>ENA-OWPI01000288-OWPI01000288.1-marine-metagenome-genome-assembly--contig:-NODE-288-length-77689-cov-6.318997_pt1 | contig 77689 bp, 68 predicted proteins | sample MGYA00238138_ERZ651775 | MGnify/ENA primary metagenome ERZ651775 (study PRJEB26906, sample SAMN06265043) | marine metagenome | isolation source: Helgoland LTER site | place: Germany:Helgoland, sampling...
AAATCATCCGAACTCGCACGTAATTTCTTCGGAAATTAATTATCTTTAAGAACGCAACGGCGTTTAGCCTTAACGTTGTGTGATATTAGGATTAAGAATTTAGCAACAGACTGAAAGAATGCAAATTTTAAAAAAGAAAATAATACTTTATGTGCTTAATCTTGACAATTAGAATGCGTAATTGATATTAAAACAAAGAAATATGAGTGATAACAAACTAGATTTAAACTTATTGGACAAACTTTTTCTACTTGCACTTGATGATGAAAAAGGAACTTTCGTTTCAGAATCTGAAGTATTTGGATATTGTATTGCGGGAGCAATATTATTCGAGCTTTCGATTAAGGAGAGAATTCAAATTGTTGAGAATAAAGTCAAGATTGCAAACAAAGAAAAACTGAATGATGAAGTTTTAGATTATTGCCTAGAAATAATATCTGACTCCAAAAAAGATAGAATAGTCAGCCATTGGATAGAATCAATCGGGAGTAAAGAAGGTTCATTACGTAAAAAAGTATTAGATAAATTGATTTCATTAGAAATCCTAGAGGAAAAAGAGAATAAAATACTGTGGGTTTTCACAAATAAGAAATACCCGACAAAGAACGAATTGCCAGAGAACAGATTAAGAAAGAGACTAAGTGACATTATTGTAAATAAGTCGAAAGCTGAGATGGATGAAATTATGATAATTAGTCTCGTTGATTCATGTGGTTTAAACAAAGAGGTTTATGGTAAAGAGATTGCAAAAAATAAAGACAAAGAAATAAAAAGTATCATTAAAGCCTATCAATTTGCAGACTCAACAGGTAAGTTGATTAAAGAACTTCATGATACAATTATTGCCGTAACTGTTATGTTAATTGCGATTGATTAAAACTAAAAAACACCACACAACAATGGCTAAAATACATAACCCTGCCAAACCAAACCGTTTACGTATTTTAGCCTAAACGTTGTGTACAATAACAACCAATACTCAAATCACATTAGTTTTTTTAAAATAGAAAAGACAACCTATGCGTAATAAACTAAAATCAGTCAACATCAAATTCTCTCCTAAGAAATTGTACTACCCGCCTAGATGGATAGTTCTTGGGGTTAATAATGTATGTAATCTACATTGTAAAATGTGTGATGTAGGAACAAAAAACGTCACATCTAATTTTGCTCAAAATTTGGTTGGCACACACCCAATGAATATGCCGGTCAACTTATTTAAGAAGGTAGTAGATCAATGCAAACAATTTGCACCACAAGCTAAGTTAGGTTATGCCTTCACCGAGCCCCTTGTTTATCCACACTTGGAAGAAACTTTGGCATATGCAGATAAAAATGGAATGTTTACCTCGATTACAACCAATGCACTAAACTTAAGGAAGCACTCACAGGTCTTGAGTGAAACAGGATTAAATGAATTGTACATTTCTTTGGATGGTTTGGAGGAAACGCATAACTATATAAGGGGGCATAAATCAAGTTTTCAAAGGGCTATTGTTGGAATTGAGGCTGTTTTGAGTCAGAAAAACCCAGCAAAAATTGGAGTGTATTGTGTTGTGACTAACTGGAATCAACATGAACTTGTAGAGTTTGTTAAGTATTTTCAGCAATTCCCGTTAAAGGAAATAGCTTTTATGCATCCAAACTTTACACCTCAGACTTTGGCGGACGAACACAACTTACTTTGGAGTGCGGAATATCCAGCCACTGCGTCTAATTTGGATGAATTTAATCCTGCCGATTTCAATTTGAAGGCTCTTTGGAAAGAAATCCAGAATGTTAGAAGTATTAAAAGTAAATTTCCTGTATTCTTTGCACCTGAATTAGATTCTGAACATAGTCTTGATGTTTTTTATAATAAACCAAAAGTATTTATTGGCAAGGGTTGTCAAGATGTATTTCATAATTTAATGATAAAATCGGATGGATCAGTTATACCTGCCCATGGTAGATGCTACAATTTGAAAGTTGGAAACCTACACGATACTTCATTAAAGAGTATTTGGAATTCTACAGTATTTTCGAAATTTAGAAAGGATTTAAAAAAATCTAATGGATATCTACCAGCTTGTAGCAGGTGCTGTTCAGCATTTTAATAAAGGGGCTATCCTTCAACTCTTTCCATAGAGAATTACCTCAAGAGATGAAATAATAAATAGTACACAACAAAACCTAAACTGCATTAAAACGCCGTTTAGCTGAAACGTTAGGTTTAATAGATGAATAAACTAAAAAACTTCATAGAAAAGAAGATGAGTATGTCTCACATCTATCAGCCAGTAATGATAAAGGTACTGCTGGAAAATGGAGGAACTGCTAATAAGCAAACTATTGCTCAAAACATTTTGAGTTATGACTTTTCACAAGTTGAATATTATGAGGGTATCACCAATAAGATGGTCGGACGTGTTCTTCGGAAAAATGAAGTTGTTTCAAAAGACAAAAATATATATGGCTTAAAATCATTCCAAGATTTGTCATCATCTGAAATACAGGAACTTATTGCTCTCTGCGATCAGAAGATAGAAGAATACATAAACAAAAGAGGAACTAAAATATGGGAACATAGGCGAAGAAACAGAAAAGCTGTTCCGGGGTCCACGAGATATGAAGTTTTAAAACGTGCTGATGGAAGATGCGAATTGTGTGGCATATCCAAAGAGGAAAAAGCTTTAGAAGTTGACCATATTATCCCAAAAAATCATGGAGGAGAAGACTCAATAGACAACTATCAAGCATTATGTTTTTCGTGTAACGCAAACAAGCGGGATACGGACGATACGGATTTCAGAAACCTTAATGTAAAATATCAAACAAGCATATCTGATTGTGTTTTCTGCAATATTTCAAGAAATATAATTGCTGAAAATGAATTATCAATTGCGTTCTATGATAAATTTCCAGTTACCTCAAAACACGTGTTAGTAATTCCTAAGCGTCATTGTAATGATTATTTTGAACTTTCACAGCCTGAGATAAATGCAATGAATCGATTGACACACAATTTAAAATCAAAATTCTCAAAAGAAGATACAAGTATAACTGGATATAATATTGGTTTTAATACAGGAGCAGATGCTGGTCAAACAGTTTTTCATTGCCATATGCACTTAATACCACGTAGAAAGGGTGATGTAGAAAATCCGATTGGCGGCGTAAGAAACATAATATCCGGTAAAGGGGATTTTAAAACTAAACCTAAACTGCATTAAAACGCAGTTTAGCCAAACCGCTAAAACCTTTTCTTCTTCCAGTTATCGAAATTGGTACTGATACCTAAATAATGATTCGATCCTGCAGCGGACATTACCAGGATGCCGTAATCTATTTTGATTTTTTTAAGCTTTATGCCTATTCCAAATGAAAATCCAGAAAGACCGGGTCTATCTAAAAGCTTCATTTGTTCTCTTCTGAAATAATTAAATCCCGTTCTAAATTCCAATTTATCAGATGCAAGTAATTCTAAAGCGTAGGAGAAATGGCTAGCAAGGTTTTTACCGAACCCTGGTCGATCTACAGCGATGGTATCACCTGATAATGCATCAATGGTTGGTTGCAGATTGGGATCGTCATAAAGTATTTTCCAATGATTTAGATGGTGGCCAAGTAACGAAATTCTAAATGGTGCATGATTCAGTTTGTATGAAATACCAGACTGAACCTCAATAGGTAATGGTGCTCTATCAGTGTTCTCATAAGGTACTAGCTGGAAACCTATATTCTTTACGATAAAAGAAGCAGCCAAATCTTGTTTTGGATGACTGTATGTAGCCCCCATAGTGCCATGTACTCCAAGTGAAGAATAAACATCCATATGAGAACCAATTAGGTTGATACCAGCTCCTATTTTTATCGTTTTACCTACGTCATGGCTATAATTCATTCCAAGAGAGTATTCAATGGCCGAAAAAGAATTCGTTGCATTTCCTAATTCATCAGTACCATCGAACCTTCCATAATTCTGGAAACGAATCACTGGAGAGAAAATACCGTGTTTGCTTTTAAAAGCATAGCAAAGCATTCCAACCTGAACACCTGAGGGAAGAATGGCTTGGTTGATTTGTAAGCTCCGAACATGCTGTGAGCTAAGTAATGACGGATTTTCAACAGATAAACCAATGTCATTATCACTAATGGTAATAAGATTCGATCCCAAACCCGCTGATCTCGAAGAGTATATGGTATTTAAAAATGCAAAGCTGTTTAAACCAAAATTATATGTCTGCGCTTTAAAGGCAAATGCCAAGCAAAGAATACAAAGAGATAAGGCTATTTTGATCATAGAAATAAAACGTATTATCGTAAAAATAATTGCTTTGCTTCAAATAATTACTTGATTCTTGTTATATTTTGAATTAATTCTCGTTAGAGCTAATAAATGCGTATGAAAAAATCTACTTTTAAATCTATTCTATTAATAGGTACTCATGCCAATCTATATTATAAAGAGTTGGCAAAATCTTCAAAAGTCAATATACATACCCTAAAGTTTAAGAAGAAAGATCCATTTTCTGTAGATGAACCCAATCAGTTTATTTACAATGACACATTAATTGATTTTAACGGGAAGTACACCTTATCTGAGCTTTCTTTTGCTCTATCTATTATTGTTGAGCACAATCCTGGTTTTGAGGATTGTCTGGTTATTGGTGATCCTACTGAGCTATTATATCAAGCATTCGGTTTTGCCAAGAACAATCAGAACCCTCACATGATAAGGCAAGAGGTTCAGTTTCAATCCACTAAATCTAAAGATTCATTTTTATTTCTTTATCCAAGCGGGATGGTAGCTCATAATATTAGAAAGGAAATATCCAGTTTAATTTACTTATTGAAGAAGTATAACAGGAATGCTTTTTTGATACGAGAAGGCAATGAATCAACAAGCCAAATATTACAAAATATGTTAAAGAAAGGGGTGATATCCTTTGATCTTAATATATTAGAAGTAAACGGAATTGAAAAATTAATTTCAAATCAGACCGAGTTTACATCTTAAAACCTATGAATTATCGTCTTCATCATGCCTTATTCAATGAGATAATGAATAGGTACGATTTGATGTTTGTGAGCGTGATTAGGTCACATTTTAATAATCAAGAAGATCAAAAAGACATTTATCAGGAGTTTTCTATTCATTTATTTATGTTGATTGAAGCTCAATATTCAAAATCAATTGATTTACTGCATACAGCAACTTGGTTAAAAGCGGTTATTTCTAATTTTTGCAAATCTCAGATTAGAAAGAAAAATGCGAAAAGAAAGATAAAATTTAGCTCTGACGGCTTTATCACAACCCATTTAGAGCAATTTTCGGAAGATTCGAATACAGATACTCCTTTGTTTGATTTTTCAGGAGATGTAAATTCATATGAAATAATGAAATCTGTACTCAAATTGGTTTCGAGGCAAGAAGCGATGATGCTAAAAATGAAGTACTATTACAATAAACCGTCGACATACATATCCCGGAAATTGAACGTCACACACGTAGACGTTAAAATAGGAAGATTAAAGAAAAGAATACAAAGATTAACTGGGATTAACAATATTGAGGAGCTCTTAGAAAAATACGAGGTTTAACTAAAAATCCATGTGTCTTTCCTTCTTTTCATTGTAAATATCATTGATTGTCACCAATATTCCTGATTCCTCGACATTTCCAAAATCCGAATTTACAGCCGTGCCGAAAGTCTTCATAGTAGGAGAGAGGTTCATATAAATATTGATTAACGGAGGTATAAATTCATTTCGTTCTCTAATGAATGTATTTAGTAGTTTATATGCCTCCTTGAAATCTAAGTCTCCAAGTAGTTCTAGATTTTCTTTTTGCTTCGCATAATAATCTAAAGGGGAGTGAGGTATTAATAAATTTTCACGATCTGGGAAGTAATGATTCATAAATTGAAGTAGAAAGTTTCGAGCCTCAGTATTGTAGTTTGGGTACATGGTAACTTTGCCAAAAAAGTATTTTATTTCCGGATTAAATTTAATGAGTGCACCAAGACCATCCCAGATGTTGTCCAGGGCGAATAGTCCTTTTCTCGGATTCACAGATGGCTGATAATTAGGCTGTACCCAGCTCCTACCTAATTCGATAGTGTATGGTAAAACATCTGAAATAAAAGGTTCTGAGAAGTTAAAGTAATGGGTAGTTGACAAATGAATTTCACCCGTCTTAGTTATGGCATTTTGACATTTTATAAAACGATAGCCGCCAATAATTTCATTGTCTTCAGGTGACCAAACAATGAGTTGTTCATAGCAAATTTCGTCGGTGTCAAAGTGATCCAAATCTATTGAATTACCCGTCCCTCCTCCAGAGGCTCTGAAGGTGATTTCTCGTAATCTTCCAATCTCCTTTAATACATTAGGAGAGTTGTGATTATTTACAATGTAAATTTCGTTTCCACCTTTTCTTGTATTTCGAATGAAAGTGGAATTATTGAGTTCTGATTTAATCACTTTGGGGTGAATGGGGTCGATGATATTCATATGGTCTTGTCTTTAATTGAATACACTTTCTTTTTATACTCTTGAGCTGCTTTGTAATCTGTTAACTCCGAATGAAATTCTTTCCCATTTAAGCTTGCACCAATATGAAAGGTGATTTTTTGATTTCGTTGTTTAAATAGTTCATTCGAAAGGTAGAGCATTTCAATATTTGCCTTAATTCCAAAAAACTTCCTAATCTTATATAAGTTATAAAAAAAAGGAGAAAGCTTCCCGTCAATGTATATAGGTACAACTTTTCTATCCAACGCCCTTGCATAAGTTACAAAGGTTTTTTTCCAATCTAAGTCTCTAACTTTTCCCTTTGATTTCCGGCTTACCAATCCTGCAGGGAATATGCAAAGTGCGTGGTCAGCGTCAAAAGCATTTTTTATTTGATTCCGAACAGATACATTGTTTTTACCATGTTTATTGACTCCAATAAATAAATCTTTAAGGTTCTCTACATTCATGAGTAAATCGTTAACAATGAATTTTATATCTGGACGATGATTCGTAATCGCTGAAATGAATGCTATCCCATCCATGCCTCCCAGTGGGTGATTCATTACCAAAATAACGGGGCCTGTTTTCGGAATTTGATGTAAATCATTTATTTCAACTTCAATATTGAAATATGTCATGACCTCATCACAGAATTCAATGTTTTTTTTGTCTTTATGTTCATTTAAGAACGCGTTAATTTCTTCTTGATGAAGGATACGTTTGAGATAATTAATAACAAAGTTTGGGAGCCATCTAAGTAATCTTGGATTTTTACTCTGTATTAAACGAGAGATATCGATGAACTTGTCCTGCTCCATGCGTCGAAGATATTTATTATTTTCACTTGAATAAATTCAATGTTTAAGATTTATTCCATGGCTAAATGTTAGTATGTAAAATCTAAGGTTAAGCCATCAAATGCCATAAATACATTGTCAGGTAAGTCGTTTTCAATTTCATCATGCTTTCCAAAGAGATGAGAAATATGGGTTAAATAGGCACGTTTCGGATTCATTTCTTTTATAAAATCAAGAGCTTCATCCAGATTAAAGTGCGACATATGTGGCTCTTTTCGTAAGGCATTAATAATTATAGTATTACTTCCTTTTATTTTTTGTTTTTCTGATGCTGATATGGTTTTAGCGTCCGTTATATAGGTAATATCACCAATTCGAAAGCCAAAAACAGGAAGCTTATAATGAAGTACTTCGATGGGCTGTATTTCGATTCCTTCATCAATTTGAAATTTGCTATTTTCAAAAATCGTGAGCTTTACATTCGGTACGCCTGGGTATTTATTTTTGGAAAATATGTAATGATATTCCCTCAAGAGAGCTTCTTTTACTCTTTCTGACGCATAGACGTTCATTTCTCTTTTCTCCAAAAAATTAAAGGGTCTGATGTCATCAAGTCCCGCTATGTGATCTTTGTGTTCATGAGTGAAGATTACTGATTTTAAGGACTTAACGTTTTCGCGAAGCATTTGAGTTCTAAAATCAGGTCCAGAATCTACGACATGGTTTTCGCCGTTTATGTTAATTAAAACAGCGGTCCTTGTTCTTTTATCTTTTAGATTATATGATTGACAAACCTCGCAATCACAAGCTATAACAGGAACGCCCTGAGAGGTTCCAGATCCAAGAATAGTTAGCTTACCTGTCATGCCTCTTGATGAAATTCAAATATTTTATGCTTTTTGTTATTTCTGAGATAAGAATTAATAATTGACTTCACATCTCGGTCTTCTTTTTTTAACAAGAGTATATCACTGAGCTGATCCATACTTTTCGTGTAATATTGATAGGGTGCATAACCATAACCCTGATAAACTCCGTCCTTAATTAGAACAATGCTTTTTTCATTTCGTTCACGGCCTTTTGCCATGATCATAAAGCTTCTTCCATTGTATTGTAATGTTTCAATGTAAGATTCTATTCTTGAATTATAATCTGCTGGTTTTTCCTTTCCAATACAGGCTCCGTTGCATTCATCAATTTCATATTGAAAACAAGAGGTTTTAGAATTATACAACCCACAGTACTTTTGGCAAAGTGAGTGCACCTCAACCAAATGTCTTAAGTAAGAGACACCTTCTTTTTTTGTACTGAAGTGTATCAATGGAATACTTTCATTTTTACCAATAGAATCAATACTCAATTCTATATATCCCTCTTTGTTTGCTTGGTCGAACAGCCCAAATGGAAACCTACTTTTCCTTAGCTTTCTATTAAATTTTGGTTGATGCTCTTTGATGAGTTCTGATTCAAATAATAAGGCAATCAATTCAGAACCGGTAAGTTCATACTCAATTCTTGATATTTCTTCAATCATACGAGTGCCTTTCACCGACTTGTTATTTCTTAAATGTTGCTCAACCCGATTTTTAATATGAATGCTTTTTCCTATATATATGATTTGGTTAAATTCATTGAAAAACTTATAGATCCCTGTTTTATTTGGAATGGAATCAACCGTATTAATGTCAAGGTTAGGGTGAACCGATTTTGGGTTAAGTTCCTCTTTTATAAGAGCCAATAGCTGTGTTTTGTCTTTTTTATAAAGTATGTCAAACAGCTTGGTTGTAGCAAGAGCATCCCCACCGGCTCTGTGACGATTTTCAATTTTTATACCAATTTCTCTACTGAGTTTACCTAGACTGTAAGATTCGTGACCAGGAATAATTTGCCTTGAAGAAATTACGGTGCAAACGTGAGGTTTCCGAAAATCATATCCCAGTGTTTTGAATTCAGATCGAAACATGCCATAATCAAAAGAAACATTGTGAGCAACAAAAATACAGTCTTCAAAGAACTCAATAACATCCTTAGCAACTTCATAAAATTTAGGTGCATTTTTTACATGGTTATTGGTGATTCCAGTAAGACGAACAATGAATTCAGGGATGTCTTGTTCCGGGTTAACAAGCGTTGAATATTCGTCTATTATTTCATTCCCATCGTATTTGTACATAGCAAGCTCAGTTATTTTTGAGCTTTTCGGACTTCCTCCTGTGGTTTCAACATCTACGATCACAAAATTCATTGATTAAAGTTATTTAAAAATTCAGTCTAATCATAGAATCATTTTGATATTATATTGGATTCATAAATGTCAATCCATTGCTTACACGACATTTTATTCATAAGCGTTTTGATCAGTTCAAATGGGATTTCATCTGTCTTTTTAAATCTTATACATGATTTACCCATATCTAATTTTCTTTTGCAATGCTTCGGATATTCAATTATAAACCAATCGAGGGTTGTTTTGTCGGCATAAATACCCATATGGTATAAAGCAATAAAGTTTTTTTGATTAGCAATGCTTATAAAGGGTAAAGGAGTTTTTGGATTAACATGATATCCATTAGGGTAAATAGAGTGAGGCACTACATACGAGATCATTCCATATTGAAATGATTCCTCAAATCCTTCAGGAATATTTGTGCGGATGATTTCTCTTAATGTGTTAAAAACAACTGTGCGCTCAGCAGGAATATTTTTAAGGTAATCTTCTATTTCTTTTTTTACCGTCATTTAATTCTTTTAGGATAAACCAATAGGGCTTCCTTTAAAACTTCTAAAGATTTTATTAAACTTTCTTTATTCAGAACATAAGCAATTCTCGCTTCTTGTATTCCTAAATTTTTACTTGAATAAAAACCATTTGCAGGAGCCATCATTACGGTCTGTCCTTCGTATGAATAATCTTCCAATAACCATTGGCAAAATTCTTCTGCATTCTCAACGGGAAATCTAGCTACACAATAAAAAGCACCTTTGGGTTTAGGGCAAAACACTCCTGGAATCGAATTAAGACCATCTACCATGATGTTTCTTCTTTCGACGTATTCTTTTTGGACCTCATCAAAATAGGACTGAGGAGTATCTAAAGCTGCTTCTGCGGCAATTTGATCAACAGTTGGAGGTGACAATCTTGCTTGTCCGAATTTGAGGGCAGCAGACATTACATCTTTATTTTTCGAGACAAGAGCACCGATTCGAGATCCACACATAGAATATCTCTTTGAAACGGAGTCGATCATAATGACGTTATTGTCAAGTCCATCTAACTGCATTACTGAAATGGCTTTGGTTCCATCATAACAAAACTCCCGATATACCTCATCAGCAAATAAAAACAAGTCATGTTTTAAAACAATTTCTCTGAGTTTAAGTAGCTCCTCTTCAGAGTAAACATAGCCAGTAGGGTTTCCTGGATTGCAGATTACAATTGCTTTCGTTTTGCCCGAAATTTTTCGTTCTATTTCTTCAATAGGAGGAAGGGCAAATCCATTTTCAATATTCGCAGAAACCGGAACAACATTAAGGCCTGCACTTGTTGCAAATCCATTGTAATTCGCATAAAACGGTTCAGGAATAATAATTTCATCTTCAGGCTCGCAGGCGGTCATTAGTCCAAAAAGTAACGCTTCTGATCCACCAGTAGTAATTAGTATGTCATCAGAAGTGACGTGTATACCTTGAGCCGAATATTTTTTTGCCAATTTCACCCTGTAAGATTCAAACCCTGCAGAATGGCTGTATTCAATGACTTTTAAATCAATATTTTTTATGGCATCAATGGCCATCTTTGGAGATTCAATGTCTGGTTGTCCTATATTTAAATGATAAACGTGTCTACCTGCCTTTTTTGCTTTCTCCGCGTAGGGAACAAGCTTTCTAATCGGAGATTCAGGCATGGTGGTCGCTTTGCGAGAGATCTTAGGCATATCTTTTTTTTTGACAAATTTAATTATTCTTCTTTTCATGAAGAAAGATAATATCGATGCATTTTTATTATTTCGTCACTTTGTCCAAGATCTTTAAAGGTTTATCCCATTTTGTTAGTTTAGGGTTTAAGAAGTCCCAAAAGAAAAGGCTCACTATAACGCCAATTACTGAGCCAGCAACAATATCCTGAAGAAAATGCTGACTCAAGTATACACGGGTGTAGGCAAAGAATATGGCTGCGATTATAAATGCAATTTGAAGTAAATATTGCTTTTGATAGTGAAAGGATAATATTGTAAACAAAACAAAACATGTAGTAGCGTGACCAGAAGGAAACGAATGTTCAGTATGGTAAGTAAAGTCAGAGATTACACGGAATGAATCGTCGTTTTTAAGATAGAAGTAAGGCCGTTTATATTCTGAAAAAAAAGTGTGCTTCAGTAATTGAGTAATACCGGAAGCGACCAGAAAAGAGACGATTAAGATAATTGCAGTTTTAATACGAATAAATAGAAATACGATAAAAGCCAAACACATAAATAAACCATCTCCGACATGTGTGAACCAAACCATGAGATGATCCAAAAAAGGACTTCGAATGGCTGTTAACTTTTTATGCAACTCCAATTTGTCTTCTAAAAGAATGAACCCAGTACATATAACCCAGAGGGTCCTAAGTGAATTGATATATATTGAAGTCATATCAGTTCTTTGTGATTGGTTTCCGATTGCTTGCCTTCTTTAATCATAATGGTAAATAATACAGCATCATAGGCGAAGTGAGCAGCAATACAAAACCATATTCCAAAGGAATCAAGTCCATAGGAAATCAAAAGTATGAATGGCAATACGATTAAGCCGTAAACTGAAAACCTAAGATTAAAAGGATTGAGATACCCATGTAATGCCACAAAAAGAATGGATGTAAATATTACACCAGTAAAAGATTGAATTCCTTGACGAAATAAAAGCTCTTCACCAACTCCAGCGCATAAAGAAAGAAACAAGCCATCAGTTACTGTAAGTTTCATGTTATGAACAAGCTTGTTTACTTTTACAGGGACCTTGTCAAAATAAGGAGCTTTCATGAATAGGTAGGCGATAAATGCATAGAAAACACCAAATTGAATGCCGTACACAATGGGAATAATTTCGAAATCGTGTATAGATATAAACGCTATAAAAGAGAGATCATTGAAATAATATTGTAAGTAAAAACCTGGAAGAGGGAATAAAAGCAAGGTTATCCAACCAAACAAAATGATTTGATTTCTCATAAAATGCTTAAATACGTTTAAATATTTGGTAGATCCCTTTTTTCACTCTAAATTAGTAGCCATAACGCTAAATAATACGCCTATAGACCAAATTTACTTTTAATAGTTGAAATAACAACGAAAACATAAGTAATGGTACTCTCTAATTTAGGTGATAGCGAACTCATCACGTCATACATTAATGGTAACGAAAAAGCATTTGAAACGCTTTTATTGCGGCACAAAGATCGCATATACAGATACATCTATTCTAAACTGAAAGATGGTCAGCTTTCTAATGATGTCTTTCAAGACACATTTGTAAAAGTAGTCAACACAATAAAGCTCGGCAATTACAATGAAGAGGGTAAGTTTTTACCTTGGTGTATGAGAATTGCTCATAACTTGGTAATTGACCATTTTCGCAGACAGAAAAAGATGCGAACGATATCTGAGACGAGTCAATTTGATCCTACTTATTCGATCTTCCAAAAGATTGACTCTGGAGAAAAGAATTATATAGAAACCAAAACGCAGGAAGAGCTTGAGACACAAATGGTGTCTCTAATTGATCATCTTCCTGAAGTTCAAAAAGAGATCATTCTGTTAAGAATTTTTCAAAACATGTCCTTTAAAGAAATTGCTGAACAAAAAGACATTAGTATAAATACGGCACTAGGAAGAATGCGCTATGCATTAATCAACATGCGTAAGCTCATCGACAAGCACAATCTTGTTATTGATTTCTAATTATTAATACTTGTTTTTTATAGCTTTTCTTAACAAGCTATATTGATTCAATTAAGTATCTTTGAACTTCAATTTTACAATATGTTTGATAATTTAAGTGAAAAGTTTGAACGTGCATTTAAGGTTTTAAAAGGTCACGGTCAAATTACAGAAATAAATATAGCCGAATCTCTCAAAGAGGTGAGAAGAGCATTGCTTGATGCGGATGTCAATTTTAAGACGGCTAAAAACTTCACCAATACAATTAAGGAAAAAGCTTTAGGACGTGATGTCCTTAAATCAGTTTCTCCTGGACAGTTGATGATTAAAATCTGTCATGAAGAATTGATAAAGCTCATGGGAGGAAATGAAGTTTCTATAAACTTGGATTCAAATCCTTCTATTATTTTAATGTCTGGACTTCAGGGTTCTGGTAAAACGACTTTTACAGGTAAACTTGGTAACTATCTGACAAAGAAAAAAAATAAAAAAGTTCTTCTTGTGGCATGTGATGTTTATCGTCCTGCTGCCATAGATCAGCTACATGTATTAGGTGAACAGCTAGACATAGAGGTCTTCTCCAATAAGGAGGAAAAGAATCCTATAAACATTGCAAGTGAAGCCATTAAAAAGGCAAAAGCAGAGGCCTTTAATGTCGTTATTGTCGATACCGCTGGACGATTGGCTGTAGATGATGTGATGATGGATGAAATTGAGAATTTGAAAAAATCAATCCAACCTTCAGAAACTTTATTTGTTGTAGATTCGATGACTGGTCAAGATGCTGTTAATACAGCTAAGACATTCAACGAACGAATTGATTTTGATGGTGTAGTACTGACAAAACTTGACGGTGATACAAGAGGAGGAGCTGCATTAACCATTAAGGAAGTAGTCAACAAGCCAATAAAATTTGTAGGGGTTGGAGAAAAGATGGATGCGCTAGATGTTTTCTATCCTTCGAGGATGGCCGACAGAATTCTTGGAATGGGTGATGTTGTTTCACTTGTAGAAAAAGCCCAAGAGCAATTTGATGAGCAAGAAGCGAAAATGCTTCAAAGAAAGATTTTAAAGAATCAATTTGACTTTAATGATTTCCTTTCTCAACTGGAGCAAATCAAAAAAATGGGTAACGTAAAGGATTTAATGGGTATGATTCCTGGAGTGGGTAAGGCCATGAAGGGTGCAGACATACCGGACGATGCATTTAAAGGAATTGAAGCAATTATTCATTCTATGACTGCAGAGGAAAGATCGAGTCCTGGTGTTTTAAATTCTTCCCGTAGAAGCCGTATAGCAAAGGGGAGTGGCACATCTGTTCAAGAGGTGAATAAGTTGATTAAGCAGTTCGAAGAGATGCGTAAAATGATGAAAATGATGAGTAACCCTCGGGCCATGTCCGGAATGATGAGTCAAATGAAAAATATGCGTGGAGGTATGCCCGTATTGTAATTATTATGGAAGAACAATTCGATTTTTACCCTAAAAAACCCACCTTACCAAAGAAAGAAAATAAATCTGGTTGGAGTATGACTTTGTTGTCATTGGTTCTTTTTGTGGCCTCTTTTATGATTCTTTTTTCCGATCGCATTCAGTTCTTGGTTTTCTTAATAGTCGTTTTATTCATTCATGAAATGGGACACTTTCTTTTTATGAAATTGTTCAATTATAGAAATGTCAAAATGATGTTTGTTCCTTTAATGGGAGCCTTTGTTCAAGGAGTGAAGAAGATTTACTCTCAAAAGGAGAGCTTCTTTGTTATTTTAGGAGGTCCAGTGCCAGGTATATTTTTAGGGATTATTGGCAGTATTTTTGCTATTCATTATGAGATGGAATGGTTACTTGAACTCAGCGGAATATTTATGATTTTAAACATGATTAATTTATTGCCACTGGATCCACTTGATGGAGGACAGCTTTTTAGATTATTGGTAAAATATGATCACGATTTGTTTCTTATGATTTTCTCACTGGTTTCTTCACTGGTTTTAATATCAGCTGGTTTTTTTGCGGATTCTTGGCCATTAATGCTTTTTGGTTTTTTGATGTCCTTTCGGGTGAGGTCTATTCAAAAAAAATATATTATTCGAAAGGAATTTACACGCGGAAATATAAATTATAGAGTCCCATATGAAGACTTAAGTAACAAGGAATATTCTATGATTCGTAATATTGTTTTAGATTACAATCCTGCCCTGAAAAAATACAATGAGCTTTCTGGTAGCTCTAATGATTTATTGGTAGCCGAAAATGTGAATTCAGTTTTGGAAACGCCTCTCATAATGGATTCTTCAGTTTTATTTAAAATCGGAGTAATATTGACTTGGATTGTATGTCTATGCTCTCCAATTCTTTTGTTTGTTTTCTTTGGAGAATCACTGAAATGGTATTTTAATTGATTTAAATGAGATTCTATCTTTCTGTATTTTTTTGTTTTTTTTTCATTTCACACAGTTTTCAGCAGTGTGAGCGGGTTCTACTTAAGGGCAAGTTGATTGACAGTTTGAGACCTCAATCTTTTTATAATTTAATGGTAGTTAATAGAACAACGGGTAAAGGTGTTTTTGGGCAACCCAATGGTAATTTTAGTGCCTATGTTTCAAACGGGGACCAAATTGTTTTATCCATTAAAGGTTATCCTAAGTTTAATTATACCATTCTCGGAGATTCTAATTGTCAATTTTTAGTCTTTGAAAATATTGAAAGGCTTCCTCAAGAACTAGAAGAGGTAGTGATTCGCCCCCTAAAAACATTAAATCAGATCAAAGAAGAAAGAGCTGAATTGGCCATGCGTGATACCCGAATGGTATCAGGAATAAGTGCTTTTGAATCTCCAATAACAGCATTGTATCAAGCTTTTTCTAGAAAGGAAAAGAACAAAAGATGGATTGCAGAACAAGAATATAAAGACGATCAGATTCGTATTGTGAAGGAGCTTCTGGCTTTGTATGCGGTTTATGATATTATTGATCTAGATACTGTTGAGTTTGACGCATTCATAGCATTTTTGAATATCAATGAAAACTTCCTTAAAACCGCAAGTGAAATGGAACTCGTATTATTTGTTAAAGACAAATACGAGCATTTTCTAATGTTGCGTTAACTAGGATTGTAGTCTTTCTGTTCTATTCCAAACACTTGTCTTACTCCCTTTGAGGTACTTAAAAAAACCAATAAATAGGGCAGCATTCATTGATACAAAATGGGTGAGATATCTAAAGGGTTTAATGTGTAAGCCCAGGTTTATTAATAATAAATCAAGTCCTGCTATTCCAAATAAAATTGAATAGCCAATTGCGAGACTCAAGTTTAAGGTCGATTCTTCATATGTAAAAAACAGGGTAAGGCCGGTTAACAAAATAAAGAAGGGGCTCAACCAACGTAGGATTTTGTGAGATAAAAATATAAACGTCAATCGATTAAATTTGAAAAGCACATTTGAAAAGTACGATAGGTTTTGAAAATTCCCTGCAGATATTCTCGTTTTTCTAAAAAATTCAGCCTTAAGGTTATTACTTACATCCTCGTATACTATAGCATCTGGTTCATTTAAACAAGAGTACCCATTTTCGAGAACTTTCATGTTCAGGAAAAAATCATCAACCAAGAAGTTGTTGGGAATCTTTGTGTAGAGATTCTTTCGCATCGCAAAGCAGCCACCAAAAGGACCCATCATTGAACCCCACAGTTTCCCTTCGGCATATTTTAGTTTTCCTTCTACAGAGATATAGGTTTTTTCAGGAATTGAAATACCAGTTGTTTTCATTCCGAAATTTTTCATATTGCTATCAACAAGCCCTACTTTAGGATCAGAGAAATGTTTTAAAAGAGCATTGATGGTGTTTTCCGTAAATATAACATTCGAATCAGTGAGTATTAAAATTTCTCCAATCGCGTCTTCAATTAGTGAATTGATAATTGTGATTTTCCCACTTCTTTCTGAAAATCTTACGTGTTTCAGTGTGATGTCTGACTTGGTGTATTTTTGAATAATTTCATCTGTTTTATCAGTGCATTTGTCAGTGCCAATCAATATCTCAATATGTTCTTTTGGATAGTTTGACAATAAAACGCTCTTGATTTTTGATTCGATTACGAGCTCCTCATTATGGGCTGCAATAAGTATCGATACTGTTGGCGTTACTATAGACTTTGTGGTTTCTTTTTCTTTTATCCTTTTAGCTAATGTAATGGTGACGAAAGGGTATATAACATAGGTGTATATGACCGGAGTAATAAAGGACCATAATAATATGTTAAGTGTTAGAGACAAGATATAGTTATAGTTTAAGCGAAGTAATTAACTTTTTAGAAACAACATCAGTTGAGAATTCTTTTTGAATAAACTCTTGACCTGCCAATCCGATTTGTTTACATAAGTCTTCATCAATTAAAAGTAGGGAAAGTTTTTCTATGAATTCATTCTTACTATTGCAAACAGGTATGATGTTAGGGAGGTTTAAACCTTCTGACGCTTTTTTACTGAGCACACAAGGAACACCAAGCGACATGGCTTCTAATACTTTCATTTTCACTCCCGACCCAGAAAGAATCGGAGCGATAAAAATCCCATGAGAAGAAATAAAATCCATTGAGGAATCTACAAAGCCATGAAGACGAATCTTCGGTTTTTCTGAGAGATGAGATATTTCTTGTGAAAAACTTCCAGCGATTTCAAGGTTCATTTCTGGGAATTTATTAATGAGTTGCTCATGCACATTATCCACATACCATGAAATCCCTTCTTTATTTGGCATCCAATTGAATGCACCTAAAAAGCACAATGAGTTTTTAGCACCAGTATACTTTTTCATAGACGGCATAGACACCGGGATGTATTTACAATCATTCTCCGTGTTTTTCGTAAATATAGACTGATCCATTTCTGAAATGGACAGGGTTAGATTTATCTTTTTTAAAAAATCAAATTCAAATGTTTTTAATCTTTTGGATAGATGTTTTAAGTACCATTTTTTAAATGGATTTGATTCTCTTTTTGATAAGTCTTCCCAAATTGTATGTTCTATGTTATGAGCTCTGTATATAAGCTTAGCCTTGGTTAATTTCTTGATTTCATCTACATATGCTCCGGCAAAAAGACTTTCAAAAACGATAACATCAAATTTATTTTTAGAGATTAAAGATGTAACAAGCGTGATGACACTCTTTTTTTTAAATCTAGAAATATTGTATGATTGCTTGTTAAACAGATGAATAAGCGCAGCTATGGCATGTATTCGTGTTGATATTTGGGTACTCATAAAATCAATACTGCTCACAAGATCAGAAGGTATTGAGTTCTTGTCAAAGGGATGCTTTTCTGTGGCGAATGAAAGATAAGTAATGGAGGCGTTAGGGTAGGTAAATGAAAAATCACGAAGCATTCTATCCATGGCATGACATCCACCGTCTACAATAGGATATGGTGGTTTATGACTAATAAATAACACTTTCATGCTGTCTTTTTTGTTTTAAAAAAAGTATTCCAGTTTTCTTTTGCAAATAATTTAGAATCTCTTGCTGCTGCACGCGTTAGTATTAAAGCAATAGGAGTGAAAATAATACAAGACATCCACATTCCAAAGAAAGGACTGATGACTTGTGAGTCGGCAAGGTTTTCTCCTGTAGTTATAATTGAAAAATACAAGATGAAAATAACAGCAGCAATGACAACAGGAGCTCCGAATCCTCCCTTTTTAATAATGGAGCCAAGAGATGCTCCGATAAAAAACAGAATTACAAGCGTAACGGAGAGCGCGAATTTTCTATGAAATTCAATCCAATAGTTGTTTTCATCTTTTTCTATAGTTCCTAGAAATTTAATTTGATTCTCGAGGTTTTTATTTTTACTTCGAAGCTTGGTAATGAGCTGTTTGTGTATTTTGTTTTTATCTTCTGTATTAATGTCACTGATTTTAAAACACTGTAATTCCTTGGATTGAACTGAATCTTTCAGATCTTCAATTTGAGAGATTCTAAATATGGCCTGGTCTCGTTTGTTGACTTTTAAATAAGCCTTATTCATTTTTTTCCTTTTCTCGGATAATGAATCCATTGCTTTTTTGATTTGAAAGACATTCAGCATCTCGTATTTGTCCTTAAAAATATCATTGTCACTTCTATTTAAGGTAAATCCTGAGACATTAATTTTATACGTGGCTTTGTCAAAGCGAGAAACTCGTGATGGTCTATTCATGTGGATTTTATTCTGCATTTTCCCATTGGGCAGAAAAATCGGGTTTTGTATGTCTAGTTCTTCGAAAATAGTTCCCTTGATCAATTCGAAAAACAAGTACAGGGAGTTACTCGATTTATAGATCTTTATTTGCTCCGCTTTGATGGTTTTCAGCTCAACAGGATTCGTATGATCATGAATGACAACATCATCGTATACTCCATCTTTCCCTGACCCAACCTTTATCGCATAGCCGTCTATTTCCGTTGTGTAGACACCTGGTTTAATGAGGTTTGAGATTTTTGTGTTTTGAATGTCAAATATCAATGAATGCCATTTGAGATTTGCAACGGGAATTACATAGTTTGAAAAGTAAAATGTAAAAACAGAAATTGCAATGACTAAAATCATCAAAGGTCTCATGATTTTAAATAGTGAAAGGCCGCTTGATTTCAGAGCTGTTAATTCATTGTTTTCAGAAAAATTACCAAAAGTCATCAATGAAGAAATCAGAATGGCCAAAGGAAGAGCAAGAGGAATTAGGCTTGCTGAAACATAAAATAAAAGTTCGAGAATTATAAGGACGTCTATGCCCTTACCCATGAGGTCATCAATATATACCCAGAAAAATTGCAGTATCAATATAAAAATACAAATGATAAGCGTTATTAGGAAAGGTCCAATAAATGATCTAAGACTAAATAAATAGAGTCGAGGTAGCAATGTATGTAGTTTATTGGTTGTACTTGTACTAAACTAACGCAAAACTAATGGATTTATGCTCCAATAATCCTTTTCAAATCATTAATTTGTTGTTCCCATAACATTTTTGAAGATTCAATTTCATCGGCTTCTGAAAAATCAATTACTTTGAGTGAAACAGCAGAGGTCATGGAGTCTACTTCAAAATTAATTTCAAAGTAATAATCATCACCATTTTCTTCATCCTCTAACCATTTGAATTTCATTTTTGAATTCATTTTTTTCTGAACGAGACGGGCTTCTTCAATGGATCCATCCCATTCGAAAGAATAGATGTCATCTCTAACAGTAACGTCATCAGCAAACCATTCGCTAAGTCCGCTGGGTGAACCAATCATATTGTCCAATACCCTAATTGACGTTTTTAAGAGGTACTCTAATTCGAATTTTTCTTTCATAGTTTGAAGAATGATTACTTTTGTCAGATTGTATGTTGCAATATACTCAATTTATTTAAATGAAATTACAAGATTCTTTAGAAAAACAAGGAGATTTATTATTCCGAAACAGAGGGTTTATTCCTATATTATTTATTCTGTTTTCAATACCTGTAAGCTATTTCAATTCTTATGAATACCTAATGAAATACGAGGCCTTAGAATATACTATATTATTTTCAGGTCTAGGCTTTATTTTTCTTGGGCACTTGATTCGGGCTCAGGTTATTTTAGCTCGTCAAGACGCTACTTCAGGAAGGAATAGGAATGAGCAAGTGGCGGATTCTTTGAACACAAAAGGTTGGTACTCCATAGTAAGGAACCCTCTTTATGTTGCTAATTTTTTAATTTGGTTTGGACTTTCCATTTATTTATTTAGTTTTTGGTTGAGTTTGGTCCTTGTATTGATGTTTTGGATGTATTACGAACGAATCATATTTGCTGAAGAGGCTTTTTTATCTAAGAAATTTGGGGAAACATATACAAAATGGTGCAATGCAACTCCTGTATTTATCCCAAGGCTTACTGGTTTTGTTCCCATTAAATATAAATTTTCATTAAGTAAAGTGATTTTTAATGAGTATTCGAGTATGCTTTCTACAGGAACTTGTTTTCTGTTTGTCGCGTTACTTCGTGAATATTCGATTTACGACAATATTCATATTGGAAAACACACCTTGATTTATATCTCAGTACTTGCCACATTTGGGTTGATGGTTAAGGGGATAAAAGTTATACGAAAATCTAAGGCTTAAGGGAAGCAGGCTTCTATATATGCTCGTATTAAATTCGAGTGTATGGTTTCCGTTTTAAATTGTCTTTCAGGGTGGAACTGTACGCCGATAATCCATCTGTCTTCTAATCCTTTTCCCCATTCTGCTGCTTCACAAATACCATCTGCAGCCCGTGCTACTGTTTTCATAAATCCTCCTTCCTTAATAACCGCTTGATGATGAAAGCTATTCACGTTCATTTCGCTTACTCCATATATTTCAAATAGAGCACTTGTGGTGTCAATTTGAATGTCATGGTAGACATAATTCTCCTGTAGACTATCTCGATGAATCACCCTGATGTTAGATTTATGTTGAGATGGAATGTCCTGATAAAGGGCTCCTCCTTGACCTACATTGGTCATTTGGTGTCCTCTACAGATGCCAAGAATTGGAATAGAATCATTTAAGGCAGCTTTTAGTAAAAAAAGCTCAACTTCATCTCTTTTTGGATCTGTAACACAAAGGTTGAAGGTGTCTTTAACTCCGTAATTTTTGGGACTAACGTCTCTTCCGCCGGAAAGAATTAAACCAGATACCGTTTCAAAGTTATTTTTCCATTTTGATTTTTTGATTTCTAAAAAGTCAATCACGATGATTGTGCTGTCTACTGAATGGACATAATCAATAATGTTTTGATTTGTTGTTGCAGTAGCAATTTTTTTTTGACTACAGACATAATTGACTGAGCCAATAAGGAATATAAGGGCTATTAATTTTGTCATTCTTGATCGTATTTTTGACGTTGAGTAATAGATCTACCCAAAGACATTTCATCTGCATAATGCAGTTCTGCTCCGACTGTTACCCCTCGTGATAAAGTGGTGAAAATAGATGAGAAGTCTTTTAGTTTTTTAAATAGATAAAAATTTGTTGTATCGCCTTCCATTGTTGGACTTAAAGCAAAAATAACTTCAGAAACTTGTCCAGAGCTGACCTTGTCGATTAAGGGTTGAATATTGAGCTCATTAGGACCAATACCGTCCATAGGAGATATAACCCCCCCCAAAACATGATATTTCCCTTTAAAAGCACCTGTGGATTCTACTGCAATAATATCACGTATGTCTTCGACGACGCAAATTAGCTCCGAACTTCTGTTTGGATTCAAACAAATATCACATGTCGAATGATCCGAAATATTACCACATTCCGTACAGTTAAATACATTAAGTTTTAAATCAATTATGGCATTAGCGAAATCATGAATTTCCTGCTCATTTCTTTGCAAAAGATTCAGCGCTAATCTCAATGCTGATCTTTTACCTATACCGGGAAGACTGGAGAGCTGTTCAACAGCATTATCCAAAACTTTTGATGGAGTTTGCACGATTAAAAGTAATCATTTTCATTGTTTCAATGATAAATATTGACTGGTTTAAGTGTCAATGCTTAACTTTGATTTGAAATGCCTCAAAAAGAAATAAACATACAAAACAAAAAAGCCCGATTTGATTATCATTTGATAGAGAAGTATACTGCTGGCATTCAGCTTAAAGGAACTGAAATCAAGAGCATACGAAATGGTAAAGCGAGTATCATGGAGGCATACGGTGTTATGGAAAGAGGTGAGGTATATATCCGAAATATGTACATCTCTGAATATGAAAAGGGTAGTTATAACAATCATAAACCTCGTAATGATCGTAAATTACTCTTGAATTCGAAAGAAATTATCAAGATTGAAAAATTTTTAAAAACCAAGGGGAACACTCTGGTTCCGGTCAAGTTGTTTTTATCCGAAAAAGGGTGGTTAAAAATGTTAATTGCTTGTGCAACTGGAAAGAAAACTCATGACAAACGACATGATTTAAAGCTCAAAGATGACAAGAGAGAAATGGATCGGGCGATGAAAAGAAATAATTAAGCTTTCTCATTTTATGTTGAAAATAAAAAGGGTAGTCAATTGACTACCCTTTTTTATGCTAAACTATTAACTATTTCTGAATGAGAAGTCTCTTGTTAATGGTCCCAAAAGATCCGGAGACCTGAACAATATAGATTCCCGAAACGAGATTTGAATTACTCCATGAAATTTCATGCGAGCCTGCGGAAAGGTGACCTGAGTAGATGGTTTCAACTCTTTTACCTAAAGGAGTCATAAGTTGAATGATGGTTTGGTCAGGAGAATTGTTTTGAATCAGAATGGTTCCTTTATTCTTTGCAGGATTAGGGAAAATGGTAACGTCAAAATTATTTTGAAGTTCCTCTATACCTGTTACATCACATACGAAATCCTCACATACTGTGTCACATAAAAATCCTTGATTGTCATAAGCATACATACACAATGTCTCAATACTATTCGGCGAAATATACAAGGATATTATATCTCCTGTAAAACTGATGTCACCAATCAACCATTCATAGCTTGAAGCTCCATATCCATAAAATGTATATGTACATGAGCTATCTATTGAGAATTGGTATCCTGCCTGACAAGGGGTATTTCCTCCACAGCCTTGTATTGTCAGGTATTGAGAGATAGAATCACAAAGAATGCCATTAGAATCATAGCCCATCAATAATACATAATACATTCCATCATTCGAATAGGTATTATTAACATTCTGCCCAGATCCAGTATTGCCATCCCCAAAATCCCAAGTATAGGTAGACGCACCTGTCGCAGTGAAATAATATTCACATGGTGATTGGCCCATAGTGTATGTAAAGTCTGTTTGACAACCTCCTCCAGTATTGTTACATTCACTGACATATACATTTTGACATACTGTATCGCAAATCATTCCGTTTTGATCGTAAGCGTACATACAAACATTGTATGTGCCGTTATTAGAATAGACATGGTAATCATATTGTCCTTGACCAGAGGTTCCATCGCCAAAGCTCCATGTGTATGAACTTGCTCCGGATCCAAAAAACTCAACGATACAATTGCTATCTGCATAACTAAAACTGGCCTGGCAAGGGGTACTGCCACCACATCCTGTTACTGTTATTGTTTGGGTAATAGAGTCGCATAATTGTCCAAGCCAACCGCCGTTTGCTGAATACGCACCTAATGAAACAATATAGGTTCCATCACCCGCATATGTGTGACTTACATTCTGACCGTAGCCAGAATTCCCGTCACCAAAGTCCCAAGTGTAATTATCTGCACCGGTAGCAGAAAAAATAATGTCACAAGGTGATTGCCCAGATGTATATGTGATAGTTGCTTGACAAGGAACGTAGGCTACCTCAATGGTGTAAATAGCTATACATCCGTTATCGTCCATTGCTTGTACAACGTAAATACCAGCAGTAAGTTCATAGAATGTATTTGATCCTTGGTATGAATTTCCGTTGTCAATACTGTATAAATAGCCTTGGGTACCTCCATTTGCATTTACTGTAATGCTTCCGTAACCAGTTGGATTAGGGTTTTGATACGTTTGAGGAGTTGAACTTGCTGTTATTTGAAGCTCGGGTGGACATGTAACAGTAATTGTAGTTGAATTTGTGCAACCTAATGAATCCGTTGCCGATACTGTATATGAACCACAACATAAATCCTCTAAGGTATTACCGGTAACTCCGTTGCTCCACACATATGTATAATTGAAAGGATTTACTGTTGTCCCATTGGCGAATACTGTTATTGAGCCATCGCAAGAATAAGAACAATTAGGTTCAGTGACTGATGTATTAAAAGTAAAATTACAAGGGTTTCCTCCGCAAATTCCTGGAGTATAGCTTGTTACACCATAGTAAAATGTAGCTTCACAAGCATTGTTGTAGGTGATCCCATCACAGCCACAAACAGGATCAATTACCTGTGGACAAATAATACTTTGGTCTATGAGCGAGCTGTCAATACATGCGGATTGACTAATGGAGTAATTTGCCAGAAAAGAGAATAGTCCAGCTAAGAGTAATAGATTAATTGATTTCATAATAAATAGTTTTTTTAGTAGAAACGAAACTTATTCATTTTAAGGGGGGGTAGGTTTAATAAAAATAAAAATGAGTAGTCTGTTCGTAATAGTTTGATACTATTTTAACGAAACTCGAATGTCGAGGGTTGCTATTATGATATACATTTTTTACTTAAAACATTAACATTTGAGTATCTATTATGGTCTTGAATGTAAAGGAATTGTTATGCTAATCTCTAATCACTGCAAAGCCAGGGTATTTTGCTTTATCAAAAGTGAATTTAGAATCAGATATGGCTTTGTTGCTTATAAATTTCGTTAAATGATAACTCATTGTTGTACCATCGTTTGTTTTCATTATGGCTTTTTTCAATGCTCTGCTTTTTTCTGAGATATATAAGGTTATGGTATGATAATCCGAATTTTCAGGATCAATTGGGAATAAGTTAATTACATGAACGCTCTCTCCGTTAAAAGTCCCAAGCTTATTGTACTTGTTTTTAAAACCGGACTCCCATATGGTCATTAGCTTTTTTGGATTCATACTTTCTTCGTCATCACTTGTTTCTGATTCATAAACCGATTTTTCTTCATTTATAATGGTCCATGTTTTATATCCATTTGAAAGCAAGGTGATTTCTCCATAGCTTGCAAAAAACTTATTGCCTTTTACCCAACCCATTCCTTTCTCACTTTCATTTACTCCGGTGGCCGTGTTTTTTATATTGGCATTAAATTCAACATAAAATGTACTCATCTTTTTCATAGAAGATGAAAGAGTGTTCAATATGGTTTGTGATTTGCTTGTTTGAGAATGACCGCAAACTGAAATAGAACAAACGAAAAGCGTCGCCAATAATAGTTTCATAAAGTTGTTTTTTACTTTGCAAATATCAGAAATTATGCCAAAAAAAAAAAGTTGTAAATATTTTAACTGAAAACACAATGTATTTGTACTGAAAGTTTGGTGAATCAGATATTGTTAATATCTTTGCGCTTCTTAAAAATTAATTTATTAACCGGGGTTTAGTACTCCAAATTATAACACATTATGGCAACACGAATTCGTTTACAACGTCACGGTAAAAAAGGAAAACCATTTTTTCACATCGTAGCAGCAGATAGTCGATCAAAAAGAGATGGTCGTTTTATCGAGAAGTTAGGTACTTATGATCCAACTAAAAATCCTGCAGTAATCAATCTGAAATTTGAGAACACACTTAGTTGGGTTCAAAAAGGAGCAGAATTGACTGATACAGCAAGAGCAATTCTTTCATACAAAGGTATTTTGTACAAAAATCACTTGTTGAAAGGAGTAGTAAAAGGAGCGCTTACTGAAGCAGATGTCGAAAAGAAGTTTGATAAATGGCTTAAAGAAAAAGAAGCTAAAGTTCAATCGAAAATTGAAGGTCTTTCCAAGAGTGCTGAAAAGGCAAAATCAGATATTTTTAAAGCTGAAACTGCAGCTAAAGAAGCAAGAGCAGCAGCCATCATTGAAAAGAATACTCCTGAGCCTGAAGAGGCAACAGTAGAGGCTGCAACTGAAGAAGCACCAGTAGAGGCAGCAACAGAAGAAGCACCAGTAGAGGCAGCAACAGAAGAAGCTCCTTTAGAGGCAGCAACAGAAGAAGCATCAGTAGAAGCTGCAACTGAAGAAGCACCAGCAGAGGCAGCAACTGAAGAAGCACCAGTAGAGGCAGCAACAGAAGAAGCACCGGTAGAGGCAGCAACAGAAGAAGCACCAGTAGAGGCAGCAGCACCTGCAGCAGATACAACTGAAGATTCTGATAAAAAGGAAGCACCATCTGCTGAATAAGCAGCTATGGATTTAAAAGATTCCATTTACATAGGACAAATTGCGAAACTCCACGGATATAAAGGTGGAGTTTCTTTGTTTTTGGATGTTACACATCCAGAAGAATATATCGATACTGAGACATTTTTTGTTGATGTTGAAGGAATATTAACGCCGTTTTTCATTGAGTCTTTCAAGCTCAAGAATAAAGGATTTGCTGCGGTCAAATTCCAAGGAGTTGATACGGAGCAGAATGCAAGGTCGTTAATAAAGAAAAAAGTATATCTACCCGAAACAGAACTCAAAGAATTGGATCAGTCGAGTTTTTATGATCATGAAGTCATTGGCTATAGCATAGAGGATATTGTAAAAGGACCTATAGGAAAGGTGACAGGTGTTGCCGATCTTAAATTAAATCCATTATTGATTATTGATTTTAATGGCAAAGAGATTCTTTTACCATTATTTGATGGACTAATAGTAAATGTTGATCGGGAATCGAAGCAGCTAAAGGTTAATGCTCCCGAAGGTTTGATCGATTTGTATTTAGATTAATCCCAGGCAGATTTTCATTCTAATGATCCGTTTAGCAGATTCTAATACTGAATTTCTGAAATCCTCCTCTCCGTTTTTAAATTCATCCCAAATTTCTTGGTGTGCTTTTCTTGCATCTACAGGCATTAATAATATATCGCATCCCGCTTCAATGGCTTTTAAAGAGCTGTTGGGTACTTTTACAACCCCACCCATTCCCATGGCATCAGTAACAATGATTCCTTTGAAATTAAGGCTGTCACGCAGTAATGAAGAGACAATTTTTTTGGAGCAAGTAGAAGGCAATCCATTGGTGCTATATGTTGGATTGTTTTCTATCGCGATATGAGCAACCATAATAGATAAAACCCCATTTTCGATTAATAGAGGATAATTAACTACCTCTTTCAGTTCACCGTCAATTACTTGTAAGGACTTGTGCGTATCTCCAGATACTAAACCATGTCCAGGAAAATGTTTTGCTGTAGCAATAATGTTGTTTTCTTGAGTTACTTTAATGAACTCATCAGACCATGGGATAATATTTATGGGGTCTTTGCCAAAGCCTCGATACCCAACCGTCGAGTTTTTTGACATATCTACTACAGGAGCGAAATTGTAATTTATTCCAATATCATTTAAGTCCTTAGAGATTGCTTTTGCTACATCGGTAACCCCTTGAATAGAATCAATTTCATTTGCCTTTTTTACTGGTGTAGATCCAGTTATCTTTCTATTTACAAGGCTTGGTTCGGCGTCGGCGCTGTACAAGAAAGGAAGATTGCCATATTCTATGTTGTCTTGATTAAATTCAGTAATTAAGGAAGTGAATTCTTTTTTAGTTCCATTAAGCATTAAAATACCACCAATTAGTTTGTCCTTAATTAATCCATCAATGGTTGTTTTGGGTTTTCCATACTTGCCAGCTGCAGGCATTATTAACTGAGCGATAATTGCTTTTTCGTCAAGAGTCCCCATTACAGAGTCAACATAATAGTTAAGCTCTTCGTTTTCACTCAAATAATCACTTAAGCCATACGATTTCCGGATAGTGTCGCTAATATTAGATTTAATCGGTGAAGATTTTTGGTCATTTTCTTGAGCGCAATTACTCAAGGCAATAAAGCAAAACAATAACACGCTTAATTTTTGAAAGGTCATGAATAGATTTTTTTTTAAAAATACTTACAAGATTTAGACCGAAGTATTAATCAAGATATATTTTTGAACACGATTGTTGTCAATAACCTTTATTTATGAAAAATTCTTTTTACATAGTTATCGAAATCAACTTCTGACCAAAGCTTGCTTGGTCGATAGGGTGTGGTTTTAACTATTTCTCCCGCTTTATTGGTTTCTAGTATATATCCAAAGAAAGGGTCACGATTTTTTTTATCGGTAAGCATTGTTGAAACTCCAAAACGCAGGTCGAAGAAATATAAACTAGAATCTTTTTTGGTAACAAATCCATAATCATTGCAAAACAATCGCAAATCATTCGAGTAATTTTGTCCTTTCCATTTCAGTTTATTTATTGGGATATGATTTCTTTTGGATATGATTTGGACGTCGTTTTTATCAAAAGAATAAAAGATGGACTTGTATCCAAGTACAAATTCATTTTCACTTTCTCCTATAATGTTCCAGTAAAAAGAGGTTAGAGGCATAGGTTTCACCATGACTCTATTCGTGTTTACTATTCCTGCTTCTTTAAAATAATGCTCGGTGTTAGAAAGAATGAAAAGCTTTATTACAATACCCCAAATTAAGTAAAGGGTAGAGTAGCCAAGGCCAAAGTAATTAATGCGCCTTCGAAATCTCGTATTTCTTCCAATAAACATAGAAATAAGTACACAAACCAAAAAAGGCAGGGTGTACAAAGGGTCCATGACGAAAATCGTATTAAATGAAATTCGGAAATGGAAAGGCCATAAAAATTGCGTTCCATAATTGGTGAACATGTCTAAAATAGGATGGGTCACAATAGCACCAAAAAATAAATAAAGCCACGTTTTATATTCATTTTGACTTTTGTAGAGCTTGGATACAAAGTGTGCTAAAATTGGGCTTACAAAAATGGCAAATAGCAGAGAGTGAGTAATGCCGCGATGTACCAATGAAGCCTCTATTGGATGATACAAGAAGCGGAAGAAAACATCTAAGTCTGGAATGGTTCCTGCAATAGCACCCCATAAAATCGCTTTATTGCCGAATTTTTTGCCTGCAACTGCTTCAGCTACAGAAGCTCCAAGAACAATTTGGGTTAATGAATCCAATGTGTCACTTTATCAGTCCTCAAGTCCTTTAGTGGTGATTTGATTAGCCAAATACTGTGTGTAAAGTGGCTTTTGCTTTCCAATAAGAACATTCTTGATCATATCTATTTTGGCGTTATTATTTCGTGTAAGAATATCTTTCTTATCCGCCGCGATCAGTTTCATCGATTGAACTTGCTTATTCTTGATAAGAACACCATGTATGATATCAAAAATTTGCTCTTTTTGCTCGGGAGAAAGGTGCAATAGATTGTTCAAACCATCCAACTCATTTTGAGATGATTGCTCAATGTTAATGACTTGATTTTCATTTAATTGATCTGTTTGACTTATTACATTTATTGAAATAGAAATAAATAGTACTAAAAGTTTAATTATTCTCATGTTTAAAAGCTTTTCAGGATAAAATTAATGGTTTTTTCAGTCTTATGCTAAAATTCGATTAGATTTACCTTTGTAATCATTATTATGCAAAGCATAAAATAATGATAGCTTACAATCGTTAAGTTTTTATGTCCAAGATCAAAACAATTTTTCGTTCTCTGTTGCCTGACTTTTTGATTCAATTTTATAGATCGAATAAGAAAAATAGAATCAATAGGAGCATAGCACTTCAGGGAAAAAGAGGACAAGGCCTTAATAAGAAAGATCTTTATAATTGTTTTTATGAGATAGGCATTAGGCCTGGAGATTCCTTATTGGTGCATTCTAGCTTAAGTAAAATTGGATTTGTCGAAAATGGGGCAGTGGATGTTGTGGATTCGTTGCTAGATATTATTAGCGATGAGGGAGATTTATTAATGCCATCTAGCGCTAATGGTTTGCTTCAAATCGATTTTGTGAAAAAAAATGAGGTCTTTGATGTCAAAAACACTCCATCAGTTTTAGGTTCTATTACGGAGAATTTTCGCAAAAGAGACGGTGTTCGAAGAAGCTTAAATTATTTAGAACCTGTTTGTGCTTATGGTAAGAATGCCAAATATCTAACGGAAGGACATTTTGGAGAAGTCTCTCCTTATACTAAGCTTTCTCCTTTTTATCGATTAACTGAACTTAATGGCAAGATTCTCTATTTGGGAGTAGATCTGGATAATGCAGGTACAAGCTTGCATGTTTTAGAGGATAGTGTTGATTTCCATTTCCCAGTTTATGTTTCAAGTGATTTTCGGGTTAAGATTAAGGATGAGAAAGGCGAAGTTCATATGGTTTCTACAAAAGCGCACAATCCTGTATATTCTAAAAAAAGAAAGTGTAATGATTTGATTCCAATGTTTATAGATCATGGTGTTTGTAAAAAAGTGAAAATTGGAAATGCAGAGAGCTATCTATTTGATGCAAAGAAAATGTTAGATTTAATGCTTGAAAAGTACAAGAGCGAGAAGATCACAATGTATACACCTAAAGGTCAGTTTTGAAGATAGCATTTACATGGGATTATGAAATGTTTTTTGGTCACAAAAGTGGATCAGTAAATCGCTGTATGATTGAGCCAACTAATCGACTGTTGGAGATTTCCAAGCGATATAATTCAAAGTTTACATTTTTTGTCGATACCGGGATGCTTGTCAGTGGGCGAGAAACTGAAGCATTCTCTTCAGATTTAAGTCTGCTCAGAGAACAAATAAAGGGTTGGGATAATGATGGCCACGAAACCGGTTTGCATATACACCCGCATTGGGAAGATGCCAAATGGAATGATGGATGGAAGTTCGATTTGAGTAGGTATAAGTTATCAGATTTTAATCCTGAGGAAGTTCCATTGATTTTCGATAAATATTATAAGGTCTTGCAATCCTATGTCAATCAGGAGATTATTTCTTATCGGGCGGGGGGATGGTGTATTCAGCCTTTTAAAGACATTCAAGAATCAATGAAACGCAATAAGTTAAATATTGAAAGTTCTGTCTTCCTTGGAGGTAAAAATACAAAGCAACCCTATTACTACGATTTTACAAAGGTTCCTGCTAAGGATCATTGGCGTTTTTCAGATGATGTATGTGTTGAAAATGACCAGGGTGTATTTACGCAGTTTCCGATTTCATCTCAAGTTTACCACCCTTTGTTTTTTTGGAGATTGTTTATTCTTGGAAGGTTGAAGCCCTCGAAACACAAACCTATTGGCAATGGTTTCCCTGCGAAAGGTGGCGGTTCTAAAAAAGATTTTTTATTGAAGAAAAATTTGTTGTGCGTGAGTGCTGACGGTTATTTCGTTACACAAATTGAAAAGTCCATAAATAAAGCAGTTAAGCGAGGTGATAAGAATCTAGTCGTAATAGGGCATCCTAAAGCGTGTACTCCATTCTCGTTAAATTATTTAGATCAGTTGTTAAATAAAATATCACAGAAACATGAAATCGTATGCCTGAAGGATCTGGAGCAATAAGAATTATTTCAAGAATAGATATTTCTGAAGCAAAATGGGATTCCCTTGTTCAAAAAAGTGACAATTCAATCTTTATGTCGAGGTGGTATTTGGATGCGGTTATGCCTAACTGGAAAGCTTTGGTATTCAATGATTATCAGGCCTGTCTACCTGTTTTTATTTCTAGAAAGTACGGACTTAAATATTGCTTACAGCCCTTATTTATAAGAGAATGTTCTGTGTTAGGTGATAAAAGTAAATTTCAAGATTTTTTAATTAAACTGCAGGGTGAAACGTCTTTTTTTAGTCTGGCTATGGATATTGATGTTAACCACAAAAATATAATTAGAGAACATGCAATTCATCAGGTGCTTACGTTAAATCAGGAATATGAATCTGTTTATAAAATGTATTCTCAAAATGTCAAAAGAAGTTTACGTGATTTCATTAAATCCAAAGCTGAGTTAACAGACGAGCAGGATTCGGCGCTTTTAATTAAAATGTTTCGTGATCTCAAAGGGAAACAGTTTTCACACATTGATGATGATGCTTATTTTCGTCTGAGCGACCTTATGAAGAATGCTAAATCCATGAATGCATCTATATTGAGAGGGGTTAGGCTTAATGGAGAATTGGTAGCCATTTGTTGTTTCATTCGACAGAATGGTAAATTATTATACCTCAAGGGTATTGTAGATTCGAGAGGTAGAGATATTGGTGCGATGCAAGCTGTATTTGATTCGGTAATAAAAGAAAATGCGTATTCAGCTTTAACTCTTGATTTTGGAGGATCGAACAATAAAGGTCTGTCCTTATTCAACAAAAAGTTTGGTGCAATAGACAGGAAATATCTAATTTTGAAATACAATGGTGTTTCATGGCCATTGCGTAGTTTTGTAAATGGAAAAATCGGTTTAAAATGAGAAGAGTTCTAGTCAGTGGTGCATCAGGAGGTTTAGGTAGAGAAATTGCAGAGAGTCTTCTGAGCGATGGTTTTTATGTTGTCATGTTATGCAATAAAAACAAATCTAAATTAGATTCCCTGATAAGTAAGTTTTCTAATCAGACAAAAGTTGTTGAAGTTGATTTTTTAAATGACGTCGATTATGACACACTCAAAGAAGAAATTGGTGCAGTAGATAGTGTGATCAACTGTGTTGGTATTTCAAGCTCACAAATTAGCTGGAAGATCAATAAAGAACAATGGGATAAAGTGTTTGATTTGAATTTGAATACACCATTTAGGTTGGCTCAATTATTTATACCTGAAATGCGAAAAAACAAGTTTGGTAGAATTGTGTTTTTTTCATCAATAGTTGCTCAGAAAGGGGTCGTAGGTACTTCAGCATATTCAGCTAGTAAAAGTGCCTTGCTTGGCTTAACAAGAACAATGGCCTCAGAGTTGGCTACCTCAGGAGTAACCGTCAATTGTATCTCACCTGGATATATGGATAAAGGAATGATTTCTGAAGTTTCAGATCAATTTCTTTCTGATATTCTCGAATCGATCCCAGCAAAAACTTTAGGAAGTTCTGAAAACATTACGCATTCGGTATCTTTTCTTTTAAACGAAAAAGCAGATTACATTACAGGACAAGTAATCAATGTAAATGGAGGGATGAGCTAGGGCTATTCAAAGATAAACTCATCAAGAAAAATCCATGAATCATTTCCGCTTCCCAAATGCCAGCTTGGACATTCCCCGGGATTGTAAACGGTATATTTGATATACTTGACTTTCACAGGTTGTTTTAATTGTTGAATACATGCTTTTATTTTCGGTTCGTAATCGTCCGATGTAGATTCAGCATAATCCAAATCAGGAAGTTTTGTGTAATTGATTCCATCGATTGAATAGCTAATCCCAATCCTTTCTGGGTAAAAGATCCATGATTTAATGTCTCTAATGCATGATATACCTATTTGTGTTAATTCTCTCGCTTCTTCGAAACTGACCACTGCATTGAGGTCTTTCCCAAAATAGCCCTGCCAATCTCCAGTTCTGAAATCAGCTCCTCCTCGAACGCCGTCAATCAGCGTATTCGGTCCTGATGCCGCATATTGGTTGGCGTATTGGGTTTCAAGTTTCAGACTTACACTAGGATCTCTTTTGCTGAAGAGGCTGTTCACAACGGGGCTCCAGTATGGTGCGATTTTCGCATTGTGAGGTATATCTGAAACATCCGGAAACCTAGATGCTTTGACTGAAACTGTGCTTGTTTCATATATTGTGAAGGGCTTAGTATAATCTTTCCACAACCCATTATTGATAGAGAAATAAAGTCTCTGTTTTAGATTATTTATCTTACTGCTTCCAATTTTAATCACAATCGAATCTTCAAAAATCCGCTGTTCAGTTGTAATAAACGGGGTTGGTACAAAGTCCGTTTTTAAAAGGCTATCTTTTTCATGTACAATAGTGTTAGATGTCGAAATAGGTTCATTAGACATTTCAAACAATAGCAGTCCTCCTTTTTTGATTTGATTGTGGTCGATTTCTGTGTCCTTTACTTTTGAAGTATTGAATGATACCTCTTTGACATATTTAGCTGATACCGAATTGTTGGTTGCTTCAATGGAAAGAGTTTTGTTATTTGGTAATTGAATCTTGGCTTTTTTGAATAGTGGTCGACCTATTTGGTAATTCGTATTACCTGGTGCGGTAGGGTAGAGACCCAGCGAACTCATGACATACCAAGCGCTCATTTGTCCACAGTCCTCATTGCCTGATAAACCATCCGGTTTTATGGTGTACAATTCATTCAATATTTTGTCCACGAAATATTGTGTTTTTTCAGATGCATTCGTGTAATTGTACAAATAAGCCATATGATGCGAAGGTTCATTCCCGTGAGCGTATTGACCAATGAGTCCGGTAATATCTACCTGATGTCTTCCAATCAAATCAGAATCTGCTTTAAATAGTCGGTCTAGCCAGTTTTCTAAGGAATCTCGTCCACCCATAAGATTGGCAAGAACTGGGATGTTATGCGGTGCATACAAAGAATATTGCCAGCTGTTGGCCTCTGTATAATTGAAATTGACCTCTATTGGATTGAAAGGACCGAACCACTGTGCTCCGCGTCTTGCTCTCATGAATTTCGTAGATGGGTCGTATAGATTAACAAAATTTAAGCTGCGTTTTGTGAATTCTTGATAAAGGTCATCACGTCCCATTTTCTTGGCCATTTGGGCAATACAAAAATCATCATAGGCATATTCTAATGTCTTCGATACAGATTCTGCTTCTTGATCAGAGCTAATGAATCCTTGGGCAGCAAATTCTTTCTTCGCGTATTCATCCAATTTGCTGGTATGTACCATCGCATCAAGCGCCTTGGAGGTATCAAAATCATTATATCCCTTGAGGTAAGCATCTGAAATAGCTGAAACGGAATGGTAGCCAATCATACATTCAGTTTCACAGGACGCCAATTCCCATACTGGAAGGTCATTTCTTTGGTCGTAAATGCGGAGCATGGTTCGAATGAATTCTTCGGTTCTTTCGGGTTGTATAAGTGTAAAGAGTGGGTGAAGGGTTCTATAGGTATCCCAAAGTGAGAATACGGTATAATGATGCTCTCCTTGATCAAGCTCGTGTATCTTTTGGTCATGTCCACGGTATCGGCCGTCCACATCGCTGGCAAGGTTTGGTGCAATAAAACAGTGGTAGAGTGCCGTATAGAATATGGAGGCTTTCTTTTTGTCTTCATTGCTAATTTTTATTTTAGCGAGTTCTTCATGCCATTGTGATCTAGTTTTTGCTTTTGTCTTTGAAAAATTAAATCCATCGAGCTCCGTCTGTCTATTTTTTAAAGCGCCCGCTTCATCCACTTGTGAAATGCCAATGGCGATAGAAAGTGTTTTGGTTTCTTTTGGAAATTGGATCAATAGCTTGTGTCCATGTTTGTTTTTAACTCGAATAATTTTCGACGGTTCGATAGAGAATTCAAGGTCGAAATAGAAGTGCTGCTCATCTGCCCAGCTCTTTGAAGTTCTCTGGCCAGAGATATGTTTTTTACCATCAAAAATGTATTCAGCAAAAATGAGGTCGTCTCTGTGGTCAAAATCAATAAGGATGAATTTCTTGTCTTTTTCTCTTGTAAAGGTGTATTGATGAATTCCTGCCCGTTCACTTGTTGTCATTTGAGCTTTTATACCATCATCCTCGAGAAACACTTCATAATAACCCGGTGACGCTTTTTCAGTACTGTGAGAAAACTTTGAGCCGAAACCTTTTTCATTTTCATATCCAGGAACGACTTTTGCTTTTTTGCCACTTTGCGGAACAATTAAAAGATCACAGTAGTCAGGCACGCCTGTTCCGCTCAAATGGGTATGGCTAAACCCATAAATAACGGAATCAGAATAATGATAACCCGAACAACCATCCCAACCCTCATGTCGCGTATCTGGACTTAATTGGATCATGCCAAATGGTGCAGTGGCTCCTGGGAAAGTATGGCCATGACCGCCAGTCCCAACAAAAGGATTTACCAAGCTTACAGGAGATTTAATCAGAATTTCATTTTTGGGCTTCATGATTTGTTGAGCCTTATCACTTGCCTTTTGAAGACTTTTAATGCCTTGAGCGCTTCCTGGGACAGCGAAGCATAGAAGAATGAATAGGCTTAAAAGTGTTTTCATGATTTAATCAATCGTTTATTGAGTTTAGAAAAGGTCTTTCTTCTTTCTATAAAAAAAGAAGTTAAAATATTACCGTGATATTTAAGTATAGGGTCACGATCTCTCTTTAGTTGAGCTCTTTTCTTAAGTAGCGTTCTAAGGTTTTTGTATAAAGACAAGTGAGCAAGAAATACTTTCCAGAAAAACAGGAAGTTGCCTTCAAAAAGGAATTTATAGGCGGCAATGGCATCGATTAGCATTCTTTTAAAGAGCATAGGTAGCAAGATCCCTTTATGATTTTTAGCAATCATGAATAAGCTGTTCCTAAAGTTGAGATAAATCTTTTGCGGAGAGTTGTATGGGAGCGTTCCTCCTCCAAGATGGTACACAACGCTTTTTGGAACCACTTTAAACTGATGACCTTGATGCCCCAATCTTATGCACAAATCTATTTCTTCCATATGAGCAAAGAAATCAGCATCGAAACCATTAACATGGTGGAAAAGATCTGACCTGATCAGCATGGCAGCACCAGAGGTCCAAGTGATGTATTGAGAACCGTCGTATTGTCCATCATCTTTCTCTAACTCTGCGAATATTCTACCTCTACAAAAAGGGAAGTAATTTTTATCGATATATCCACCTGAAGCCCCTGCATGTTCAAAGAACTCTTTTCGTTGAAGACTCTTTATTTTGGGTTGACAGGCGGCTACCTGTTCATCATCCATGGCTGCAATTAACGGAGCAATCCAGTTTTCTGAAACTTCAACATCGCTATTTAATAATAGGTAATAGTCATATGTTCCTTTAATTCTATTTAACGCCTCATTATAACCTCCTGCAAAACCTAAGTTTGAGCTTATTTCTATGAGTTGGATTTCTTTGAATTGTTTTATGTATGCCACTGAATCATCAGAACTTGCATTATCGGCTATTATAAGGTTATACCCTTTTGAATGGGATATAATATTTTCAATATAATTTTCGAGATGAATTCTCCCATTATAATTTAAGATAACGATTGCTAAGTTCACAGATATTAATATTGTCGAAAATATTCATTTGAGTTACCTCCCCAATGGTCCACATTGTTTTGATTGGGATTGTCAATGTTTCCGTTTACGGTATTTCTTTTTGAAAGTATTTGGGGCCATGAATTATTTTTAAGCTCCCCAATCATGTCTGAATGTAAAAGTCGATATGCTCGATTTACCAAATCCGGGTTATAGAACACAAAACGCTTGTTGCTAAAAACGCCAATCTTGTTAAATGTCCATATTTCATAGGGGTATTCACTTGGAGATGCTTCACGGGCAACAATGTTGCTCGGTGCACCATATTGTAAATATACGCGCCCACGATCGGTTTCGAATCCTTCTTGAAAATTGTTTCCATACACCTTTTCAACGAAATCAACTTGCTTTTTATATTTCACCCATGCCTCATAACTATTGCTCGGTGAAGTTTTTACCCAAAAAGCTTGAATGTGTTTCCTGCATTTATCTTTGTTTTTTGTTTTTATTGTGGAGACAATGTTTTTTACTTCGGCGGGTTTCGAAATAGGGATTAGACTCTCTAAATAGTATATGATACTGTCTTCAGTTATAGATTCCTGAAAGGCAGGATTCAAAATAATATTTTCAGAATTTAAAATGGCTGTCATATCGTTATCTCTTTCAAACGCATACGAAGTACTTGCCAAAATTTCGAAATCTTTATTGACTACACAAATTTCTAATAAATAACTTCCAGAGGTAAGTAGCTCAATATTAATCGCTTTAAACTTGGGAATAAACGGAGATGTAACAAAGCGACTGATTGTCGTGTATTCCTCCATCTCTACATAGTTTTTTGAATTCATTATTCTATACATTAATCCAAGTATAGAATCATTCTTTGCACCGGTGTTATACAATTCACAGTATACTGGTATCGTATTGGTTCTCGAAGAAAAGAAATTGGAAAACATCGGAATGATATGAAGTCCCGACCTTTGAAAAACACTTTCTTCATCTGATTTTATAACGTATTCAGCTGGAAGAATATTAGAAATGGTGATTTCACCTTTCGGATCGTTTATGGTAAATGTTTGCGATCCACTTACGTCCTCAGCATTTTCAGCATTTAAATCTTTAATCCGAACTTTCAGTTCGTATTTGCCTGGCTCTACGCTGTATCTTTTAATTTCATAGAAATCTTCAATCAAACTGTCCTTAATCTGGTAGAGAGGTGAGTTGAGGATGTAGGCGTCAGATTTTATAATTGAGTTTTTTGATAAGATATCAAAATAGATGGCAATGGATGCTTGAAAAGCCGAATCACCTACCGTTTTAAGGGAGGCTGATTGTATGGCAAACTGAAGCTCGATTTCTGCATAGCTTCCAGTCTTAGGATGATAAAAATCTTTAACATCAATATAGGCTCTGAGTTTTTCTTTTTGACCGAATGAAAGTAGGGATGTCGTAATAAAAACAACAATAAAAATAAGCTTAGTCATAACCCTAAAATTAAGCTATTTTTCGCAAAACACATTAAGATGCATTTATATGTGTTCTGATTTTCTGAGACAATTGTCGATTATAAGTTTCTAGTAAGTACTTAAAATAATTATCAGTACTTTTTGAAATACATTTTGTGTAATGTTTTAAGCGATGCTCAATATGATCTTGCAGAAAATTAAGTATTTCGAATCCATGATCCATGTCTTTTGCAGCATCTAAAATGACACTAAAATGATTTTCCAAGGACTCTTCAACTGCCTTCTTGCCTTTGTGTCCATTGTCAATATGAAGATGATACCTTTCTTTTATATTGAAGGACTCCAATTTCTCAGTATCCATGAATTTATCATAACCTTTAGGGAATTCATAATCTACCTCGAATTCCATGTCTTCAATCTCTGTTATTCTTGATTCTAAAAATCGATCAGGAAATTTAAAAGCATCCTGCCAATTGATATAATCTTGCCAAAGACCAAAGCGTCTCACATTGTTTCCTAGATCAATTACTTGGAACTGATTTTTGTCAGGAAGTCTTCTAGACCCCCTGCCAATCATCTGATGATATAAAGTGAGGGATCGAGTTGCTCGATTTATAATTATTGTTTTTACTGTTGGTTCATCAAACCCAGTGGTTAGTATTCCTACTGATGTTAAAATCGCATTAGGCGTAGTTTTGAACCAAGCTAAAATTTCTTTTCGGTCTTTATCACTAAATGTAGAGTCCAGATGGCGAATGTTGTATTTAAGCTTTTTAAATGACTCGTATACCCTAATCGAGGTTTCAATACCAGCATTAAATATAAGTGTCTTTTGTCCTAAGGAAACTTCTTCATATGCAAAGATGAGTTTCTCTTGCATAAAATAATTACTGTATAGCGTATCTGAGCTGGTAATGGTGAAATCTCCGTTGGTTCCAATTTTCAAACCATGTAGATTGACGTCATAACTAAACGTATCCGCATTTGAAAGGTATCCTTTTTCAATAAGCCCTGAAATAGATTCCCCTACCAAAAGTTTGTTGTAATTGTCCTTGAGAGGGAGTGCTTTGTTGCTGCTTAATGGTGTTGCGGTAACCCCAAGAATATTACAATTTAGGTAATATTGAAATATCTTTCTAAAACTATTGTAATGTGCTTCATCCACGATAACAAGTCCAACATCTTTAATAAAATTACCGTCATCATTAAGTCGATTGTGTAAGGTTTCGACCATGGCAATGAAGCATTGGTATTCATCCTGATTGGGAAGTTCTTTGACTTCTGAATTAATGATTTTGTTGGTGACGCTTATGGCTGAAAGCTGTTTTGAAGTTTGAACAGAAAGCTCAATTCTGTGTGTTAGGATTAAGATTTTCTTTTTGGTTCTTGCAATGTATTGTTTTGCAATTTCAGAAAAAATAACGGTTTTACCTCCTCCAGTAGGAAGCTGATATAATAGATTGAAATCAACACCATTATCGTCGAGTTCATTTAGGATGGTGGTAACGGTTTGTTCTTGAAAAGGGTAAAGCTTTTTGGCTTTATATAAATCAATATCAATCATTCATCTATTCTATTTGGCAAGTTGCAAAAATACAGTCTTTCTTTTAAAGAGGTACTATGATTTTCATTTTTTTGTCCATTCGTACATAAGAATTGAAGCAGCAATTGAAACGTTTAAAGATTCTGCTCCGCCAAGGCCTGGTATTTTGACCGGGTTATTGCAGAATTTTTCCAAAGATTTAGATATTCCTTGACCTTCATTGCCCAGCATAATTGCATTTGAATTTTTCATACTACCGTCCTTAAGGAACTCGCCATCCAGAAGAGCTCCTGTTACGTTATACTTTGTGTGTTCAAGAAATGGAATAAGGTCTTTGTAATGAACTGTAACCCTCAAAAAGCTTCCCATTGAAGCTTGAAGTGTTTTTGAGTTGAACACATCAGCACATTCTGGTGAGCAAACAATTTGTTCTATTCCAAACCAATCGGCCGTTCTAATTATAGTTCCCAAATTTCCAGGATCTTGAATGTTTTCAAGAATAAGAAACTTCTTATCTGGATTAAATGAGATAATAGACGGTTTCTTTATTACAAGAATCAGCTTGTTGGGTGTTTTAAGCCGACTCACTCTTTCAAATTCTTTGTATGATAAAATGAAGCTCTTGTCTCGAAGGGTTTTGGGTAAAAGATCTTCGACCTCAGCAATACATCCTATGAGGCCAATATCATCAGGTATTGAGCGCATACATTCTTTTCCGATTTTCTCTCCTTCAACAATAAAACAGTCCTCTTTATCGCGGTTCTTTTTCAATTGCAGGCTTTTTATCCATTTTAACTTTTGAATTGAGATTTTTTCCACCTGATTATAATTATTTTTGTACTATTCTAATGGTGAAGATAAATAAACTTTGGTTTTGTGTGATATGTATTTTCATATGTATTACATCATGCAACATAACAAAAAATGTACCTGATGGATATTTTTTAATGAACTCGAATAAAATTCTTGTTAAAGAAAAAGTGCCATTCAAAGATGATTTGACTGATATATTGAAGTTGAAGCCAAATCAAAGGATTTTAGGTGTGAGACTTAAACTTCGAGTGTATAACGCCATTGATTCTGCTAAACTTACGGAGAAACGCATAAAGGTCAATCAAAAATTCAAGTTAAAGCTTCAAAAGAAAAAGGATAAATATTCAAGAATCAATGAAAAGAGAATTGAAAGGGCAAAACGAAGAGGAAAAGATTTTTATACTGAGAAAATTATTAAAGACACGGTCAACAATGATCTTCTTTTTAGGGAACGAATGAAGTATAAATTTGGAGAAGATCCAAAGGTCTTTGATTCTACGACTTTTAATAAAGCAAGTGTGCAGATCAATAACTATATCAGAAAACGTGGTTATTATATCCCTAAACTGACTAGTAAAGTGGTCTATGATAGCTCAAAGAGAAAGGCCGATGTCCTCTATGAACTTGTCTTGGGCTCTGTGTTTAAAATTGATTCTGTTTTTTATTCAGGAGATCCATTGATGATGAGAAATCATTCTGCTTATTTAAGGAATAGGCTAGCCGATGGAGGAGAACATCCACTAATTGGTCGACCCTTTGATGTGGATATCCTTGATGCTTATAGACAAGATTTTGCAAAAGATAGACGAAATCATGCGTATTATAAATATTCAGCATCAAGTATCGATTTTGTAGCTGACACATCGTATAAAACAATGAGTGTAACATTAAACATGAAGTTTAATCAGCAACTGGTTCCGTTTAATGACAATAGTGATAGCCTTGTTGTTAGACCGTATTTGTATACAAAAATAAATAAAGTGTATTTTCATTTGAGTGATACAATACATGTCAATGGCAATTTTTCAGATTATTGCCAATGTCAGGATTTTGAAAATCTTGATTACAGACAGTATTTTTTTACCAAAGAACATCTTATGTTTACGGATCGTAATTTACCCCGAAATAAACAAAAAAAGGGATTGGGAAAGGACCAAATCGATACCAATCGAATTATCCATGTTAATTATAATGGTGACGTACCTTGGATCAAGCCAGATATTTTAGAATTAAATAATTATTTGGAGCAATATGAGTTCTTCAAAGATGATTATGCATCAAGATCATTGAAGGGCTTGTCTCAATTGGGTCTTTTTAGTTCGATTAAACCTATTTTTAAGGAAGTAGACAACAGCGGTCTAAATCATTATTTAATGGATGTTCATTATTTTTTGACGCCATCAAAAAAACAATCCATTGCTTTCGATAATCGATTTACTACATCTCTTGGTTTGCTAGGAGCAAATGCTTCTATTAATTATGTCAATAAGAATATCTTCAGAGGTGCAGAAAAATTAACTATTTCATTGGGTGGTGGATTTGAAACTCAGACTTTGGTATTTAATGACAATGATGAGAACACCAAATTTCCATTCAACACCATAGAATTTGGACCTAGCGTTAAACTTGATTTAATTGGGTTGACTCCTTTTCCTCCAGCAGCATTATCCAAAAGGCATCGGGCGAGAACTCAGATTTCATCTGGTTATAATTTTGAAAAAAGAGATATTTTCGAAAGACAGGTTTTTCAGCTTAATTACATGTGGAAGTTTTTTGTGGATAAAACTCAAATTTTCCAGCTTGGTTTACCAGGAGCATCTGTTATTAAACTCGTAAATATCAATAAGAGTGATGACTTTCAAAATCAATTGAATAATTTAAATGATGTTTTTCTGAACAATGCATATAGCAATCAATTTATATGGCAGGACTTAAAGATTGCCTTTGAATATAACAATGCCAAAAAGAAGTTTAAGCCGGGAAAAAAACCTTTTCTTGGCGCGGCCATTTCTTACAACGCAACTTTTGATGCTGCAGGAAATATTCTTTACGGTTTGCGAAAGACTCAGGATACATTAAATGGTCAATATCAATTTTTAGATTTAACTTATGCACAGTTTGTAAGGTTGGATAATCGATTGGTTTTAGCTGGAAAACTCAATTCTAGCTCGTCACTTCATTTTAAAGCAGAGGCAGGTGCTGGGGTGCCGTATGGAAACATGAATACTTCATTGCCATATGATTATAGTTTTTATGCGGGCGGATCAAATGACAATAGAGGATGGAGGGCCAGGTCTTTGGGGCCGGGAGCCTACAAGTATCATCTCGATACCAATCGGACATTAACTCAAATAGGAGATGTTCGAATTGGCGCATCTTTGGAGTATCGTTTTTCATTAGGTCCCATTCTTAAGGGTGCATTTTTTACAGATATAGGTAACATTTGGACCTACAATGAAGATTCTAGAGATGCTCAGTTCAAAATTCAAAATGTATTAAAAGAAATGGCGATTGCCTCAGGTATTGGATTGAGAATTGACTTGGATTATTTTATTGTTCGTTTAGATTTAGGTTTTCCAATATATAATCCTGCGTATAGCCAAGGTGCAAGGTGGACTTTTCAAGATCTTGGCAATAGAGAGACTTATATTCAAGAAGGAATTGATAGATTCATATTGCCAGGTGATTCTCCTGAATCCGCTAGAGCCAGAGCTATCTATTATCTCCCTAAACCATTTTGGCCTACTTTACACTTCGGTATTGGCTATCCATTTTAATCAGTTATGAGAAATATTCTTTTTGTCTTTTTGGTGTTTGTTCTCAATGCCTGTATGAAGGGCGAATCTGTTGATCTTGTTATTTTCAATGCCAAGATTCACAGTTTAGATGAGAAAAATCAAACCTATGAAGCGATGGCTATTCGGGACGGTAAGATCATTGAAATGGGGCCTGATCGTCAAATTTTAAATAAGTATAGATTTGAGAATTCAATCGATGCTGAAGGAAAAGAAGTTTATCCCGGTTTTATTGATGCGCATGGTCATTTGTTCTCCTATGCAGAGCTCAAGTTAGGTGCAAATGTGCTGGGTTGTGAGTCCGAAGAAGACATGCTAATTCGGGTTCGTGAATACCAAGACAAGGCCAAACGAGAAGTGGTAATTGGATTAGGTTGGGATCAGTCTTTATGGGGTTTAACAGATCTGCCAGACAATACCCGATTGAATGAAGAATTCCCAGAAACACCTGTATGTCTTTTTCGCATTGATGGCCATTCTGCATTGGTCAATGACGCCTTTATTGAAAAAATAGGCTCTGTTGAGATCGAAATAAGGGGAGGAGAAGTATTGATGACAAATGGAAGACCAAATGGTATGTTTATAGATGCTGCCATATCTTTACTAGAACCTCATATTCCTGATTATTCAATTGAAGAAATAAAAAAGGAGCTCCTGGAAATTCAAAAAGAACTTTTTGGTTTTGGAATCACTGGTGTTCATGAAGCGGGAGTCGATTTTAAAGAACTTGGTATTCTAAGGGGAATGGTAGAAGATGAAAGTCTTCGTCTAAATATATATGCCATGCTTAATCCAACTCAAGAAAACAAAAAATTCGCTTTAGAAAATGGAGTCTTTCAAACAAGAAACTTAAGAGTAAGGAGCTTTAAAGCATATGTAGATGGAGCACTAGGGTCGAATGGGGCTCTTCTTAAAGAAGATTATTCAGACAAGCCTAATTATAGAGGGTTGTCTTTAATGAGTTCGAAAGAGTTGAATGACCTTTCTGAATTTTGTTTAGATGTGGGGTATCAATTGAATTCTCACGGAATTGGAGACTCTGCCATTTCAATGATTCTTGATATGTGCGCCAATGTCTACAAAACCAAACCAGATCATCGATTTAGGATTGAGCACGCTCAAGTCGTAGATTTAAATGACCTGCATAAGTTTGCGGATTACGGTGTTTTCCCATCGGTTCAGCCTACTCACGCAACAACAGATCGAAGATGGATTGAGTCAAAAATAGGAGCATCTAGAATGAAGGGAGCTTACGCCTACAAGTCGCTTAAGAATCAACTTGGCATGATTGCTCTTGGTACTGATTTCCCCGTGGAATATACCAATCCGTTTTATACCATTCACTCAGCTGTTCATCGCATGAATTCTCAAAATGAACCAGCTAATGGGTTTTTAATAGAGGAAGCTTTGACCTTTGAAGAAACATTGAAAGGAATGACTTTCTGGAATGCGTTTTCCGCATTTGAGGAAGGAGCTTTGGGAACTTTGGAGGTAGGTAAAAAAGCAACTTTCGTGATATTGGATAAGTCCTTAAATAGGAAGCCTTCTTTTATGAGTAACTTTTCATGGAAAACATATATTGATGGAAGATTAGTACATTCTTTAGAGTGATTTTTTTTTAATTTTGACGCCTTATGAAAATTGAACAAATTTATACCAAATGTCTTGCACAGGGTGCATACTACATAGAGTCTGAGGGAGAGGTTGCGGTAATTGACCCTTTAAGAGAAACATTTCCATACATCGATAGAGCAAAAAATGATGGTGCTGAGATCAAATATATTTTTGAAACACATTTCCATGCTGATTTTGTCAGCGGACATCTAGATTTGTCTAAAGGCACAGGTGCTCAAATTGTTTTTGGTCCTGAGGCAAAACCCACTTTTGCATTTCACTCAGCTACAGATGGTGAGGTTTTTAATATAGGTGCACTTACAATTACAGTAATTCATACGCCTGGACATACGATGGAATCAACTTGTTACCTTTTGAAGGATTCTAAAGATAAACAATTGGCTTTGTTCACAGGCGACACACTGTTTATTGGAGATGTAGGAAGGCCTGACTTGGCTCAAAAGTCAGCTGATATGAGCAAAGAAGATTTGGCAGGTATGTTATTCGAATCTTTGAGGACAAAAGTATTGCCATTAGACGATGACTTAATCGTTTATCCTGGACATGGAGCTGGGAGTGCTTGTGGAAAGAATATGTCAAAAGAAACTTTCAGCACACTGGGCGAGCAGAAAAAAAGCAATTATGCTTTTGATTCTAAACTGAGCAAAATTGATTTTGTAAATCAGTTGATTGATGGTTTGCTTCCACCTCCCGGTTATTTTGGATTAAACGTGGCTTTAAATAAATCTGGATATGATAATATTGATGAGGTAATCAATAGAGGCTTGACTCCTTTGAATCTACAATCTTTTAATAGTCATTTAGAAGATAAAGATGTTTTGGTTTTAGATACAAGAACGGCAAGTGATTTTGCTAAAGGTCATATTCCGGGAAGTTTATTTATCGGTCTTGAAGGTCAATTTGCACCTTGGGTAGGTGCGGTAATCCCTGATATAAAACAGAAGCTTGTTTTGATTACTCCAATAGATAAAGAGGAGGAAACCGTTCGAAGGCTTTCTAGGGTCGGATTTGATCAAGTTATTGGATATTTAAATGGTGGTTTCCAAGAGTGGTTAGAAAACAACGAAAGTATAGAGTCTGTAAATCGCATTCATGTTAATGATTTGTTGGAGTTGGATATCTCGTCTATAAGAATTGTAGATGTGAGAAAGCCAGGGGAGTATGAAGCTTCACATATTAACGATGCTGTTTTACTTCCTTTGGATTTTATAAATGACAACATCAATGCGTATCCCGAAACTCCATTTTTATTGCATTGTGCAGGTGGATATAGGAGTATGATCGCTGCTTCTATATTGAAAAGGAATGGGGTGAATGACATTAAGGATGTTATCGGTGGATTTAATGCAATTCCCGAAAACGCTGAAATCACTTCAACATTTATTTGTCCGAATGGCGGTTAGATCTAGCTCAGGCCGTAAAACCTTTTCATAAACCATTCTCCAATCAAGAGAATAGCTATAATAAGTAAATACCACCAGAGGTCAATCAGATTCATAGAGGATTTTTCTTGATAAGAGACCGTGTTAATATCTTTCCTAGTGCTGAGTTCATTGTAAAATGGCTTTGCATTATTGAGATTGTAAAAGACACCATTGGACTGCTTAGAGAGTTGTTTTAGCACACTGTGATTAGCAACGGACTCACTTTTTTCATTGTCTATGTCTTCAACAAAAAAGCTTCCTTTTTGATTATAGCTTTTTCCACCAAATTTGGTTTCAGCAATCCATTGGTATTTACCGGGTTTTAGTTGTCCTAGTTTTGCCTGGTAACCACTTCCGTTGATCGCAAATTGAGATTGATATTTTTTTCCATCCTCAGCTGAAATTTCTAGCGCAATTTCAGGAGTCGTAATTGCCTCCATGGCACTGTTGTAAAAATTAGCATTGATTACCAAGTCCTCGTCTTTGTTTAGCTTTCTGGGTATTATAACATTTAATCCACTGCCTCTTTTTCTTAAAGTTAGATATTGAATTGATTTTGAAAAAATACGATTAAAAACATCGTGATTTTTTGTTCTTTGGTATTCATTGAATTTCCATCGCCAAATTCCTTCTCCCATAATGGCTCCAAAAGACATTTCTTGAGAAGATGAAAAGAAAAACATTGGAGTATTTTTAGTTACGGGGCCTATTCGCTGCTGCAAAAACACAGATGCTGCTGTTGGTATTGTGAATTCGCCATATTTACCCGTTAGTGGTGGGTAGTAGCTTAATGATTCTTCTAGGTTTTTATCTGCTTCAAAAAGGGAAAACCCCTTATAATACGATCCCTGAAACTCATCCATTTGATTCGCCGTTCTAGCTGTAAACTCAATGCCGATGTTCGAATAAAAAGATGGTTTTGTTTTGGTTCCTAAGATATACAAAACGGGTATCTTATTTTTTTTGAATAGATCAAAAAGTTCACCCTCAAATTGAGAAGTAGGGTTATGACAAATCAAAAGATTGATTTGGTTTATTTTTTTATCCCAGGTTTCAAATGTTTTGTATTCAATCTCAAGGTTGTCATCTTTTGACAAGACAGATTGAAGAGCAGAAATGTCGGGGTGTGGAGATTCTGAAAGAATCAAAACCTTGCTCCGTGAATCCAATACCTCGACATAGAAGTTTTTATGATTGTTTTGTAGGGAAACCTCATTCTCCTTTTCCTCTAGATGAATAGAGTAGGTTTGAAATCCAATCTTTTCTGCAGGCAGATTAAAAATGACCTTTTTAAAATCTTGTTCATCTCCATGGTATTGAATTTTTTTTGAATCAATGATTTTGCCATTTAGCTCTACGCTTACTTTGACCTCTTCATCTTTAAACTTGTATGAGGAGATGTCTATTTCTACTGGAAATTTATTCTTATAAAAAGCAATGTTATTATGAAAAATATTGCGAATCAGATGGTCTCTTTTTTGAATAGAATCACCTACAGCAAATGAAAATACGGGAGAAAGTTTAATTCTTTCAGCATTGTAAATGGGGTTTGCGCCAACATTAAAATTACCATCCGAAATAAAAGCAATTCCACCAATATTCCTGTTGTAATATTCAGTGTTGATGTATTCAAATGCTTTTTCAAGATTTGAGTTTGATTCCGTAAAACTAATGGCCTCATCAGTTTTCAATTTTGAGCCAATTGAAATTTCTTTAATGACGAGTTTCTTTCCGAAGTCTTTTTTTAGTTTGCTTTTAAGATCATTAACCTGTTCTAATACACGATTGCTGTCTTTGTAATTAAGCATCGACTTGGAGTTGTCTGTAACCACAAAAAAGATGGGGTTTTCAATTCGTTCTTTACTTGTGTTGAATAGAACTCCTAACAATAAAAATCCAAGCATAAATAAAGAGAAGAATCTAAATGATATCATCAGCCCTCTGATTGTAACAGATAATTCACGAAATCCAGTTTTATTTGAATAGGAAATAAAAGTGAGTCCAAAAGAAATCAAGGCAATCACAACAAGCCACCAGGCTGAATAATCTAGATTGAAATTCATCGGTCTAAAATTAGACACAAAATTGATATTAAAATAAAATATTTCAAGAAAATAGAATATTGTCTCTGTATCAGTTAGGATTCAATTTCATATCTTCGTAATCCAAAAAATAACAAATATGTCAAAAGTCGTTTATATCGTTTCTGCTGTAAGAACTCCAATGGGGTCTTTTATGGGAGGTTTATCTAAAGTCTCTGCAAGTCAATTGGGATCTGTTGCAATAAAAGGAGCTTTATCAAAAGGGAATGTTTCTGCATCTGTAGTTGATGAAGTCTTTATGGGTAATGTTTTACAAGCTGGGGTAGGTCAGGCACCAGCAAGACAAGCAGCTATAGGTGCTGGAATTGGAAATGATGTGCCTTGTACAACTATAAATAAGGTTTGTGCTTCAGGAATGAAGTCTGTTTCGCTTGCAGCACAATCAATTTTAACGGGAGACAATGAGATCGTTGTTGCAGGAGGAATGGAAAACATGTCCATGACCCCGCATTATATGATGGGGCGTTCAGGAACAAAATTTGGAAATATCCAAATGCTAGATGGTATTACAAAAGATGGGTTACTTGATGTTTATAATAAAGTGCCGATGGGTAATTGTGCTGAGCTTTGTGCCAAAGAGCATAATATAACCAGAGAGGATCAGGATAACTTTGCCATCGAATCATATAAAAGAGCGGCTGCAGCGTGGGAAAATGGAAAATTTTCTGATGAAGTAGTTTCTGTGTCAGTTCCTCAAAGAAAAGGAGAGCCAAAGATTGTGGATCAGGATGAGGAATTTAAAAATGTATTCTTAGATAAGATTCCCAATTTACGTCCAGCTTTTGATAAAGAAGGAACCATAACGGCTGCTAATGCATCAACTCTAAATGATGGTGCATCATGTCTTGTATTGGCATCAGAGGAAGCTGTCGAAAAGAATGGATTAACTCCTATTGCAAAAATAGTTTCATATGCGGATGCGGCACATGAGCCAGAGTGGTTTACTACTGCGCCTTCTAAAGCTGTTCCTAAGGCATTGTCAAAAGCCAATTTACAGGTTTCTGATATCGATTATTGGGAATTAAATCAAGCATTCTCTGTGGTAGGAATTGCCAATACAAAATTATTGGGATTGGATTCAGCAAAAGTAGATGTAAATGGTGGTGCAGTTGCGCTAGGTCATCCGCTTGGAAACTCAGGGTCTAGAATTTTGGTAACCTTAATCCATGTTTTAAAACAAAATGGAGGAAAGCTAGGTGGTGCTGGAATTTGTAATGGAGGAGGGGGAGCTTCTGCTATGGTTATTGAAAACATCTGATTTTTAATATACATTATGCAAAGGCGGCTTCGGTCGCCTTTTTTTGTAACTAATTTTTGAATACTCATTTCAATAGTAAGTGAGTTTCGTTAAATATTTTAAAAATTGAGTTATGAATAAGATGTATCTAGTGAGTGTACCCATACTTTTATTAATCCTGTCTTTTGTTAAATCCGAATCAAAAGAAAGCACTAAAGTTTCCTCTTCAGAAATCTGGGAAACTGAAATTGGTAAAACCACTTTTCGGACAAATATTTCATTAACCCCCTCTTACCTTATAATCGGTTCTAATGGAGATAATTATCGAGACGCATACATTACTGATAATAGAAATGGAGTGCATATGATCAATCGTAAGACAGGAAAAAGAGTGAGGAATTTTTCTCATGGGTCTTTCGGAGACTTGGATGTGAATGGAACGCTTATTTACAATAACCTTATTTATTTTGGCAATGACAATGATGAATTCATTTGCGCTGACTTTAAAGGAGATATTAAATTTTCTCTTCCTGTTTCTGGTGATGTCGAAAGTGAAGCAGTGCTGATTAAAATAAATGGAAAAGATGCTTTGGTTTTTGGTACTGAGGCAGGCGAATTACGTGCGATAAATCCGAGTAATGGAGAAACGCTTTGGCAGCATTTTCATGAAGATTTCAATGGTTGGAAAATGGGAGACAACCGATTGGTATTTAAGGTTAAAACACATTTCAGTTCAACCTATTTATTTTTAGAAAAACCCGTTGTCGAGGATTTGAACTTGGACGGAACGAAAGATTTGGTTTATCAAATTGGAGCTGAATTTTATTCTGTGAATGGTAAGAATGGTCAAATTCTGTCTAGATTCTCGCTTAATGGAGATTGGGATAATCATGGAGATAAAAGGGAACTATTTGTTGGGTCAAGCCACAATTCATTTATTTTTTCAAAAGAGCAAGGAAAAGTTAGAATTACTATTCCAAAATATAATTTTAGACTTGATCCTGGGGAATCATATGGTGGAGATGGTTATGGCATTCATTTGGTGACCCATGACATCAACGGGAAAATTATTAAGACAAGAAAGATTAATGAGAAATCGGAAACGAGAACTTTTAAAAAGATTCCCAACGAAAATCTCATTTGCAACGGTGGTGCCATTTATCATTTTGATAAAAATGCCAAATTCGTTAAAAAGGTTGATTTTGAAAATTTAGATCTCGGAAATCAGGACTATTTCTCTTATTTCATATCTGACCAGCTTATTGAAGTAGATAAACATAAATGTATTGTTTTCTTATATGAATATGAAAACTCAATTGTTTTTTATGATATCGATAATGGAAAGGCGATAAGGACATTTGAGTTAAATGGGAGGAGTGAGTTTATTCCAATAGTTGAAGACATAAATAAAGATGGTCGAATGAATTTGTTGTTTGCAGATGATTCGAATCAATTGACATGTATTGATTTGGGGAGAGGAATTAACATTTTAAATAAGTAAAAATGAGTATAACGAGAAAGCAAAAAGGCATCGCATTTATCTCCCTATTAGTCATCCTTGGGATGGGTATAGGCGTGTATAATTATATTGAATTCTTAAAGAAATATGAAGTCGGTATACAAGAACCTATTAAGGATGGACTTCCGTTCGAGATCGTTGATTTTAATACATCTGAAGGCTTGACTTTTCATAAGTCCAACGGAACACATATTGAAATTCCTGCAAATGCTATTGTTGATCGGAATGGAAATGAGGTATCTGGCCCCGTGGAATTTAGATTTAGAGAAATGCACAAAGCCAGTGATATTTTTTTATCTGGAATTCCAATGCAAATGAACGAGGATAGAACCAAACATTTACAATCCATGGGGATGGTTGAATTAAGGGTTTTTAAAGGTGGCGAGGAATTGGCATTGAAAGAGGGGGAAGAGATAGGGATTGATGTAGCGACAGAAAAAAAGCCTGATGATGATTATGATTTATGGCATTTAAATAACGATGAAAATTGGGAGCAGAATGGTGTTTTTGAAACGGTGAATAATGACCGAAGAGATTTGGCTTTAAGTAATCTCCCAAAACCAAATGAGCCGATACGGCCAGAAGAGGATATTTTATTTCAATTGGCCAGTGATAAAAACATGCCTCACTTGAAGGTGTGGAATGGTGTAGATTGGTCACTAAGCCCTGGTCAGGACAATAAAAAATTGTACCGGGCCATGAGAATCAATTGGGATAAAATTGATATCAAGTTAATCAATAAGAGAAACAAACTTTATCGAATATCATTTAGTGCTAAGAAAAAGGATCATAAAGGGAATATATTTTCAGAATCTATATCTGTTTCGGCAACCCCTAATGTGAATAAAAAAGATATGAAGAAATTATTGGCACAATATGAGGAGGATCTTGATTCATTTGCTGAAGTGCTCAAAAATCGGGAAATAGAGGAAGATCGATTATTAGAAGAGTCGGCGATGCTGAACTCTTTTTCATCTAATGGCTTTGGCATTTATAATATTGATAAGCTAGAAGAAACAAAAATATTAGCAAAAATAGACGCAACTTTTGATTTTGAAGACGATCTCAATGCCAAGATCAATAGGGTAAAGCTTATTATGATTTGCGCAAATCAAAATACTGTATTGACATACAATGCATTTGATTGGGATGAACTACCGCTCATTGATGATGAAGTAGAATTGGTAGCTGCTCTTCCGAATGGCACTTTTGCCTATGTGTCCAGTGAAATCTTTAAAGCTAAAGTTCAGGTGAAAAACATCAGTCCGTATTTTGAGAATAAAAGACATTTCAATACCTCAAAATTGTCCGCTGAAAAATTAAAGGCATTGATGATTGGTAAGAATGAGTCTTCTTAGTTGAATTCTTTAAACCAAATTGGCATTTGCTTGTTTTATGGGTATGTATCAGCTCAAAAGAACACAGTTTATCAGAACAGATTTAAAAACGGCCTGGGACTTTTTTTCGTCACCTGGAAATCTTAAAAAAATCACACCCGATTATATGGGCTTTGATGTAAAAACGGAGCTACCCGATAAAATGTATGAAGGTTTGATGATTGAATATACTGTAAAACCATTATTGGGTATTCCAATGAATTGGATTACTGAAATCAAAACAGTCAAAGAGTTGGAGTTTTTTGTGGATGAACAAAGGAAAGGACCTTATAAAATCTGGCATCATGAGCATCATTTTAAAGAGGTAGATGGGGGGGTAGAAATGACAGATATTGTTTCTTATGAGTTGCCTTTAGGTATTCTTGGTAGAATCATGCATCCTTTTTTGGTGCAAAAAAAGCTTGAGGAAATTTTTGATTTTCGATTTAAGGCAGTGGAGCAATCAAAAGAATTCTAATTGTCTTAAATTTGCGGTAATATGAAATTCACAGATTACCGTATTGATTCCAAAATAAAAAGTCAATTGGAATATATGGGCTTCAAAAGGCCTACAGATATTCAATACAGAAGTATCCAACATATATTAGATGGAGAAGATGTTATGGCTGTAGCGCCAACAGGAACAGGTAAAACAGCTGCTTTTGTTATTCCTATCATCAATCATATAATAAAAAACAAAAGAAAAGGTGATGGTATACGTTCTTTGATTTTGGTACCTACTCGTGAGCTTGCCAAGCAGATTGCGGAGGTGGTTGATTTAATTGGAATCAAAACAGGAGTTTCTTGTTTGGGATTGTACGGGGGAGTAAGTCAAGATGATCAAATTAAAGTTTTGGAGAAAAAACTGGATGTACTTGTTGCTACTCCTGGAAGAATGTTTGATTTGATTTCTCAAGGCTATATAAAACTTGAACATATTGAGTTCTTCGTTATTGATGAAGCGGATTTGATGTTGGATTTGGGATTTAATAAGGACATACAAGATGTTCTCAGGTTTCTTCCAAGAAAAAGACAAACCTTGTTCTTTACGGCTACAGTGAATAAAAAGATTAAAGCTTTGGCCTATGATGTGGTTCGAAATGCAATTAGAATTCATGTTTCGCCCAAAAATCCAGTGTCTAAAAATGTACAACATGCAGTCACTCATGTGGAAATGGACGATAAGCGGTTTTTTTTAGAGAATTTACTAAAGGAATTTGATAAAGGAAAGTTTATTGTCTTTGTGCGAACGAAGGTAAGGGTAGAACGCGTTGTGGCTGCGATGAATCGAGTGGATGTGGTAACGGAAGCACTTCATGGCGGTATTGAACAAGAAGATCGTTTTTTGGTATTGGAACGTTTTAGAAAAGGACTTAACAACATTCTTGTAACCACTGATGTTGCCTGTAGAGGAATAGATGTTCCTGATATGGATTATGTGATTAATTACGACATTCCTGATAATCCTGAGAATTATGTTCATAGATGCGGTAGAACAGGAAGGGGGACAAATAAAGGGCATGCCATTTCTTTCTGTGCTGAAAACGAAAAGATTTTATTGGAAGACATTGAAGCTTACACGGGTAAAGAGATTGATCGTTATGACATTCATCCCGAAGAATATAAGGATATCATTGAAGAGTCAGATTTCAACGAAAGGGATTGGAAAAAGTTGTTAGACGAAAACAGTGATTCAGATTCTTGGCAGGAATAAGAGTTATTTGATGCTGATGGTTTCAATGGATTTTTGAATGCCATCAAGATCTGCCTGATTTAATTGGTTTCCAAGCTTAAAAATGTATTTAAGTGACAATCCATACTGTATGTGATTCACATCTGAAAAATCTGTTAAAACCCTCGCATTTAAACCCAAACTTAAAAAATCAATTGGAAATTCTGCATTCAAATTAAAAGAACACAAACCCTTTTCAACAGGTAGTGTTGTTTTTTGAATTAGTGCATATCCAACGTCAAGACCGAGTGATCTATTGGCAATAAAACTCACTTGAGGATTGATGTATCCTAAGGTTACTTCTTCATTTATGCTTTGTCCCGCACCGTTGAAATAGTCAAATTTTAAACCAATTTGTGAATAAGCAAATTTCTTCTTAAAACCTCTTCTGTAAGATTCATGTACGTTAAATACCTTATATACCCCTAAACCATACATCAAATTTACTCCGGGTGATTGAAAAAAAGTAAATTCTTCGAGTGGCTTTCCAATGGTAAAAACAGATAAGGAGGGTTCAATCGTAAATGAGGTTTTACTTTCTTTCAGATTCTTTATTAGTCTCTCAGTTGTAATGAGCTTTGTTCCAACTCCTAAATCCTTTACTTGTTTATTATCGGGAAATTCTTGTTCCAAAATCGCCAATGAGACCAATGCACGCTCTAGTTCATGGGTTTTGTTCATTTCACCGATATACAAGATTCTTTCATTAAAAACATATTGATCATATCTTTTATCCATTGAGTTAAATGCCGACGGGTTTACATCAGCTGATTCATTCAATTGTCTGTGTATAACGGTAAGATGTTCTAAACTACCTCCGGTTTTGGACATGATTTTGTCCATTCGAATGATATTTGCATTGAACTGTTTAATTTTCAAAGAATCTTGTGACCATGCCGTTGAAGACAAAAGAACAATCACCAAATAAAAAAACAAACTCTTGGGTCTGAAATGCATACTAACTCTAAATCTACATCCAAATATAAACAAATAGAGGTTAAAAGTAAATTAATTTATAGTCAAATGAATGTATACCCGATTTCAGTATACATCTCTAGAACAATATAACGCTTTGTGACTTATGATTTTATTAATGTAAGTTCGAGATTTTTCAAGATGAAAATCTTTTTTAATTTTTAGAAATTCTCCATTGCAATGAAAGCTTAAAGCATCCGAATGAAATATTGATAAGCTATAAAAGGGTATGACCCAGCTAAGCCTTGTAGCTCTCTTGTTTTGGTGAATGATGATCCCTTTGGGTCTTAATTCGATATTGCAATAGCTTAAAGAATTGTTTTGCTCTATAAATGATTTGAAACCTTTGCTAAAACTTTGGATATGTAGCTTGGGAGATCCTACTCCCTTTAGTTTTAGGCTGTCCCAAATGTTAAAGGCAGGCCCGACTAATGAATTGATCTCTTGTATTTTCTTTTTGGAAAGTGTAGTAGAATCAGTGATCATTTGTTGTTTAACAAAGAAAAACGAAATTGGTTCTTTTTAAGCTCGATGATTTTTAACCGCTTATGAAGGGGGTGTACATCATGAGGGCATGGTTTTCAACCAGGAGCTTTTCATGTTTTTCACCAGTCTCATCCTCACAAATCTTAACAATTTGATTGTGCCTGGAATACCCGCCCCAAAGCTGCTGTTTGATGAGGTGGTTTCTTTCCTCTATGGTGTATTTTTCTTTTATTTCTTCTTTGGAATTGAGCTGGCCATGAAGGTGTGTTTCGTCTAGCCAAAGCTTGAGCTGAAATGTCTGATCAGTAGGGTTGTATATTTGCAAGTCAATATAATTATACGATAGGGTAGCGCCTGCACCGAATGGAACTTTACGATTTACATCGGGAAAAACATCAAATCCATGACGATATCGCTCTGTAATATCCAACGGACTGTGGGCAAAAACCCAGAATAGGAGGTTGCCAAGTTGGCATAAGCCACCGCCAATCCCTTTGTCAATTTTACCTTGATTCAATACCAGTCCCTCTAGATAGCCTTTACGCGCAGTTGGACGTCCGACCTGTTTCCAAAGTGAAAAAGTTTGTCCAGGTTTAATAAGGGTGTCGTTGAGTTTATTAATGGCGATGCGCAGATTGGTTCTTTTATTCTCCTGCAGGTACATTTCTACATCTTTTAATGGTCTTAAAATCATTGATTTGTGATGCTTTACCTCACTTTTTAAATTAACTATTTTAGAGGTTTGAGCCCAATCTTTCTTTTCGATTTTCCAGTCTAAGAATCTTTTGAAAATAAAATATTCACGGCCGATTTTCTTCCGCAACCAGCCTCGTTTTATGGGTTTTTCAATGGACTGGTTTATGTTCATAAGAGAAGTATTTAAACTTAATTTTTTAACGTAGCATTTCTTTCAAAACATCTTGCTCTAGTTTTTTCATGGCTTGAACATGCTCGGGTAAGTCAGAATTGAACATAATTGTAATTGCACAAGAAAGTTTAGGAATAATAAGTGTATGGCAGTGATTAGTGCTTAGGCTTCCGTCATGTGTACTAAATTTTAAACCATTTTGAACGGCGTTTATCCAACCGTAAGCGTAATTCTCAATGCCGAAATGATGGGTATGCATAGATTCTGCAGAGATATAAGTGTCTGCACCATTAAGTCCCTTGAGTTGCATTTGTATGAGCTTTGAATAGTCAACAATATTCATGGAAAGCATTCCTGCGGCATTCATCAGCTCTGGGACACCGCTGTATTCATGATCAGGCCCAATTTCTGTCCAAATTTCACCTTCCATCCAATATCCTGAGGGAGCCGTTGCATCTTCTCTATTGGCCAATCCAAAATAGTAGTCATTTCCCATTTCTTTCATAAAATCATCGACGAGCTCTTCGTAGCTTTTATCTGCCGCAATCTCCATCATATGGCTCGCAATCACATATCCAGCATTTGAATAGTTAAATGATAGCTCAGAAACTAATGGATCTTGATTCAGTACATGTTTTACAAAAATTTCACGTTGTTCAATAAGATTTTCGGGAAGTTCCTCTGGAAAGTTTTCATAATCTTCTCCTGCAGTGTATGCTTTTACGTGAGCACGATGCGAAAGCAGCTCACCCAAGGTGATTTTTCGGTATGTTTTTTTAATTTCCTTTTTTAAGGATGGAATGAGGTCCAAAAGCTTAGTGTCCATACTGATCTGTCCTTTTTCAACCATTTTCATAGCTATTAGAGCGGTTATGGCCTTAGTATTGGATCCGAGACTGAATTTATCTGTGAGCTGGATTTCTTTTTTGTCGTTCAAGTTATTGACACCGGCAACCCCATACAAACAGGTATCGGGAGTGATGTAGCTAAAGACTACAGAAGGAATCGTTGTATTGGATACGAGTTCATTGGCAAGGCTGTCAAAGAACTTATGGCTTTGCTGAGCAAATGCCATAAGAGATGAGCTAAATAAAAAGAGAATAAGTGTGTTTTTCATTTTTTTTGAGTTTGTTGTAAAGGTAAAAAAATTAGTATATTGGTTTGTTGTTCATTTTAAAGAGTAGCTCACCTCCTTGCAAGATGTCTCTGTGTTTTATCTGGTGGTCTTTTAGAGACCTGCCGTTCAATATGACATCCTGAACATAGATGTTTATTGGGCTCTGATTTTCAGCTTTCAGGTTCAGAATTTTTCCATTTGGCAATTGAATTTGAGCACTCTTGACCAAAGGGCTACCAACTGCATAGTATTCTGATCCGGGAGTTACGGGATAAAAACCCAATGAGCTAAAAACATACCACGCACTCATTTGTCCAGCATCGTCATTGCCACAGAGTCCGTCTTCCGAGGGTCCATACATGGCTTTTAGGATGGTCCTGACGCGCTCCTGGGTTTTGTAGGGTTTGTCTGTCCAATTGTATAGGTATGGGATGTGGTGTCCAGGTTCATTGCCGTGCACATAGTTTCCTATAATTCCATCTCTTGTAATGTCCTCGTGTTGATCAATGTATTTATCGGCAATTTCCATCGCGAACAAAGAATCAAGGTGGTATCTGAACTGCTTTTTCCCTCCCATGAGCTCTACCATATTTTCGAGATCTTGAGGAACGTACAAGCCATAGTTCCATGCATTACCTTCAATAAATCCTTGACCATGGGTATCCATAGGGTCGAAATTTTTCCGGAATAAACCATCGGACATTTTCGGCCGCATAAACCCAGATCTTGTGTCAAAAACGTTTTTATAGTATTCCGATCGCTTCATGTACTCTGCAGTCGTCTCTGAATTTTCGGCTTTAGCTGCTATTTGGGCGATACACCAATCGTTGTATGCATATTCTAAAGTTTTCGACACCGATGAATGGCTTTTGTCGTCAGGAACATATTTGTAGTCTATATAATCGCCTAATCCATCAAAATATCTAACGTTAGCTGTATTGGTACAAGCTTTCAGTGCCCGCTGATGGTTAAAATTACCCACGTTTTTGACCATTGCATCCGCAATCACAGAAGTAGCATGATAGCCTATCATGCACCAGTTTTCATTACCGTAATGACTCCATATAGGTAACATGTGATGAACACTTTGATCATGATGCGCCAGCATCGATTTAATCATGTCGTTATTTCGTTCGGGTTGTGTAATATTAAACAAAGGATGCAATGCTCTATAGGTGTCCCATAAGGAGAATATGGTATAATTTGTAAATCCTCCCGATTCGTGAATGTTTTGATCCAATCCAAGGTATTTGCCGTCCACGTCCTCGTATAGAATGGGAGAGAGGTTCGTATGGTACAGCGCTGTATAAAAAGTCACTTTTTCTCTTGGGTCCATCATTTCTACTTGAATTTTAGAAAGCTCCCTATTCCATTTGTTTTTGGCTTGCTGTTTTATTTTTTCAAAATCCCATTCAGGAATTTCGGTATTTAGGTTATTTAATGCTCCATTTGTACTCACAGAAGAAAGTGCCATGCGAATACTAATTTTTTCATTTTCTTCAGTGTCAAAATTAAAGTAGGCTCGAATGTCTTTTCCTGCCATTTCAGGAAAGTTTTCTTCTTGATCAAAGCGCCGGTAGAAGCCATCATATACTATGCTGTCGTATTTTTCGTGTCCGTAGGATTTAAATGGTTTCGAAAAAGACATGGCAAAATAAACGGTTCTTGTTCTTGCCCAACCCTTGGTTTGTCTATATCCTGTAATTAGAGAATCATTCTCTACACGAATAAAGGTCCAAACATTCTTGTTGTCGTGATGATATACGTTGTAGACCATGTCGAGAATAATATGGGCATCTTTTGACTTTGGGAATGTGTATTGATGAAAACCAACACGTTCAGTCGTGGTATGTTCTGCAGTAATGTCATAGCTTTTCAGCTTTACTTTATAATATCCGGGTGATGCTTCTTCCTGGTCATGAGAAAAGAAGGAGTAAAACCCTTTCTCTCCAGAATCTCTTTTAAGGGGTTCCAAAACCAGCTCTCCAATTGTTGGCATGACTAATAAATCACCTAGATCTGAATGTCCTGTGCCACTAAAATTAGTATGAGAAAAACCGATGATAGTCGTGTCTCGATATTGATAACCAGCACAGTATTCATAAGTCTTTTTGTTATATGACCCATCCTCCTGATGCATGACCTCAAAATTGGTTTGTGGACTGAGCTGTACCATTCCGAAAGGAACGGTTGCTCCAGGAAAAACATGCCCCATCTTACTTGTTCCTACAAATGGGTTGACATATTTTGTAAGGTCTTGTGAGTAGAGCTGAGTAACTGGAAAAAGCACAAGAAGTAAGATTATGTTCCAGTTTGAGTGATATTGATTTTTCATGCTTATTGAATAAGAAACTTACTTCTCCTGAATTGATTCCCAATGAAGTATTCAATGTAGTAAAGTCCTTTTGAAAATATCGAAACGTCAATAAATGGTTCATTTCTATTAAATTCCATTGCTTCACCTAGAGCATTAAAAATTTTTATTTCTAGTGGATGTACACCAGGTGAATGGCTTATTTGTATCCATTCTTTTGCTGGGTTTGGAATTATTTGAACAGTTTCATCTTCTTGTTCGGTAAGCTGAGAAGAACCCAATGTCAAACTCCAAGAACATCTTAAAGAATCATAAAAATGACTGTGAAGCTCAAGGGTAGCGTTTGAAGGTAATGATGGTTGGTTTATGATATGAAGTATATGGGTTTGTTCGTTCCAACCAATTCCAAAATAATCAACTTCTTCCACGGCAATAGTATCTCCATTTTCAGCCAATAAAACAAAGCCTGGGTAACTAATGATATCCAGTGAATGATTTGATGTTACCACCTCAATTTGTATGCCTGTTGCATTTGGTTGACAAGAATGGATAAATATAGAATCACAAGGATTACCAGAGGTTTGAGCCATAATCATAAATGTCATTAGGCTACAAAAAATAGTGAGAATGGATTTCATGTAATAAAAATATACGTTAAAGTTAAGCAAAAAAAAACCCTTCAAATGAAGGGTCTTTTGGTGATTGAGTATTGTTTATTGTTTAATGATTCGTACAGTATACGTTTTTTGATCTTGAGTAACTTTCACAAAGTATATTCCAGACTCGAAAAATGCTACATTCAGATCAATTGTCGAATTGGCAGAACCATCGATGAGCAACCTGCCTTTCGGATCCAAAAGCTCATAGCTAAACAAGCCATTTAATTCAATATGGATGTTTTTGTTTGTCGGGTTTGGATAAATTTCAAAAGGAACTGCTGCTGTTTCGATGATACTATTTGTACATTCTACAACTTCGATGTCTATGGTTTCCGAATTGGCACAACCATTAGCGTCTGTGTAGGAATAGCTTACTGAATGTATACCAACACCTGCATTTGCTGCGTTGAACTCATTATTGGAAACTCCCGGTCCTGCGTATGATCCTCCTGTTGGAGTAGCAATAAGCAATTCAAATGCATCGGCATCCAAACAAACACTGTCTATGGTGGCCATTGTAATTGTTGGTAGTGCGTTCACTGTAACTGTAACTTGATCTGAATTGCTACATCCATTTGCGTCAAGACCTGTTCCAGTGTAGGTAGCCGTTGCTGTTGGTGTGAACGGTACGCCATCAAGAACTCCATTATCCCAAGTAAATGACAAAGCTCCACTTCCAGATAAGATCACTTCACCCCCTTCACAAATGGATTGGTCAGATCCGCCATTTACATTTGGTAATGGATTTACCGTTACGACAGTCGCATCAGATATAGAAGAACAGCCATTTGCATCAGTATATTCAACCGTGTATGATCCTGAAACCGTTATTGGATTATTCTGACTTGTTGAACCATCAGACCAAACATTACCTGTTCCTTGAGATGACGTAAGTAATACCGTTTGTCCATCACAGAACGTAATGGGACCACTTGCTGTAATGCTTGGTGAACTCGGGTTGGGATTGACCAGTACGGTAAATGGAGCAGAAGTTGCAGAGCATCCTGATGGATCCGTATAGGTCACCGTATATACACCTGATGTCGTCACAGTTATTGATTGATCTGAAGATCCTTCTGACCAGTTGTTTCCAGCTGGGTAGCTAGATTCCAATGTGAGCTGTCCGCCATCACAAAATACTGCTGGACCGCTCGGTGTTATATTTGGCGTAGTTGGAGGAGTAGGGTCGCTTAAAGCTTCTGTAATTGAATTGGAAATACAACCATTTCCATCCGTTAATGCAATTGTGTAAGAACCTGCAGCTAAATTTGAAATGGTATAGGGTAATGTGATGCCCGAAACGGACCCTGATGCTGTTCCTGTCCAATTCAAATCACCACTACCTGTTCCTGAAACCTCTATTGATCCAGTAGCGGTGCCACATGAGCTGGGTTCAATGGGGATTGTGGTTATATTGATTATAGGTGTTACACCAATCGTAATCTGTACTGTAGAAGATGTACAACCGCTAGGGTCCAAATAGCTTAATGAGTAAGTACCTGATACTCCCACTGTAATGGTGGAAGATGTTTCCCCTGTTGACCAACTGTTGTTTGTTGGAGAAGATGAAGTTAAGTCCACTGTTGTGCCAGCACATATGGTTGTTGATCCAGAAGGTGTAATTGTTGGCGCTGTAGGTGTTGGAACAACTGAAACTGTTGAGTAAACTGTTGTTTGACATCCTAAGATATTTGTGACTAAACAGCTATACTGCGTTTGAGTCGATGGCGTAACTGTTACACTCGCAACCGAAGAGATTAAGGTTGATCCATCATACCATTCATAGTTAGATCCTCCCGTTGCTGAAATGGTAGTAGAACCACCAGGACATACAGATGCATTCCCTGTTGCGGTAGCAGTGAATTCTGAGGATGGGTCAACAGTAACATTATAAGTGGCTTCGCAATTGTCTCCAACAGTAGCTATGTATACTGTGTAAGTGCCAGAAGGTAAATTTTCAAATGTAGAGGTGGTATAATAGGTATTTCCATCTAAGCTATAATAATAAGTTCCATCTCCACCAGCTTCTCCGCTTATAACAATTTTACCATTGTTACTTCCACAAGTAGTGTTGATTACCGATACGGAAGCTGTAATAGGGTCATTAACGGTTACTGGAAGATAAATCCCATCCGTTTTACATGAACCGTCAGCAAAAAGATAAATCGCATAATCACCAGCTGTAGGGAAGGTGTAATTGTTACTAGGAGTATTTGAGGTTTCAATGGTTGTTGTAAACGGTTCATCCGTTAAATACCAAAAATAATTGGTCACATTCGTTGAGCTAGAACCATTGGCAGAAATGACTCCCCCAGGACAAACATTGGCATCGGTTACGGTGAAGTCAGCAACAGGGTCTGGTCCATTTGAAAGCATGACGTCTATCGCAATTGATCCTGTAACACCAAAAGTTCCAGAATCAACCCATCCATTGCCTTCGAGATCAAACCAAAAGGCATCATTTCCACTAGCGATTGTTTGGGTCATTCCAACAAGAATGGTATCCTGTGGAGTCCCATAAAACAATTCAAATCCAACGAAGAATGTACCTGTTACAGATGGTGGGTTCGTAAAATCAAACTCGTTCCAAGAACCGCCATTGATATCGGCTATGTTTATAGTATCGCTCGCTAGAAGCGTTCCTGGTGCGCCGGCGACAGTTGCATTATCATCCGCATACACCTTTAAAACAACAGTTCCTGAACCAGATTCGTCAGCTGCTGTAAATATTGGCATTTCCATACGTCTTACTTGAGATGTGCCAGGGTTGGTAAATTTTTCAGCATATTGATAGGCCAGCCATCCAGTCCCGTCTACATCTGTATGACCTGGAATATTACCCCAACCACCTGCGGCTGGATTATAGTAAAAGAAGCCATTTGCTGAGGCATCTGCTGGATCCCAGTTTCTTAAAGTGTCACAAGCTGTTCCAGTCGCAGGAGCAACTACTTGCACATAGCCTACTTCAGATGCTGGTGTTGCATCAGAACCAAAAGAGTTGGATGCGGTTAAGCTCACGTCATAGGTTCCGACGGCATAAAATTCTACCTGAGGATCCTGTGAATTGGCATTTGTTGTATTAATATAATTCCAATCTGCACCTTGATTTCCGGAAATTGTCCAACTCCATCCTGTGGGAACATTTGTAGATTGATCCATGAAACTCACACTTCCATTTACTGGAATAATTACGGGTGAAGGACCTGCGGGCATTGATAAAAATGCAGAGTTTGGAGGCGTATTTGTGGGATCACATCCTGGAGATAAAAGTAAGGAGCTTCTAATTCCTTGTAAAATAGACAGCATGAAATCCGCTTGATTTTGCGTAAACATGACCGTACAGTTTGAGTAATCCATGTAATTTTCATATTGGGTTTCTGTACCAGCACAGGTTTGCTGATTCCCTGAACATGAACCCGGAAAATCAAATGATGGACCATCTGAAATAGGTGTGTCATTAAATCCATCGTCATTTCCGCAGCCTCCTGAACCACCCCAGGTGTGGTCTAAGCCAAGATAGTGTCCAACCTCATGAGTCAATACATTTTCATTGTTTACTCCTAGGTTGTAGTCCAACACAATTCCATCAATACCAGAATTTGGAAGAAAAGTAGGGTTTGGTCGATAAGCATATCCTGCTGTACCAGAATTGGCACCATTAGAAATGTCACAAATCCATATATTTAAATAGTTGTTTCTGTTCCAGATTTGGGAACCATTTGTAGCAGAGGCTTTCATTTTGTTTTCCTCTCCATTGTCAGAGTCATACCAATCTTCGTTTGTAGCAACACGAACAACACCGACTTCAGAAAGTGGATTCCCTGAAGGGTCTTGTGTGGCTAAGCAAAAATTAATATCGCAATCCGCAGGTGTGAATCCAAACTGACTTCTTGCATTGGCTGCATTCGCATTAAGTAATTGATAATCCTCAACCAAATCGTCAAATACTTGCATGATCAAAGCGTTACTGACATTTTCAGAGGGGTTGTTTGGATTGTGAACCACATGGAATATGACTGATATTTCATTTACACCAGCAGTTTTAGGAACACCGTAGTTGGTTACCTGAAAAGCATGCTGTTGGTATCCTAAGTTAAATTCATTTTGAATCCCTCGGTCTTGATAATGCTGCTGATTCAATTCGTAGGTCTTACACCTGTGGTCTCCACCAATATTTGATTGGGGAGCACTTATGCCAGATACGGTATAAGATTGGTTTAAAACAGTTGAGTTATGATGAACAACGGCATTTCCTTGAATGGGAATGGTTTGGTTGTTTGCTGTTGGGCCAATTACAGTTGTATTGGTGTTTTGGGAAAATGCGTTAAGTGCAATCCCGAAAAATAGGCTTGTTAAAATTGATGTTTTCATGACTGGTTTAGAAATAAGAATTTAGTGCCGTTAAAGTACAACATTAAAGCATAATCATGAAAAAAAACCAGAGAAAATCCAGTTAGCTAGATAGTGTGTTTATGAACCACAGCCTATACAATCGATTCGGGTATCCATGGGCTTAATACCTTTCACCTTCATTTCTAAATTGTGAATTTTGTCACGGATCTCCATGTCTTCCATCATGTTTCCGGTAAGTTGATTGTTTAATTCTTCTATTTCTGACTTCAATTGGTCAAGGTCGCTCATATCAATTGGTTTTAAGGTTTGCACTACTAACATACTCATTCAAAATAGATGTTTTAAATAATTTTTTTGGAGTTATTCATAATGTTTTCAACAATCCCTAATTGAACAAGTCCGGGGTGTGATTTAGCTCAGAATAGGAATGCTTTTTTTGGACTTCAGGAAGATTGCCAAGGTAAGTTTTTCCTTTTAATTTTTGAACAGTAAATGCTTCTAGCTCAATATCTTTATTGCTTTTGACAAGCTCTTTTGCTTCATCAGGATTCCCTTTAAGCCATTGGCTTGTATCTGTTTCGTTTAGAATTAAAGGCATTCTTGGACCTTTGAGTTTTGGATTGTTATGAAGCTTTCTTAGCAATGTATTACCAGGAGTTGTAACAATTGAAAAAGATTCAACGATTTCTCCTGTGGATTTATTTGTCCAGCTGTCTTTGATGGCACCGATCAGCATTCTTTTGTGATCAGTAGATTTAATGAAGTAGGGAAAGATCTTTCCGTTTTTATGGTGGTGCTCAAAAAAACCATCAAGAGGGAGAATACAGCGTCCTTTGTGTGCTGGTAATTTAAATGAAGGTTTGTCAAAAACACTTTCTCCTCGGGCATTAATTGTTCGATTCCAGATTTGCTCGGCAAATGTTTCGTCTTTGGTCCAGTTAGGGATGAGGCCCCATACACAAAGCTTTAATTCTATTTGATTATGTTCAGAACAAATCACGGCAAGCTTGGGGTGATTAAATCCACTGGCATGATAATAATTACCGTGCTCCGCTTTAAGCTGATCCCATCTTAACTTTAAACGATCAATTTCACCAGATGACGCACCAAGTCGAATCGCTTCTCGATACAATTTCTCAGCAAGCTGTGAGGTTTCGTAACACATGAGGATTCTTTAGGTTTTACAGCTTTATAATTCTTTGTGTAAATACTTTTATACCTGTACCTATATGAAGAAGGTACACTCCTGAATGTAACGCACTCATATCAACCTGTGCGAAACCACCTTGATTCATAAGCTTTCCAGAGAGGAGAATCTTGCCATCCAAACTGCAAATATCAAAGATGTCGTCTCCTTTTAAGCCTCTAATCATAAGATCATTCTGAACGGGGTTAGGCCCAATGTTAAGGTCCAGGGTATTTTCATTGGTTCCAGCATCAAGCCCGAGATAAATATCTCTGTATTTAATTTGAGCTACAGTTTCATTTCCACCTGCACTTGTTGTTCTAATACTTAAGATCGGAGCAAGCTCATTTTTGGCAATCCACTCATATTCAACGGAGGGAGGAACCGGAAGCTCAATCCAAATAGGGTTTCCTGTTCCAGCAAAGTCAATCAGTACAGAATCGGTTTCAGTTATTTCGTGTTTTACACGGAGGCAATCAAAGCTGCCATAAGGCGTTGTAATTGTGCCCCATCCATCAACAGATGAACTGCGTTGTCTGTACTGAATCCAAATTAAATTAAAAATGGGATTTAAATCAAAATAGGTATACCCCCTTGAATTATAGTTGTTTCCAAAATCTAAAGGAAAAATATATTTATTTTCAATGGTGTCTGATGGAATGGGAATATTCGTTCCTTCCACATTAATAGAGAGTCCTAACAAATCGACAGAACCATCAGAATGTTTTGTAAATTGATTCACTTCGCTAATAGTAACGGGTAAAAATCCACCAGCAGCATCCAATGGAATGTCCGTTGATGGAAAATAATTGGTGGCTTGATATGCTTCATCGGCAAAAGCACCAAAAGTAAAACTGATCAGTGGTCCCGCTGTATTTGGATCTTTAAATTCTATGAGCTCCTGTCCTTCCGCACTTAAATCACTAAAATCCCAGATCGTATTGGCTCCAGTTGTTGTAAAATCGATTCCTGGATCACTGGTTATACTCAAACGAACGGTATCTCCGCCGTCAGCGAAATCATTCACATCTACAGTGATTTGACAAAGCGACACAAAAGGAATAAATAATAGAAGGTAGAGTGGTTTCATGAATTTGGTTTATTCAAAGGTACAATTATTAAGAAGTTCTAAAAACCCAAACATCAAATGAATACTACAAAACATACTTCGGTCTTGAGTGTGTTTAATGTCTTGTAAAGATTAATTTTATATCCTTGAATACATTGATTCATATCGGAAAAAATTATTTAAAGCTTTTTGCTTTATGGGTATTGCTTTTTGATTTTCAACGCATTCTATTTTCCATTCACAATTGGAGTAAGCTAGAGGGAGTCTCTTTCGGCGAGTGGTGGTTGACCTTTGTTTATTCCATTAGACTGGACATTGCTACCGCAGCATATCTTTCTGTGCTTCCTCTTTTGATATTGTGCATTGGACTAATCGTTGATCGAAAGTGGATGAAGCAGGTATTCTTCTATGTGCTCATGTTTGAGGTGGTAATTGTCTCTTTGATTCATGCCGGTGAAATCAACGCTTACACCGAATGGAATCACAAATTAACCTCTCGTGTATTTATGCATCTTGCACATCCAGATGAGGTTTTCCGGACAGCAGACTATCTGATGACTTTTCTCTTCTTTATTTATGCAGCATTAGAGCTTGCACTGGTTTGGTTTATTTACAAGTGGCTTTTTAAAAACCCGATCAAATCTTTTGTAGAAAGATTCACTTGTGCAGTTAAAGTTGGATTGGCATTTTTGACTTTTGTTTTGTGTGGTGGTTTTTCTTTCTTACTCGCACGAGGGGGGTGGCAGCAAATCCCCATCAATATTGATTCTGCCTATTTCTCAAAAAAATATATAGTCAATGATATTTCTGTCAATTCCGCTTATTTTTTCGCCAATAGCTATATGTTATACCTGCGCAGTGATATCGACCACTTAATGCCCAAGATTGATCCTGTTCTCGCACAAAAAATTGTAACGGAGCTTTTTGATTATGACAAGAATCACGAAGAGCTGATTCTAAAAAACAAAAGGCCCAATGTGGTTTTTGTTATTTTGGAAAGCTGGGCAGCTGAAGGAATTGGTTGTTTGAGTTCTACAAAGGGTGCTACACCTCAGTTTGATGCTTTGGCAAAAGATGGTTTGCTTTTCACCAATATCTACGCTACAGGCCACACCTCTGAAATTGGTAACTCAAGTATTTTTAGTGGACAGCCTGCACTTCCAGAAATTGCCATTACGCTTCAGCCGGATAAGCATCGAAAATTGCGCTGTCTCAATCAAGATTTAAAAAGCTTAGGTTACAGCTCTCATTATTTATTCGGCGGTGATTTGAAGTATGGAAATATTGGAAGCTATTTTATGGACCATGGTTTTGACCAGCTGATTGACGAGGATGATTTTCCTTCGGGTTTATCTAAGGGAAAGCTCAATTATTACGATCGAGATTTGTTTAAAGAGTTTTTGAGGCGAATCAATGGAACTAAAGCTCCTTTTATGCATTGTGTTTTTACGGGAAGTACACATTCTCCTTATGATCACCCCAAATCATCAAGACAAAACTGGAAAGGAAAGGAAACTGATTTCATGAATTCACTCATTTATGCAGATCAATGCTTGGGTGAGTTCATGAGGAATTGTAAGTCACAGCCTTGGTTCGACAACACCATCTTTATGTTTGTAGCAGATCACGGTCATGCCACTCCTCAATATGCCGATTATTCCTGTACGGAGTTTTACAGAATTCCTTTATTAATATGGGGTCAGCCGCTTAAGGACGACTACAAAGGCCAGCGCATTGACAAGGTGGGATCACAAATCGATATTCCTGCAACAATATTATATCAGATGGGGCAGGGGTACGATGCCTATCCATGGAGTAAGGATCTGCTCAATCCCAATGCTCCCGAGTTTGCTATGCATACCACCATTAATGGATACGGATGGGTAACGGATAAAGGCAGTACGGTCTATGAGTATTTCCAAAAGAAACGCATTTTAAACACCTTCAAATCGGCTGATTCCGCCACCGAAATCGAAAAAGGAAATGCTTTTATAGTAGAGGTATATCGGGCGTTTAAGGGCTTGTAGGAGAAAGGTTTGTTATGGTCTATGTCAAATAAAATAGTTCTTCGCCTACCTTGGTCATGTAGTTAAAGATGTTGCCAGTTCAGATTCGACTTGGGTTTTTCTATTGCCTTAGGACCTCCAATTTTCTTAATCCAGTCTTTTATTTCAGCGAGGCTGTCTTCAAACGTAATGATTGATTTGTATCCTATCTCATTTTGAATCTTTCTGATATCCAATACCATATTTTGCGTCAATCCACGAATGAGAAGAGGAGTTAGGCCTCCAACTTTAAAAACGGCTAACACCTTAAGAAATTGAATACTGATTTCTTTTTCTTCGAGAGTTTTTCCATAAATCGTCTGAAACAATGTTCGCAGTGTTGTGATCATTGTATAAACTTCATCATCAGCTACATTATATGTTCGTAAACCTCTATGCTCAGACATAAAACAACACTCTATGGCATGTGCCATATTGTAATAGTTTGTCATTGAGAGCTGGATCTCCATTTTACCGGGACGTTTGAATACATCATTTTTAACAAGCTTCATCATTCTTGGCATAATCTTCGTGTCTCCAGGTCCATAAAAAGCCCTTGCACGCAGAATAAAACATCTTTCGCCATTGAAAACTTCTTTTAGTGCTTCTTCGGAAAGAAGCTTTGAATATCCATATGGAGAAAGTTTTTTATTGTTTTGTTTTTCAGTATTTCTTTCTTTTATGATGTTTTCATCAGGTAAATAAACCGAAGATGAAGAAATAAAAATAAAAGTCTTGCATCTTGAGGCGGCAGCAACGGTGTTTTTAGTTCCAATAACATTTGGAATGTAGAGGTCTTTGGGACTTGCCTTATCGTCAGAAAGAGCTGCTGCATGAATAATAACATCCGCTTCAGGTAACTCAAAAGGCTTTGTGATATCTGCTTGAATGTAGCTTGCGATCTCCAGTAACTCCTTTGGTGGGATGTTTACACGTCCAGTGGCAATAATGTGGTGTCCTTTTTTTGCAAAGTACCGAACCATGGCTCCTCCAAATGCACCTGTTGCTCCTGTGATGATTATTTTCATTCGGACTAAATGTACAAATAGTTTTAATTCACCATTCAGTTGTACGATTTCTTTTACCTTTAATACTTATGAAAATAGTAGGTGTAGAAGATGAATTCAGGACCAGCTCTGAAACTGGAGGGAAGGCAAAAGGATTGATTTGTTTGCACGAAAACGGATTTCGAACTCCTGCATTTTATCTACTTGATGATTTATTCCTTTCATCTGTAAATAATAATCCAGACAGCCTATCGCCAATGTTGGAAGAATGGAAGTCAGGCTATTCCATTCGGGAAGATCAGCTTTGGGCGGTTCGTTCTAGTGCGCTATTGGAGGATGGTAAAGAAAAGTCCTTTGCTGGCCAATATCTTACCTGCTTAAATGTACCTACATCTAATCTGAATGAAGCCGTTATGGCTGTGCTTAATTCGTATTACAAGCAGAGCAATTATGCCGACCTTTCGCAATCACATGGAATTGTCATTCAGGAAATGCTTGCACCTGATTATTCTGGAGTGCTCTTTTCAAAGGACCCCGTAAATCTGTTGTCTGATGACACCGTAATCAATATGATTCCTGGATTGGGTGAGAATCTTGTTTCAGGTGAGTTTAATGCTTTTCAAGTAAGATATACAGCTCATTCATTTGTTTTTGAAGATCTCGAAAGCGATTATCAGGGGAAAAAGCTTGAAAATGGCACACCTCACAATTGTATTGAAAATGGGAACAAAATAAAAACGGAAACAGAGAATCATTTGAATGATCTCCTAGAAGGAGCACGTCGACTTGAGCAGCTCATAGAAGCACCTGTTGATGTGGAGTTTGCTATTCTAAATGGGAAGGTGCACTGGTTGCAGGTTCGTCCAATAACAAGTAGGTCTTTACACGAAGAGTTAATTATATGGGACAGTACCAATGCTGAGGGGAATTACCCTGGACTCACGCTACCGCTAAGTATTTCATTTACGCAGATTACATTTGAAGCAGCTTACTTGGAAAGTGCTATGGCTATTGGTTTTAAGACAAGTATTCTGAAACAGAATCAGAATAACATTCAAAATATGTCTGGTGGAATTTATGGAGCTTTGTATTACAATGTAGGGGCATGGCAATCCAATTTATATCAACTTCCCATGGGGAAAAGACTTGTTCGGCAGTTGCCACGAATCTGGAATATGTCGGATGTCCCATTTGTGGCTCCTCCAAAGCGACATACCTTCATTAAACGAACAGGCATCTTTATCAATCTATTGTTCAAATTATTGAATAGTAGGAGGCATGCGATTAACTACGCAACTCATATTACTGAATCACAAAACCGTTTTTCTTCGGAAGTCCTCAAGAATCAGACCTTTGATGAGCTTGTAAATTCTTATTGGTCTCTGCGTAGCAGTTCAGCAAAAAACTGGTTAGCTCCTATACTAAATGGTCTTTTTACCATGCTGATTTTCTTTAGATTGAAAAGGTTTATCAGAAAATCAAAGCTGTATCGGAAAGAACCTAATTTTATGAATGATATTCTTTTTACTGAGGGGGAGGTCGTTTCTGTACATCTGGTCAATAGTTTTCAGTCCTTATGTCGAGAAATCCATACGAATGAGCCATTGAAAGAGCTGTTTGAGCAGACGGATTGTGAAGAAATATGGAAGGAATTAAAAATTAAACATAAGTCCTTTTTTGAAGCGATAATGATTCATATTTCAAAGTATGGAGAGCGAACAAGTGAGAGTGAATTGAAAATGGAGACGATTAGTTACATACAAAATCCGCTATTGTTTATTGATTATTTAAAACGCAATACGAAACTGCTTGTGGCTGTGAAACCCGATGAAGAAAAGTTTAATTACCATAGAGTTTTAAAACGTTATTATCCGTATAATTTTGTAAAGCGATTGGTCTATAAGAAGCTAATATCCATTATGGTTTATAGGGTAAAGACTCGTGAGAATTACCGCTATAGCAGAGCTCAGGTTTTTGCTTTGTTTCGACAGTTGTTTTTGGAAATAGGAGAAAGATTGCAGGTGTCAGGAAGCATTGAGGATTCACGTGACGTTCTCTATTTACATGTTGATGAAATTATTAATTCAGCCGAACAGAAGCGCTTTAAAGCTATTGTAGAGCAGCGTAAAGCGGATTATGAAACATATGAAGGTATGGAAAGAGCAGTACGTTATATTCAGTCTAATGAGAATTACTATGAATCTATTGATGAGAATGTATCGATTGAAGGAAATCAGCTAAAGGGTATTGGTTGTTGTGGCGGGGCAGTAGAGGGTCGAGTCGTGATAATTGATAAAAACACAGTCCTTCATGGCAATTTTAAAGGTTGCATATTGATTTCTCAGTATTTTGAACCAGGCTGGATCGGTTTATTTACGCAGGCAAAAGGACTTGTTTCAGAACGAGGAAATTTATTGAGTCACACCTCTATACTTTGCAGGGAGCTAGGTATTCCTTCAATTGTAGGTGTTAAGGGCTTGATAACTGCAGCTCAAGGGTTAAAAACACTCAAGATGAACGGGGCTACAGGCATTATTGATTTAGAGCAGGATGAATCACTTTAGACTCTCAGCAGACATATCAAAAATAAACTGGACCTCAGATGAAAAAGGATCCATAAAAGATCGATTAATGCTTTTAAACACGATTGAACTTCAGCAGGAACTTTTTGAATACTGCAAAACATGGAAGCTTGCTCCATGGACATTTTCTCAGCTCAAAAAGCACGATGTATTCTTATTATTGAAGGATGAAATAATAGAACTTTTTAGGATTGAATACGATAAAGTTAAAGTTCAGAACAGTAGTCGTAATAGTATAGTATTCAGTTTATTAGAATCTTTTATTAAGAATGGAATTGATGTCGTGGTTCTTAAAGGGAATTATTTGGCACATGTGGTGTATCAGGAGGTAGGATACAAACGAATGAATGATTTTGACATCTTGATTCATAAAAAAGACTGGGATAGAGTTCAGGACATATATCTGCGTATGGGATTTATTCCATTAGGCTTTGGTTGGGGAGGAGAGAAAGAGAAACCTGCGGATTATAGCCATGTGGGTATGGCTTTTATTAGTCCAGATTATTCGTGTATAATGGGATCACAATGGGGTTTGAAGTCTCCAACAAGCTCGTACAACGTAAACATGGAGGATGTTTGGAGCTCGGCAATTGAATTTAATTTTGAAGGGTTAAAACTTAAAGCGCTTTCAAACGAGTATACCCTTTTGCACCTTATTCTCCATATGGGCATATACAAATGTGGAATTAGAGATTGTATGGATGTGTATAACCTCATACTTGTCAAGGATATTGATCAATCAAAATTTCTCCAAATCGTCAAAGAATCTAAGTCACTTGATAAAGCGTATTTCACGCTGTCAATGAGTAATCTATGTGTCAAAACTTTTTCAGAGGACTTGATGCGTAAATTAATTGGTTCAAATAGAGGCTACCTTAAAAGAAGAGCGAATAAAAGAATACATAGTGCAGATATATCGGGTGATTTTCAGATTTCCTACAACGATTATTTTCAGGATATTGAAAAGGATGTCATATATTTCAATCTCTTTTCGCAGTTCCATTTGAAATTTCCCTTTTATTTGAAAATCCTGAAAAAGATATACTTTTCTAATTCAGCTACACGACTAAAGCTTTCTGATAAAGCACATTCGCCCGCCATCTGGAACAAATTGATTGGGCTTTTTAAGGCCCCATATTACATCTTCTCATTGATAGCTCAGGAAATAGGATGGAAGTTTACCGTGCTCCTCTTCCTTAAATTATTTGTAGATTTAATCAGCTCTCCAATAAATTACATTTTCAAAAAGGAATCTTATTTTGACTATCTAAAATCGAGAGGAATTGACCCTAAAGAGATTGCTAATGCAGTAAAGAATATTCAATGAAGCAAAAAATGATTGTAGTTACGGGGACGGATGGATCTGGAAAATCCACTCTTATAAATTCCATGATACATACCGGTGTAGAGGCGCATGTGATTTCGGTTTGGGATGCCATGGATGATAATTTGTTCCCCTCAAAGTCGGATGTTGATCAGTATTTGTGCAGGCTTACTTCAAATGCTCGATTGTTGTTTTTAGCACATGCTTTGCATCACGCAATGGTGAAGGCCCAGTCATCCAATAAAACCCTCTTGTTCAATGGGTCTTATTATAAATATTTTGCTTCTGAGCTGGCATTAGGAGCAGATTACATGTTGGTTAATCAGCTTATGGCTTTATTCCCTCTTCCAGATCTTGTTATTAAGCTCGAAGTGGATTATGATACTGCATTTAAAAGAAAACAGAGCTTATCCAGCTACGAGTGTGGACTTCAAGCTCCTTCAGAGACCAGTTTCAGGGAATTTCAAAGAATGGCTACAAAATCGTGGGCTCATTTTGACCAATCGGACTGGAAAGTACTTGATGGATTACAAAGCAAAGAAGAAATACTGACGCAGTCATTAAACATCATTAACTCAGCTTTATGATTTTAATTACAGGTCTTGATGGAAGTGGTAAAAGTACAATTCTAAATAGGCTGGAAACGGATCTGGAAAATCAAATTTCTGTTCTTAGGGTACCGACAATTGAAGCTGAAAAGTTTAAGGACAATACTTTGCTTTACCGACAATGTGTATTTATTAACAGGCTAGGGGAGCGTGCGGATAAAGAGGGGATACCAAGCCTAAAAATTGTTGCCATGTTTGGGGCCATGCTATTATTCAATGAAATGCACAGCGAATTAAAAAAAAAGGGAACCATCATACTTTGTGAACGACATCCTTTAATTGATACGACCGTGTATGCCAAGGTTTATTTGAAGGTGATGCACCCAAAACATCTTGACTTGCATTTAGGAAAGGAGATAGAGATTAAATTTAGTGAAGAGATGAAAGGCATATTGGATCTCATTAAGGAGCCTATAAATAGGTCAGACAAAGGAATTCTGTACGATGTGTTGGGTTTCTTATTTGATTGGTTCTCCGTAAAAGAAAATCACTCAAAGGAGCAGCTGAATACTTTGTTTAATATTGAATTACCCAGCTTTATTTATTTTTTGGATGCACCCAGTCATATATTAATTCAAAGGCTGAGTAAGCGTGGGCTATCAGAGTATCATGAGACAGAAAAATTACTCGGAATGATGCGTCCTGAATATTTACACATGTTTTCTGAGCAGGAGACGTCGTATAAACTTATTAACACAAGTCATCTGTCTAAGCTGGACGGTATATTGGAGGAATTGAAAAGCAAACTTTATTAGAGATATTGAATCAGTTTAAATAGCTCGTGTTATAAATATTTTGTAATATTAATAACTAAAGACTAATTAAATGAATATGAGAAATCTATCTAGAAAATCAATAGGGATATTTTATTTGTTGTGTATTGGAGTGAATGCTTCTGTGTCTGCACAATTGTACGATAAGGACTTAAATGTGGATGAAAATAAGCTAAGGATCGAATTTGAACCTGGATTGTTCTTTAATAATGGAAGGTCTTTAAATGCCATGTATAATTTCACAGACAACACGAATTTTACTGCAGGCATCTATCTCATGGCTTCGGATGTTCCTGAGGAATTTCATTCAAACATGTTTGACAATGTTGTTGAATCAACACATATTAGAGCTAGTGTAGAGTATGCTTTTACATTCAGGTATCGTTTTAATCTTGCTAAGAACCTTGAGTCTGATCCCTATCTTGGTTTAATTCTGGGCTGGGAAGAGCTTAATTTGGCTACTCCTGGTATGGACAATTTGAGATATACTACCTTTTTAGTAACACCTCACATTGGCTATGAGTTTTATTTGTACAAAAAAATGCTTTACCTGAATACTCAAATACGATCAGTGTTTTATGTGGGTGCAAAAAAGTCAGACGAATCAAGACCAGAAACCATAAGAAGCTATTGGATTTTACCGTCTATTGGCATTGGTCTTAGAATTTAAGCATAGATCGTATCAATTCAATTAAAAATTATTTATGATTATTGAAGGCAATAGGAGTAAATGGATGTTTGTGAAAATATGGACAAGCGTATCTTTTCATATACTTAAACGGCATAAAAATCCAGTCAAATTTTTTAAAATCATTAAAATTTAAATATAAA
>ENA-OWPI01000293-OWPI01000293.1-marine-metagenome-genome-assembly--contig:-NODE-293-length-77464-cov-12.702276_pt1 | contig 77464 bp, 51 predicted proteins | sample MGYA00238138_ERZ651775 | MGnify/ENA primary metagenome ERZ651775 (study PRJEB26906, sample SAMN06265043) | marine metagenome | isolation source: Helgoland LTER site | place: Germany:Helgoland, sampling...
CGAAGCGACAGATTCAAACATTGCGTACATGTCCGTGACTTTGGACGTGTCCCAACTCCCGATAGGTTGGTTAAACGCCAAAGATTTATAAAACATGCTATCCATATTCGTCACGTGAGAAACGTCCCAATTTGAGATGCCGTCGCCAATAAACGATGCGGCGTCGTAAAACATAGATTCCATGGATTTCACGCGCGACGTGTCCCATTTCGAAAGATCGCCTCGGAAATCCGTTTGATTGTAGAACCCCATGTAACCTCTTTCCGAGGAGTATTTTTTACCCATATCCGTCACCAATCCGGTATCCCAATTCGGCATCGTCCCGTACGTCCCTACTTTATCCCAACTCATGCATTCGCCGTATTTCGGTTCAAGTTCTAAGCATTCCGAGACAAAAACGTGCCAACTCGCGTCCGGGATGCAATTGGTACAAGTGCACGAATTTGCCGGACCGGTGACGGCGTTGGTGCACGCGAATTTCGCTTGAAAAGCAGTCGCGTAGTTAAAGATGCCACCCTGCGCCGTCGTCGCCGCCAAACCAGTCCAGATGGAAATATCGTAGTTGAATGTATTCGCTTTGTAAAACATATTAGTCATAGAGGTTACTTGCGACGTGTTCCAACCACTGATGTTTTGATTAAACGCGTAATCTTCGTAAAACATTTCTTGCATAGACGTCACCGACGACGTGTTCCAGTTTCCAATCGGATGATTAAACTTATACGCGCTACGAAACATTCGGTACATGTTCGTAACTTTGGATGTATCCCAGGTCCCGATCGGTTGATCGAACACTTCCGCGAAATAAAACATTCCATCCAAGCTGGTTACTTTGGACGTGTCCCAATTTCCAATATTTTGGTTGAAAGCATACGAGTAATGAAACATGAGTCTCATATCAGTCACTTGCGACGTGTCCCAATTTCCAATGTCTCCATTAAACTTTATACCACCTCGAAACATTTGGTACATGTTTGTTACTTGCGAAGTGTCCCAATCGGATATATCACCGTTGAAATTTCGTATATTCCAATATCGGTGGTCCGTCCCGAAGCCTTGATACGTTGTCCCCCATCCGCTCATATCCGTCACCAAACTCGTGTTCCAGTCGGATATGACGCCGTGATTGGTTTTTGATCCCCAACTCGTGCACGCGCCGTGACCATGTTCAGCTAAACACTGAGCGACTGCATAATGCCACCCGTCGCCAGGGATAGGAGTCACAGTCTCGTACCACTGCTCGGTCCAATCGGGGTCGACGGTCGTGCACGTCGACGGATCGACAGAAAGCTTCGCAGAATTTGTGCACGTGTATTTCGCCTGAAACGCTTTCGCGTACGCAAAAATGTTGGAAAAACTGGTGACTTGCGACGTGTCCCAACCACTGATGTTTTGATTAAACGCGTAATCTTCGTAAAACATTTCTTGCATAGACGTCACCGACGACGTGTCCCAGTTTCCAATCGGCTGATTAAACGTATACGCGTGACGGAAGATTTGGTACATGTTCGTCACCTGCGACGTATCCCAGGTCCCGATCGGTTGGTCGAACACTTTCGCGAGATAAAACATTCTATCCAAGCTGGTTACTTTGGACGTGTCCCAATTTCCAATATTTTGGTTGAAAGCATACGAGTAATAAAACATGAGTCTCATATCAGTCACTTGCGACGTGTTCCAATTTCCAATGTCTCCATTAAACGATATACAACCTCGAAACATTTGGTACATGTTTGTTACTTGCGAAGTGTCCCAATCGGAAATATCACCGTTGAAAAATCGTCTGTCCCCCCCACTATACCAGCCCCGGTAGTCCGTCCCGAAGCCTTGATTGTTGACCGATCCGTTCATATCCGTCACCAAACTCGTGTTCCAGTTGGGCATCGTTCGATAATTGTTCTTCGAAGCCCACGTTTTACAATCTCCGTGAGTGTGCTCACTTAGACACTGAACGACAAACGCGTGCCAACTGGCGTCCGGAATTGGGTCGCCCCCGACGCACGAGTTTACGGGACCGTCAGTCGCCGACGCGCACGAAAACCTGGCTTGAAACGCAGTCGCCGAGTTGAATACATCATCTTGCGTCGTCGTCGCCGCCGTCCCCGTCCACGAAGAAATGTCTCGATTAAACGCAGAAGCAGCGTAAAACATGTTCGCCATGTTCGTTACTCCTGAAACGTCCCAATTTGCGATGTTTTTATTAAACGCAGAGGCAGAATGAAACATTTGATACATGTCCGTGACCTGCGACACGTCCCAACTTCCAACGTCTTGATTAAAGTCGAACCCTTTATAAAACATAGCGCGCATGCTCGTCACTTGCGAAGTGTTCCATTTAGAAATATCGCCGTTGAAGCGTGAAAACGAAGACTCTCCTCCGAACCCGAAATAATCATCCGAGCCGCTCATATCCGTCACTAAACTCGTATCCCAGTTTGGCATCGTGCCGTACGCGTTTGCTTTTTCCCACCCGGTGCACTCGCCAGTTACTTCGGCGTTGTCTTCTGCCAAACACTCCTCAACGAACGTGTGCCACAAGTTGTTTGGTATCGGCTTTGTGATTAGAACACACGAGTCTGGGGGACCATTTGTTGCGCTCGCGCACGCGAACTTTTTTTGAAACGCCGTCGCGCCGCTGAACATGTATTCCATATCGGTCACTTTTGATGTGTCCCATTCTGACAAATCTTTGCTGTATGCAATGGCCTGAGAAAACATATTAAACATGCTCGTTACTTCAGATACATCCCATTTGTCCATATTTTGATCATACTCGGAAGCTTGAAAGAACATCCATTCCATATTCCTTACTTTCGACACGTCCCAATCGCTTATAGGTTGATTAAACCGAGAAGCTTGGTAAAACATCTTTTCCATGCTTGTCACCATTGAAGTATCCCATCTCGATATGTCAGCGTTGAACAATGTTTTAGTCGCGAAACCACGGTATGCATTCACATCGTAGCCGCTCATATCCGTCACTAAACTCGTGTTCCAATAACGCATGGTGCCGTAATTTTTCGTCGACGCCCACGACACGCACTCACCATCAACCGGCGCTTCCTCTAGACACTCGTTTATGAAAGTAAAAAAGCTCGCATCATCGGGGATGGCGTAGCGCATCTTGAACCAAATTTGATGATTAGTTGTAGCCGCGTACGCGTTTCCCGTTTTGTACGGTGCGTCGTCGCACTCCCAACGCGAACCGCTCGCGCCGATGCCCCAATGATAGAAATCTGACTTGTAGAATGGCGTTTCCGCCACTAAATCTGTCGCACTATCTGTGGAATCAGTCTGATCTGGCAAATATCCCGTGTGGTCGCTAAACTTGATCGTCTCGCGCGTCCAATAGGAAATTAAGTTTCCGGAGCCGGAACCACTCACGATGGCTGATTTAATCCAATCGTTCGTGACCGAGAAATGCACGACGCGATTGTGATTCGAGCTCGTGCAAAAAAATCGAACAGAATCAACGTCGTTTGCCGTTAACGACAAATCGTTCAACCACGCGTGCGAATACCCTTCGTACGGCGACATCGGTGGCGTTCCCGATACGAGCGCTTCATTCTCGCCGCCGACGTGCTTATACGCGAGTAACAAAATCCACCCGGTTGAGTCTTGCAACAACTCTTTGCCGTTGATGTCGATAACAGCAGCGGGCGACGGTGGTGGAGAAGGCGGGAAGTTTGCAGGCGGCGGGGACGGCTCTTTTGGCGGCGGCGGCGGCGGCGGCGACGGACTCGGAGGCGGATTTGGGGGTGGACTCGGAGGTGGACTCGGTGGTGGATTCGGCGGCGGCGGCGGCGAAGGCGGCGGCGGCGAAGGAGGTTGAAAAAACGTATTCATTTTTACATTCATGTCTGCAAAAAGCGCGCGAAGCTCGTCGTTGTCTTTTTTGTAACTCGCGACTTCTGCTCTGAGATTTACAATTTCCGTCTTTAATTCTTCTTGAGCGGTCTTTGTTTCCGTGATAGTTTTGCCCACATCGATGGGTTTGTCGCTCTCAAGCACGAACAATTTCTCGCGACACTGCACGTCCTTCCAAAACTCAAAATCTGCGCTCGTTCTCACCAGGTGCGTGTTGATTTGCAACTCTCGACCTCTCTTTCCGGAAGTCCTTACGTTAAAAACTCCGTCCGCGTATTCAGTTCTATACTTACCGCGTTGGATCCCGCCTAACCCAGCGCGCTCGTTGGTTTGCGCTTGTTCCTGTACCGCTTGTTCCTGTACCTCCTCTCCTTCCTGAACCTCCTCCGCTCGCACCAACGCGCACGCGGAGAAGAAAATGAAGAAGAAGAAGAAGAAGAAGAAGAAGAAGAGAAGAAAGAAAGCCGGTGCTTTACGCGAACAAAGAAGCCCCGCGTCTCGACTGCGCGGTAGTTTCCGCTTCTTTCTCGTGCACCTCCTCCCTGGCGGGGTCGTCGAAATCGTCGTCGAAATCGTTGCCGACGATTTCCACGTCATCGTCATCGTCGTCGACTTTTTCGCTCCTCCCGTCTCTGCCTCCGCGCTCCTCCTCCCGTTAAAAGGCGTTTTTGTTTTTGTTTTTGTTTTATTATTTTGTTTTTGGCGGAAAACTCTGATTTTAATTTTTTCCTCTTTTTCGTCGTTGTTTTCTTTTTGAAGAGAAGAAAAAAACGGTAAACGGTAAGTTTTGGTTTGATGCTTGAAGAGGCGAAAATCGTATCGTTTGACGTCGGGCTTCGCGTGTACATCGCACACGCACAAGAGAGAGAGAGAGAGAGAGATCGATTCAGAGAGAGAAAGATTCAGAGAGAAACGGCGCGAAAGAGAGAAGAAGAAGAACGTCTCGTCTTTCGCTCTGGCCTGTGTAAAAAGAAGGTCGGGTAATTTCGACTGAAGAAAAGTACGGAAAAACAAAGATGAAATTCTCTCTTTACTTACATTTGTGTTTTAGCAGCCGAACGCAGATCTCTCGAGACTTCCAACTCTCTCGACGATGAATAGAACGATACGGCAGAGAGAGAGGAACGCTGCTGATGAAAAAGATCCTTCTTTTTACCGTCGTTTTTTTTGCGTTTCAAGTAGTCGTTTGTATACGAGTAAGTGGTATACAATTACGTTTTATTTTGAAGTGATGCTCTTTATTATTCGTAGGTTATTAAATAGATTGTGTTCTCTCCTTTTCTGCTGGCAAATTTCTGCTGGCGGATGCGTTTTGATTTGATTTTCTGCGTCAAAATTTTCAAATTTGAAAAAAAAGAAAAACCACTCGTTGCGCATTCAATTTTACCCGCAAGCAAGCAAGAAGAAGAAGAAGAAGAAGAAGAAGAAGAAGAAGAAGAAGAAGAAACTCTGCTCGAGCGCACGCTGCTACTCCTGCGAAAATCATCGATCGCAACGACATGTCGTCGCGAACGGGGAAGTCTTTTTTGCGTTTTCGAAGAGTTTTGGCAGAAAGAGTCGAAAGAAAAGATTTCTTTTTCACCGGTGTGAACGTGAACGGGAAAGGAGAGACGATGATGTTTCATCGTCGTCATCAGAGGAGAAGTTTTGCCGGTGGAGGAAAAGGAGGAAAGAAGATGAATAAACACGGGAAGAGTTTGAAGAGAAGCACGATAAACCCGTCGTCTGAATCGTCGTCGTCTTCGCCGACTCCTGCTGCGCCCGCGAGGACTACGTCGCCGCCTCAAAATGTATCTTCTTCTTCTTCTTCTCCTGCTGCTGCTGCTGGTGAAAATGGTTTTGCGCAAAAGACGACGAAAACGCCAATAATGTCATCAGCATCAGCATCAGCATCAGCATCCAAAAGTCCTACTCCTGCTCCTACGAATCAATCTTCTTCGTCTTCTTCTTCTTCTCTGCTGAAAACGATTGGCGCGTTGTCCTTGTTCGCGTCCATCGGGTACGGGTCGCTCCGCGCGGCGGACTCGCCGTTAGCCTCGGACGTCGAGTTCAAGACGTTTGAGTTTTTGGCGCCGGTTTTTAGTCGTTTGATGGACGCGGAATCCGCGCATAATTTAGGAGTCTCGTTGTTCGCGAACGGATTGTATCCAATCGAACGACGAGAGCGAGATAACGATAGAAATAACGCAGACGCGTCGGGGGAGTACGCGGAAATGCGAGAGATGTTGAGAGTGACGAATGTTTTCAACGATGGTTTGATGACGTTTCCAAACCCGATTGGCTTAGCCGCTGGTTTCGATAAAGACGCGAAAACTATCCAAGGAATGCGCGAGATTGGGTTTGGATTCGTGGAAATCGGCTCGGTGACGCCGCAGCCTCAGGATGGAAATCCGAAACCGAGAGTCTTTCGATTGAGAGAGTTGGACGCGGTGATTAATCGATACGGATTTAACAGCGAAGGCATAGAACGAGCGAAAGAAAGGTTAAAGAAAGAAAAGAATAGAGTAGCAGCGACAGTAGTAGATAACAAAACAGAAGAGAAAGAAGAATCGACGACGACGACGACGACAAATGTTATAGCACCGATTGGCGTCAATCTTGGTAAGAACAAAACGACGCCGGAATCGGAAGCGGCGAAGAGTTACGCGTTGGGCGCCACAGAGTTAGGTCCATTTGCGGATTATCTCGTCATCAACGTTAGCTCTCCAAACACGCCCGGGTTGAGAGATTTGCAGAAAGGTTCGTCTTTGGTGAAGATTTTACGAGACGTCGTGAACGCTCGCGATCGGTTGTTGGTGAAAGAGGAGAAGAAAAAATCTTTGCCGGTGTTGGTCAAAATCGCTCCGGACGTGGACGAGAAAGGATTGAAAGAAATCGCGAAAGCGGTAAAGAAAGCTAAAATCGACGGCGTCATCATCTCCAACACGACGATTGAAAGGAACGATCGGGTGCAACAACACGAAAACGGTAAGGAAATCGGCGGTTTGAGTGGAAAACCGGTGTTTGAGAAATCGACGGAGGTGTTGCGTCGATTTTACGAATTAACCGACGGTTCGATTCCGTTGGTCGGGTGCGGCGGCGTGTTTACCGGTGAAGACGCTTTGAAGAAGATCAAAGCCGGCGCAAGTTTGGTGCAATTGTACACGTCGTTTGCGTACGCCGGACCGGCGTTGATTCCGAAAGTAAAGAGAGAGCTATACGAAGCGTTGAAGAGGGAAGGTTTTAAGAACGTCAACGAAGCCGTCGGGTACGACGTGAAGCAAAGAAAGAAACGTAACCGTTTTCTGTTCTTTTAATTTAATCAAACGCGAGATTCAAAATTGGTTTTAACATAGTTAGTAGTATAACACGATGGTTCAAAATTACAACAAAGGTACCTAGTAGTATTCATATATTATACTGTCTGTTTTACAGTTTCACCGTCATCTGCGCACTCCCTTCCTCTTCGCTCCTCCGCGCCTTGTTTTTGTTTTCGTTGTTGTCGTCGCCATCTTCGTTGCTTTCTTCTTCTCCTTCCTCGATTCTCTCGCGATCTAAAACCTCTCGCATTAAATCGCAAAATTCATCCTCTTCAATACTCGCGCTCGCTAATATTTCCGACGCCATCGCCTCGGAGCAGATTTCGTAATCTTCCTCTCGTTTGAAGAGCATGTGTCCGGAGATTTCAAACACCGCCGGGTTAATTCCAGTATCAACGATCCATTCTGGAATTTTGTTTTGCGCAATCTTGTGCGAGAAGATTTGCGGAATTAAAAACACTCTCGCGCCGTGATCGGTCATTAACAAATTAAACGGGATGTTTCTCTTCTGCAAACGACTGCAGGCTCTTCCGATCCACTTCGCTAAATCCACGAAGCCTTTACTTCCGAGTTCAAAGACGATGCATCTCACCGGGTAATCGTACACGCGTAAACACTCCGCGTGGACTTGTTTACCCATCGGTCGTTTTGGGTTTTTGAACACATCCTCGGCGAACGGTTTGGATAACGCGCGTTCGATCGGGAAGGCCTCCATCAAATAGTACGCTTGGAAATGGAGGTGGTTGATGGTTGCATACGCACCTAAAGAGTTATATCCGACTCGAAAGTACGGATTTTTACTCTCCGCGCACATTCGCAGAGGAGGAATCAAAGCATCCGCGAAAATCTGTTGCGGAAGCATCTCGGAGACTCTGGGGCACAACAAAACGTGTCCGTACTCGATCGGAGAGACGTTGATCAGGACTAAATTTGGCGATTTACTGATTTCGCCTCGCTCGATAAACTCCGTTCGTCCCGGTTCCTCGTTCTCGTTTTCTTCCTCGTCTTCGTCTTGTTCCTCAAAAGTAAACAGCACTTCTTTTTGATCGGCTTTGGTAAAATTGAACTTTTTCCCATCGAATTCTTGACACACGAGATCCATTTTGAACTCCGTTTGTCGTTTCTTCGTCGCTCTCCCTTCGTTGTATTGCGCGACATATCGAGACGGGCCTTCGATGAGTCGCGTGAGTACGGCGGTGACGTCGTATCGAAATAACCCTCCCGCAAACCGATCTTCCCACGCTTCAATTAAAACCCGGTCAAAATCCGAGGCGTCTTGAACGTACCCTGTCCCGTTCCCAGACGCGCCGGAATTCGATTTCGTGGCTGACGCGTTATAATTGTTGATTCTATTCGCTGTTGTCGTTGTTGTTGTTTTGAATACGGGCGGTCCGCCACCGCCGTCGTCTCTTTGTTGATCATCGGGCGCTCCCGTGGCGGCGGCATTGAAAGCGCTCGTCGTCACTTCTCCGTACTCTGAATCCGAATCGCCTTTGGCGTTGTTATTATTGTTAAACGTATTCATGCTGATATCTTGATTCGAGGCAGACCTTCGCAACCCTCCTCCTCCGTTATTATTTTGTGCTAATTCGTTCAAACTAATCGACGAGGACAGCCCGTCGTCCTCCGGGTTCGGGACTAACAAGTTATCGAACGACCCGAACCTCCTCACGTTCTTCGTGTATCGCCCTCCGCCTCTCACGCACCTCGCGTACGTAATTTTCGGTAAGAACGACGTCCGTCGAAACTGTTGCGTCGTCGTCGTCGTTAACGTCGTGAAAGTCCCCCCACCGGTATTATTGTTTTGATTCGCCCTTCCTCCTTCGATACTATTTAAAATGTCTCGCTCGCGTTGCGCGCGTTCGATTATCCCTAAAACCGTCGACGAGTCTTTATCCTCGTCCAACTGATCCAACTGGTGGAGCGACCACGGTTGGATATCCATAACAGCAGTACTTGTGCTCAGAGCGAAAAGTGTTGTTGCGAGTATAAAGTCGTCGTTCTTGGTTTACTCTCTCTCTCTCTCTCTCTTTACGTTTTTGCGTGCGTTTGAGTACGACTCCTCTTCCGTGGTGTCGTCGTCGTCGTTCGTGTTTCACCCGACACTAAAAGTCGTTGTCGTCGTCGTGTCTTTGGAATGCGAAAAGAAAAGAACGCGTCGTCGTCTAAAAGATTGAGCGAAACGACAAAACGATGAAAAAGAAGAGAGAGAGAGAGAGAGCGTTTATTCGTTTTTGTCGTTGTTATTCACCCTTTGATGTGTTGCTCTCGCTGCTTAAAAGCTCAAGTGCGTTGCGTTTGCTTCTCTGCGTTTGAGGCACTTTTTTCTATCCTTATTAAAAACTGTTGGTCACCCAAGTTTCTTTTCGACGCGACGTGCAACGACTCAGAACGACACCGAACAACGCGAAAAAGACACAAACGACGCGCAGGGAAGAAACAACTGATTAAAAAAAAAAACTTTTTGGGCAAAAGGAACCAAAAAAACCCAAAAAAGGGAGGCGCGCTCCACCAACTGATTTTCGAACGTCTTTTCTCTCGCCACTTTCTCTCTCGTACATACTCTCTTTTACACACACACATCTACACAACACACTTATTCTCCTTTGACGACGTAAACGATGAGAAGAAGAAGAAGAAAAAGAAGGCAAATTTCTATCGCGTCTCTGAAAATATTTGAAGAGGAAACATCATCATCATCATCATCAGAAGAAGCGTTTTTGGAATCTGGATTCGAGGTTTCCCTCGGGGTGTGCGTTTTCTCAAAATCATCATCACCGCGCGATGATGATGTCGACGACGCGTTCGTCACAGACAGGACGGGAACACCATCATCATCATCATCGGTAGAAGATGAAGATGAGAAAGAGGAGGAAGAAGAATTCGTCGTGCGACTGTCGTACGCGTTCGATATTTCGAACGCGCTCGTTCGCTCGCGACTCGGTATAACGAACGACAAAGAGAATGAGAACAACGAAGAAGACAAAGACGAAGAAGAAGTACTAAAAACGATGGTGTTTACGCTCAAGGAAGAACGGTTTACGTACGAGCAAAAAGGAAACAACGACAATGGTATTACACTGTCCGTGGAGGCGAGCGAGATGCAAAAAATACTCGAGCGAGTGCCTTTACGCGTGAAGGAAAATACCGCGTGCGTTTTCGTCGAGACGATGAAACCGCGCGAAGACGATACTCCTACGAAGACTCCGAATACTCGCGATGATACGACGAAGAAATACATCGTAGACGACCGCGTGACGGTCGTGGCGAAACATTTCAGGTGCGAAGAGACCGGAAAGTTGAAAAGACAGTTCGTGAACCCGTTCGTTTGAGATGATGATGATGATGATGACGAGAGATACTATTAAAACATGTATCGTCGTCGTCGTCTCGAAGTGTTGAATTGAACGAAAAAAAAAAATGAAATTCTTCATTTTTTGCACGCGATGGGAGTAAAGGCGTCGTCGTCGTCGATCTCATCCTGTCCAAGAGGAGGCGGAGAAGGAGGTACTCAAAACGACGACGACGACCAAGATGGCAAAACGGGGAAGAATTTTGACGCCGAGGAAAAAGAGGAGGATGACCGAGACGTTGGTTACTTCTGCGACGATTCAGACGACGACGATTCTATTTATAGACGACGCCGGGGTCGGGGTGGTCAAAAATCGAAACCGACGTGGATGGAAATGTTTTTCAATTGCGTCTCGTGCAAGCAGTGCGTCTGTCTCGCGTGCGTGATTGTCTTGATATTACTCGCCGTGACGATTGGGAAGAGCGCGTTGCGAGATCAAAGGTCGAAAAGGCACACCGGCGTCGATGAGTTTGGTCGAAAAATAGACCAAGACGGCAACGTCGTCCACGGAAGAAGAGCGATGATGGGCATCATGGACGACGACGACGGTGATGTTACGCTTCCGTCTTACCCGGAGTGGATTGCAAAACACTGTGGATGGTTGCTCTATCTCCTCGCACTCGTGTACACACTTCTCGGTTTCCGCGTTCTTTGTGGAAGCGGCGGTCAGAAAGAAAACGACGCGTTTCTAAAAAAAGCCTTGGACGCCGTCGCGTTCGATTTGACGTTTTGGTTGCCGAGGAAAGTCAACGATTCGTGGATTTTCGACGGACCAGAACAAGAGATAGACGTGCAGAAATACGAGGAAGAGCAGTATTTACCGCACGAGAAAGCGAACAGCTGCTCTCGTGTGTCCTTGATTTTATTCTTTTCGGTTTTGTTTTCCTTTGCGAATCCTTCGACGTTTCGAGGGTATCCGTACGTAGGCGTTTCGATGGTTTTCGGCATCGGATTGTACAACTTTACCATCGTCCCCGCGATGATGCTTTTGAAGAAGAGAAAAGAAAGGGAAACGAAGAAAAAGAGTAGGAGCAGCAGCGGCGGCGGCGGCGGCGACGACGACGATGTCGATAAAGGCAAAGTGGTGTTGTTGTGGTCCTCGGAATCCGTATCGTCGCAGTATTCGATGTCGAATTTGACGAGAGATTTTTGCTTTTACGTTTTCGCCATGCTCGCGCTCGCGCTCTTTGTCGCCAGAGACGCGATGTTTATTATTGATGACGACGAAGTGAACAGCGCGAATGCCACCGCCACCGCCGCCGAAGACGATGATATCACTCGGTTCGTTCTCGCGAAGAATACGAACGTCTACTCACTCGGATGGCGATGCGGCGTGTGGATGGGTGAAATCTACGCCACTTACGTCGTCTTTCGCCGGATTTGGGTCCTCTTTGGCACGTATCACATTCGATGGAAGAAAGGTAGAGAAGAAAAGCGAGCGGAGTGTGAACAGAAGAAGAAGGAAAAGAACGAAAAGAAAACGTCGTCGGTGAAAAAAGGCAAGTTGAGTAAGACGGAGGCACCTTCGTCATTATCTTCGTCGTCGTCGTCCTCCTTCTCCTCGGTCGCGATACCCGCGTCATCGAAAGGCGTTTGCACTCCCGCTTTTCCTCCCAGGTCGACCGAGACGATGAGAATTGCCTCGTCCTCGGTTTCCTTAGAACCTCCGCCGCCGATACTCGTCGCCGAGAGAGGAGAAAACGATGCCGTTCGAGTATCCTCGCCGCCGTCGAAGAAGGCATCAATATCGATCGTGAACGATATCGAAGAAAGAGAGCAAAAAGAAGAACACGAAGAACATGAAGACGAAGAAAGAGAGAAGAAGAAGGAGGAGGAGGAGGAGGAGGAGGAGGAGGAAGCGAGAGATGCAGAAAAAGCAGAAGTCAACACTCCGAAAGTCGTCGTCGTCGACGACGACGAGAACGACGAGGACGAGGTAATGCGTAACGAACAGGAAGTCAGACGCGAAGAGAAAGAAGAGCCAACATTACCTCCACCGAGAAGCTCTTTTGTCGAGCTCTCGTTCGCGAAAAAGAAATTGTTGAAAATCGAACGCGCACTCTCGAAACCGTGGGTGTTTCTCTTCAATTTGACTATTCCGTCCTGTCCGGAGCGCAAGTTACGCGCCAACGAAATGAGCAACATCAAAACCGAGAACGATAATAATACAACAAATGCGCTACCAAGTTTTTACTTCGACGACGGCGACGACAGCAATTCCGATTGGCTCTCTGACTCCTCCTACGATTCCGTGACGGACATATGTGTCAAAATTGAGCGAAAAAAGTGCAAGCGAAGAGTGTTGTCGATCGCGTGCGGAACGACGTGGCTCGCTATTTTGTCGTACGCCGCGGTTGAGTTTGTCACGCACTTGTGCAACATCTACGTTCAAGAGTACAACGAGCAAATTCCGTCGATTTTTGGCGGTGGTGGTGGTAATGGTGAACTAATCAACAAGAACAACATCAGTAAAGGGTCGTTTGAGAGTTTCATTGGAAGCGTCGTGCTCTCGTTCTTGCTTTCGCAAAGCGCGGACGTGCACGGCTCGTATTTTTTAGACGCAATCGAAGCGAAAGAAACCGCCACAACGCCCGGGAGCGACGCAATATTCCGCGTCGCGCTCTTTGATACCTTGTTCAACATTGGCATGCCTTTCTGTTTAGTTTTACCGTTTTACAAAAGGGGCGATTACAACATGGAGGTGCCTCGAAATCAAACGATGAACGCGGCATTCTTTGCCGCTATAGGCGCGGCGATGATCTATTACCTTGTCGCGAGAGTGTCGATGAAAATGGTAGTCAATAAGAGCGACGGAGTTTCCTCTTCGGCAGAATTAATGCTAGCTTGGATGTTTGTTCTCACGTACATCGTCGCGGTTGGTGCGATTGGCGTGGTTACGTTCACAAATGTGATTTGATGCGTGTATTACAAAATTGTGTTGGTCTCTCTCTCTTTTCCTGTTCTTTCACAGGTTTTAGTATAAATCTATCTTCTCCGCTTCGCCTTTTCCGTCTGACAACACTATCGTTTCTGCTTCCACGTACATATCGTGGTCTCGATCGATCCAATCGCTCGCTGGCAAAGCCAACTTTTCGATAATCTTCAACACGCAATCGTTCGTCAAGTCGCCTAAAGTCGTCTCCTCTCTCGGCCGACGTTTCTTATTCGCATTTGTTTTCTGAATTCTGTGAGCGCATAACAGCAGCGTCAACGCCGCGTCTCGAAAGTCCGTGGAGAACATGGAGTTGTGCCATTGCATTTTGCGCGTGCGACCGGAATAGAATTTCAACCGTCGATTGGAACTGCGAAAGACAGTCATCGGAGACCACCCGCGTTCGAATCGAAAGATCTCCAACGTCGTCGGTGTAGTGACATAAAAGATGTCTGGATACGTGTTGTTGAAAGTCGACCCTGGAGGTGGACCGACGGCAGAAAGTCCGGTGATGTAGTTTCTCTCGAACGGTTCCGAGATGGTTTGCATGCAACTCTTCAAATTGAAATAGTTTTGCGCGGGATCGTCCAGGGAAGATCCACAAGCATGGCCAGCATCGGGACCAAAGTTGACGTGCATGATGTCAATTTGATCCACTCCTATCACGGAACCTTCGCTGCAGTTTTTCATCCCAATGAACGTTGAGTTTGGGATGGCAATTTCGTAAAACATCAAGCGCGTTTGAGATGTCCAATCTATCGGCAACAGTTTTCGACTCATGTTTTTGTTGTGGTCAAGCTCTTTTCGTTCGTAAGGTTCGTAAATGCTCAAACCGAGCGTCCAGTTTGGTTTCAGCTTCATTGAATTCAATGGTGCAGCCACAGGTATTCTAGGGTAAACACTTAAAGGCTTGTGAAAGGTGGTAACAACTACTCGCTCGTACAGTTGACGATACCAATTCGGATCCGGCTCGACGCTGTTCAGAAGCTTTTCACCGTTTGATTTGTAGAAAGCTCGGCATTCGTGGATGTCCTTACCGGCGTTCTTCTCAATTGTTTCTCTCACGTTCTGCTCAAAAGCCTTCCGTCTGCCGTGGATGTAGCCGCCAAACTTTTCGAACTTTGACAAGTCGATGACGTGCGCGCCGGAAGTGCCAAACTGTTTATTTCCTCGTTCCGCAACCATCAAGATATCATCGTTGGATGGCGCAAACGCTAGAGGCAACAAAGGCAAGTGAAAGCCGTTAAACTTCACAAGCGGATTGATCATGAGCGCGTGCATGACTCGAAACGGTCTCGTTTCCGTCGGATAATCGAAGCATTCTAATTCAAAAACGTCTGAAGGTTGTTCGACCCGCCAAACGGATAAACTTTTCCGATTATCCGATGTCGCGGCGAGATACTTACCGTTTGGGGAGAACGCTAAATATTGACACGACGTTCTGAGGAGAGCATTAGCGGGCCAGTTTTTCAAGCCTTCCTGATTAAATATCGGGATATTGTTCTGTCCGGTTTCCGATAAATCCTCGGGTCTGAACACGAGCGGCGTGTGATGATACGCCAGTTCCGAGAATGGATTTGTCACCACGTCCATTCTGTTTAAACGGAATTCGTCGTCACCGCTACGTTCTCTCCAAGACGTCGCATTATTTTGATCCAGCCAAGATCCGTTGTCGTAGGTATGAGTTACATTTTCGAACCCGACCACTTTTTGTCCTCTTTTGAACGATAGCTCAAATCCGTGGACGAGCTCGCACCCCATTAAACTATCAATCGTCTCCTTGATCGAATCGAACGACGACGAGTAGCCAAAAATTTCGTTTCCGATGACTGGGATAATCGTCGAATCCGTGGCGACGGCTAAATATTTCCCGCTCGGGTGCGATACAGCGCAGTTCACTGGTGCGCCTACAAAAATTGCGTCCAATTTTATAATCTTGTGCGTCTCATTTAGTCTGAACAGCTCTAATCTGGACAGACTACTAAACCCTGAACCATCAATCGCGTTGAGTTGATCGAGGCGCTTCTCTTTCTTTTCGGCCTTTTCCATTAGCGTCTTCGCGTCGAATTTTTCAACTGCTAAGATGTAAACGTGACCATCGTTACTGGATAAAAGTAACACGCGTTTCGTCTCGAAATGGTTCTTCGCTTCTTCGATGTACTCTTTTCTAAATTGCGCTTCGTCGAACGAGGACGAGGCCGACGGTTGATTTCTCTTTGCCTTGTTACTCTCTTTCGTCAAGGCTTTCGCTTTCCTCTTTTCGTATTCTTCTATGTATTCCTCTTTTAATCTCGTGTGCGTGCCCCAACGAATGCAATTCGCCTGTTCGGCAACCTCGGAGGAATTTGAATCTAACACGGGATCGATTAATCGTCCATCGTGGGTTATTCTTTCGTCGTGGGGAAACCCGATATTTTCAATCCCGAGGAACTTGAACCGCTCTTGCGGCTGAGCACTTCGCGGACCGTCGGGGAGGATACTATTGCCATATCTTGTATCTTCTGGGTTGAGGGAAAATATGGCGACGTTTGCGGACCCTTCAGATAATCCGCCTCTCGTGCCGTGATCGTGGACGCCGCAAATGGCAATCATTTTCATCTCCGGACAGACCGATGCGCTGTAAATCTTAAACGGTAACTTACCCGTTTCATCTAAAGCGGTTTTCGTGCATCTTTTCTTATCCCCGATGGCTTTCAACGCTCTTACTTTATTCGTGCCCAACAACAACACCTCGCTGGCGTACGGCAAGGCGTTGGATTTCAGATCCGGATCCGCGCAACTCATAGGCATTGGACAGACCGCGTCTGCGCCTTGCTTATGCACCATTGCGGTTGCAATTTTACCGCCTGCCATGAGCGTATCCACGACCCTTCGCACTATTCTGCATCCATGCTTTTCGGTGTACTTTAGATGGTCGTGGTCGTAGGTTAACGTGTCGTAGTTGTGGTGTTTGAGCTTGTTATTTTTAGTTTTACCCTCCGCGTCGTCGCCGTCGTCTTCCACGACGCTCGGCCCGGAAGAAGAAGTTTCGCTCTCGTCCGGATCAAAATCCCTGTCCTCTTCCTCATCGTCGTCGTCGTCCTCGTCGTCGTCTTCCCCGTCCACTTTTATTTTCTCCTCTTCTACCATCTCGTTCTTCCTTTTCCTCGTGTTGTTGTTTTCACCTCGCGCGCCGCCGCTCCTTCCCGTTCTCCTCGTCGCGTCCTCCTCCAATTCGTCTCTCACTCTGATTCTTTCCGAAATCCTCGACGAGTGCGGGTGTTCGCGTCGTTCAGCAGCGTCTCTTCCTTCTCGCTTTCCTTCCTCCTCTTCCTCCGAAGACGACTCAGACTCAGACTCCGCGGACTCCTCGTCCTCCGTGTCGCGGAAAAACGAGTCGTCCTCCTCCTCCGACGAGACGAACGACGAACCGCTCGTCGAATACGCGCCTCCTCCTCCACCATTAAACATCATCATATCGTACTGATCCTCAAACTCGCTTCCTTCCCCAATATCGTGATGCTGATGCTGATGATGTTGGAGAAAGTGCTGTTGCATATCCTGTATTATTTGCGCCACCGCGTTGGGGTGCGGCACCTCTCCGGTATTTTCTTCTTCTTGCGCGAGCGAGTGTAACAACGCCTGCTGAAACATCGGGTGCGCGTGTAACAAAGGGTGAAATCCTTGTCCTCCCGCGTGACCCATCATCGCGTCGTCATCTTCGTCGTAATCATCATCATCATCATCATCATCATCGATTACATTCCCGTCCGAATCGTAATCGTTTTCTATGCCTCCGACGCCTTCGTCGGAGGATTCGTTCACGAACTGATCGTCGGAAAGACGGTCTTCGTCTCCTTCCCCGTCGTAGGTCTCGTCGTCCGTCTCGGAATCGTACTCTTCTTCTTCTTCTTCTTCTTGTGATTCGTCGTTCATTATTATTAAACACTTATTCTTCAGTTGTTGTGTTCGTTACAAAATTTGTGTCGCGTTTACTTCATTACTAAGTAAGAGCTTTTGAGACTACCATGTCTCCTTTTCCAGACGACGATGACTTTGACGACGAGGAGAATAAGGAAGACGCGGTATCTCAACACGCGCGAATGCTTTCCGTGGAAATCGCCAACCGAATACACCCGTCCTTGGACTTCTTCGAAGAGCACTTGGAAGAGGTGAAGGAATACGCGCTGGTCACGATCGCACAGTTAGAGGAGGTGAAACTGTTTTTGAAACGCCAAAACGTGAAGAGGGAAAAGAGTATCACGAGCACGAAGAGGGAGGACAGCGTGTTCTTCTCGGAGAAGAAGAAGAAGAAGAAGAGCAAAGAACAAGAACAACAACAAGAAAGTTTCGGCGTGAGTGATGATGATGATGAAAATGAAAATGAAAATGATGAGACGAGTGATGATGATGAAAATGTTCTTCAAAGTCGCGATACGCGACGTAATCAAATGGAGATTGATCTCTCAAAGTTAACCGCTCGTTTGGAACAAGATTTCGCGTTCATCGATTCCGCCAGGGAGACTTTGAACGTCATCGAGCGTAAAGTTTCGGAAATGGAGGAAGACGTGTGGGAGAAGGAGAAAGCGACGGTGAAAACGCGCGTGGACCAGAGAGTGGAACAGGTGAAGGACCAATTCGGGAGGATGTTTTCTTCGATGTTTTCTTCATCAAAGGAGTAGCAGGTGTAGCACGTAGTAGAATAATACTAGTATTAGCAGCGCATATAGTATTCGTTTCGTGAGATATGTGATCGCGTAGAGATGATCTCTTAATCGATGATTAAATCTTAAGCAATCCGTTTTTGAATTTGTTCAAGTATTGCGCGATGCGTTTCCTCTCTTTCACGCTCATTCCGATTTTCTTTCCAAACTGGCCGTTCATTTTCGATTGAAACTCTGTCATCCCGAGCGATGGGAAGTGCTTTTGCAATTTCTCCGTATCGTTTGGGACGTCTTTCGGGTGTTTCTTGTGGACGAGAGCGAAGAACGAGGACAATAACGTTTTGTCAGTGACATTCTTCTCTTTATCGTCGTCCTTGTTGTTGTTCTTGTTGTCGTCCTCTTCCGGTGATGATGATGATGATGATGATGATGATTCAGAAGAAGAAGAAGAAGACGTCGAAGAAGGAAAACTGCCGCTGGTGCTAAACCTACTTAAACTATTGCTACTTAAACTACTTAAACTACTTGAACTACTACTTATAATACCGCTCGTACTCCTTAAAAAATGTCGCGCAACAAAAAAGCGTCTTGCAGAGAGAGCGGCAGACATTCTTTTTATAATGAAGAAGGAAAACGAGACATTTTTAAGGAGGAAAAAGGTCTCTCTTTTATACACAAAATCTATCTTTACAGACTCCTTTGACTATGAACTAGTAAATCTATTATAATATTATTATTATTATTTGTTCTTAAACCTGTCCTTCTTCTTCCTCTTCCTGTGCTTGTGCTTGTTCATGGCTTTCTTCCTCTTTCGTTTCACGCTGTCGGCTCGGAAGATAGTACCACCACCATTTACACTTCCCCGCGCGTTTTCGTCGTCGTTTCCGTCTAGGTCGTTGGCGTCTAAATCCTCGCTTTTGCTCGTTCTTCCAACGACGATTTCCGGCAACAACGCGAGTTGTTGCTGCTGCTCACGAAACGAGTACACTTGGTCCATGATCGTTTGTAACGATTCCAATTTGTTTGCTCTCGCTTTTGAGTTGTTGTTGTTTGTCGTCGTCCTTTCTTCTTCTTCTTCTTTGCCTTCTTCTTCGCGCAAAGCGTCCAACAAGCCTTGAATGGACTCGAGTTTGGCTTCGATTTCGTCTTCGTCCGCGTCCGAGTAGTAGTGAACGTTTGAAAAGCCGTCGTCTTTGGAATTTTTGACCGCGTTTACGTAGTTGTAATAGGCGGCTAAATCCGAATTATCTGAATCATCGTCTCCGTCTTTTAAACTCTCTTCTTCCCTGCGTTCGGCGAGCGCGGCCGCTCGAGCGCTCTTCCTGAGCATCGCCAAAACCGCCTCCTCTTCTATGTCCTCCGCTTCCATCATCGTCATCGTAAAGTCGTCGTCGTCTGCTTCCATCTCGTCTTCGTCTGTGTCGGACGCCGAATACGCCGCCGCCGCCGACGACAAACAGTTCTTTTCGATGAACTCTTTCACCGTCCAACACTCTCGATTGTCCATTTTCTCCTCACGTTTGAGCCGTAACGTTCGTTTCCAACTCGCCGATTCGTTCGTTTTCTTCATCGTTTTGCTCGTCGCTTCCATCAAACGCTTCTGAATCTCCCTTCGATAGTTCGACGTCGATCTTCGCCCGTTCGTTTTCGTCGTCAAATTCGTTTTCCCCGTCGTCGTCTGAATCGTCGTCGCGTTTAGTCTCTCGTTTTCGTCTCTCTCTTTATTATTATTGTTAGTATTCTCATCTTTCCCAACCTCTCGTGAAGCCAAAGAAGAAGAAGAAGTCGTTTTGGTGGTCGTTCCGCTGATGAATTTCGTCGTCGTCCCGATCGATCTCCTCGACGAAACGAACGATTCAGACGACGACGACGACAAAGAAGAAGAAGAAGACAAAGAAGAAGAAGACAAAAAAGAAGCGTCTGCTGCTGCTCTCCCTCCTTTACTAATGAATACTCTTCTTCGAAGAAACATCATCGTCGTCGTCGTCATCTAAACACGTTTTGTCGGTAGTGTGTGTGTCAGTCAGTCCGTACACAGGTGAGACGATAGAAAGAAAAAATGATGCATGAATTTTTCATCTCCTTTTTTTTCTTTTTTTCTGTTTTGTTTTACAACACGCACGTTTCTCTCCTATATATCAGTCTATCAAAATCTGTCTAGTGTGACTATTTGAATTCTATTGTTTCGCCGCCGCTAATAAAATCGATCGTTTCTCGCTCTCGCTTCCCGAGGTTTCCTCGCGGTGCTTGACGTCCCCGGCAGTTGCGTAGACGAGTATACCAATCGCTTGTACCGTGAACGTGCCAACAAAAACCACAGCCTGCGTGGTAGAACTGAATCCACCCTCGAAGCCGAAGAAGCGCACCATGCCGACTAATAGACTCTGTTGTAATAAAACAACGTTGAACGTGCCAGCGTCGACGTATTTTAAAGCTCTGTATGCACTCGCAAAGGAAGCGAACAACGTCACCGAAGTCAATATGTATATCATAACGTCGTGGTGCTCTATTCTAGCGAAGAAGTTCATCAAAAGTTCGAAGTTCCACTTGTGCTCCGCGAAAATCGCTACTATCGCGAAAAGAGTGCCGTAAAATCCAAACGCGGCCAAAATTTCGTTTTGGTACACTCCGCTATCGATTGAATATTCCTGCAAAATATTCGTCGCCGAAAAGCAGATGGCGGCGAAAAACGCGAGCGCATCTCCCAGTCTCGGGTTTTTGTCCGGATGCGGTACGTTGTTACCCTCTTCATTTACCTCTAAACTGTCGCAGACGATGAGGAAGAGGAGAGCCGCCATGGACACGAAAGCGCCCACTACGTGCCGCCTAGAATACCTCCGATTCATGAAGAGAAACCCGAGAGTACACGAGATGGGCACCGTGGCTGTTTGAATAATCGTTCCCGACGTTACTGAAGTAAATTTGAAGCAAAGAATCGCCGAATAATTCCCTATAAAATCAAAAACCACCATCATGATGAGAGCGAGCGTTTTCTCGTTTGGCCGGCAACAGAGTCTGCTGAACTTTTTTGGATCTTTTTCGCCTTTTTCAACGTCAGCGACGACGCCGACGACGGCGGAAGAAGAAGAAGAAGAAGTAGTAGTAGTAGTAGTAGTAGTAGTAGTAGTAGTAATACTTTCCATGTGTTCTCGGTTTCCTCCGACCAAGCCGGGAAGAAACGCATAACTGTCGTACATCTTATGCCTGCGAAGCTTCTTCTCCACGCCTTCGGACTGGTCGTAACGAATAACTTTATCGCTCGTCATTTTTCCGTGGTTGTTTACTTTTTCCTCTCCTCCGACTTCCTCTCCTCCTTCTTGATGTCGCTCTATCACCTGCAAAGGCGCAAACACGATCCAAAGCATGACGTACGCGGACAGAAGCGCGAAATATATCGATCTGTGCCTCTCGTCCAACACTTTACTGAAAATGGAAACCAAGGCGTATAATATCGCGGTGATGAACGCGTAGAACGTCCCTTTGACGTACGTCATGATGACAGCTTTAGCTCTTTCTTTTGAAAAAGCAAAATGTCTTGCGTATCGATGGTATCCTCGGTGTATCAGCGGTACGTTATTGTTGTTGTTGTTGTTGTTGTTGCCATCAATCTCCAATTTTCAACACCATTTTAGTAGTACACATCACGGCTCGTTCTCATATGATGAGTTGCTCGTCAACGGCTCTACTTCTTCTTCTTCTTCTCAGAGAGAGATTCTTTCGCGAGCGACTGACTGGCCAAAAGAGAATACAACAGAGGAGGTTAAAAATAGAGAGATACAAAAGAGAGCGTTTTTTCTCGTCGTCGTCGTCAACTTAAGTTGCTCGCGTTTCTTCTGCGTGTTTGTCTTTGTGATGAGACGACGATGATGATTTTGCGAACCTTTTTTCTCTCGCGTCTCTTTTTCTTGGTAACACTAAAAATTTTGATATGCCACGCTTAGTAGTGGTGGTGGTGGCAGATTTTTAAGAAAAAGAGCATCACTTTGTGCGAGCAAATATCTAGGAAAGCGCGCGAGAGTCGAGACACGCGCGATACAGCACTCACGCACATATCAACTCTACCTATCGGTACAACGCGTAAAAAGTAGTATATTTCAATCGCGCGACGAAACGGCGACTGGAGAGTCATCCATATCAGCGTGACTTTTCGGGAATTAAAAAACTTCTTCTTCTTTTTTTCACGCGAGTCTTTTGTTGAGGGGACTCCCTAACAAACACACCCCGGACGGAGAATACGAAGAAGCGACGACGATACTAATAATGACGATACCACCGATAATATCAGCATGAGCGGAAGCGAAGTGAATTACGGCGCGACCGATGAGGAGGAGAGCGTCACTCGTCGTCGTCGTCCTTCTCTTTTCGCGAGGCAGGATTCCAACGAGTTCTCCTCCTCATCAATTAAAGCGGGAAGTACGGGAAGTTCAGATTTGGGAAGCGTGGTGACGCCTTCTGTGCGCTCGTTGAAAGTTGGCGGAAGATTTGGTTCTATTCACTCTCTGAGCGGCTTTGGGGGAAGTTTTGTCGCGGGCGATGGAGAAGAAGAGTTGGAGGAAGAAGATTTAGAATCCGGTTTGGGGAGGAGAAGAAGAAGTCAGAACAACGAATCGTTTTCGGATTTGGCCAGACGTCGAAGCGCGATGCGCAGACGAGGCCGAAGCAGCGAAGAAGGATTGTCGATTGCGTCCTCGGCGAGTTCGACAATCAGTTCGATATCGGTGTCGGTGAAGGGAAACGATAGAGTGTCAAACGCTGATACGCTTCTGGAGAAAGTAGGAGAAGACAAACAGGAAAGACAGTGCGCGCCACACTGTGCGCCACACATCTTCGTCTGGGGGATCCCAGGAGCTTTGTGTGCCACATCGTACGCGTTGTACAACGTATTTATCAAACTGGGAAGCTACTCGATTTCACCGGTGTTGGGAGGAGTTATTTTACAATTCGTTGCGTGCTTATTAGGTGTCGGTCTCTTAGTATTCGATCGGAGGAAAAGCGAGTACAACGTCTGGCAAGAGTTGAAAGAGTCTGACAGAGTTGGTATGATATGGTGCTGCGGAGCGGGTCTCGCCGTGGGGACGGCTGAAATGTTGAGCTTTTATGTCTCGTCTTTAGGCGTCTCAGCGTCTCAATCGATACCTGTAATCATCGGAGGGTCCGTAGTGTTTGACGTCATCCTCGGCGTCTCGTTCTTGAATGAAAGTTTCGGTTTGAAAGCGATGCTAGGCGTTCCTGTCATCGTAGCAGGTATTAGTAGCGTCGCCTCGTCTGTTACTGGAACGGAAGGTGGCAGCGTGACAATTGCGGCATTGTTGGGCTTCGGCAGTTCCTCTCTTGCCGCAAACGAGACGGTAGAATTAGAATTGGTTGATTGGATAGGACCGGCGATTGCTTGTGCGATGGCGTACGCTTTGTATAATGTTTTCATAAAACATGGATCGGATACTATGAATCCTGTTCTTGGCGGGGTCATTTTGCAAATCGTTGCCATGATTCTGGGTTCATCTTTTCTGGGCATTCTTCTTCGCGCCGGTTTTTCTGAGATCTTACATTACGACATAAAAGGTATTTTCTGGGCGTGTATGGCAGGCTTCTCGGTTGGGACTGCGGAAATATTGAGTTTTTACGTCTCATCTCTCGGCGTTCCCGTCTCCATTTCGACTTCGACCGTTGTAGGCGGGTCGGTCGTTTTGGGCTCATTAATAGGCTGGATTGCTCTTGGAGATATAATTACCTTTGGTTCTGGTTTCGGCGTTCTTTTTGTTTTATGTGGCGTTATTTCGGTTGCTATGGATGCGGGCGATCACGATGAGGATGAAGTTATATCGGACGATGGTGCCAACGTGTCGAGTAAAACAATCGGCGGAGATGGAACTGTAAACCAGTACAATGATTTCTTTAAAAAGGTACTGGATCGAGAAAAGCAGGAAAGCCCAGAGCAAGGTAAAGGCACGGACGCGATCATGAATCCTGCTGCGTTGGAGAAGAAGAACAATCGATATATTCCCGCGATAGATTCAATTAACGAGGAAGGTTCCGTGCATCGTCCAACTTCTCCGATGCTTGCTCGCTTTCTCGTTGGTACGGACCCGCTTGCCGCAGAAAACTTGGAAGACTACTACTTCGGGAAACCGTTTGCTGGATTGAGTTCGGACAGTGAAACCGACTCATCGAGAAGGTGATCGTTCAGATTGTCGTGAATAGGGGGTAAATCAGAGTCAAGTTCATAATAAAATGTACACATAAATAGTAGAAAACGTGCACAGATTGCAGCACGGTCACGTTGTATATAATAAAGTATTTTCAAAATTCATCAATTTCCATATGGCGTTTTCTTGTCTCGTGCGAGTTTGAGAAGGACTTCCCCATTTTGTGTGCTGAGTCTCCCCCTGCTGACTTTTCTCGATCTCTCTTCTTTCAAAAAATTTCAAAAAACCTCTTTTGCATGCAAAAGCTTCTCTCGTCACAAAAAAAACTCTCCCCCTCTGTTTTTCTTCTTTTATTCAGAGTGTCGTCTCTCGCTCTTGATCCTTCTTCTTCTTCTGTCGTTGAGTAGTTTTAATAGTGCCTTCATTTTCTCACGTTTGAGAAGACGGAAAGAAGAGTGTTCTTCTTCGAGTACTACGCACAACACGTATATTTAAAAGCGCACAAAGGCTGTTTTTGCTTCTTCTTCTTCTTGGATACTAATAATACTACTACTACTAAGATGATGATGAAAATGATGATGAGCCAACACCACCACGAACAAGTTTCGTCTCAAACCACAAAGTTCAAATCATTTTTGAACAACAACGCATCGAAAGAGTTGAGAAGATCACCCACAAAAGTAGTAAACAGATTAAGTAAGAAAAAGAACGAGCACAACAACAGAAGAAAACAACATCACGCGAGAAGAGATGTGACGAGAGCGTGCGGGATCATCGGCGTGATGACGCACGAGAACAAAGTTTCCGCGGAGTTATACGAAGGGTTACTGATGCTCCAACACAGAGGGCAGGACTCGGCGGGGATGGTCACCTCGGACGGAAGTCGATTTAAAGAGAAGAAAGATAACGGGTTAGTGAAAGACGTTTTTGATAAAAGGACGATGAACTATTTAGACGGGAACATCGGGTTAGGACACGTGAGGTATCCTACGCAAGGCGGTTTATCCGCGACGGAGGCGCAACCGTTTTTCGTCAACTCGCCGCTCGGGATTTATTTAATCCATAACGGAAACTTGACCAACACGGACGAGTTACGATTGAGGCATTTGAACGCGAGACACATGAGAACGAATTCGGATTCGGAGGTTTTGTTAAACGTCTTCGCGGAAGATTTACAGAGAGAAATTAATTTGCACCCGCTGAGAGACCCGCACGTGCAAATGTTTGACGCGGTGACGCAAACGATACAAAAAGTAAGAGGGTCGTATTCAGTGATTTCTTTGGTCAACGACGTCGGTTTATTCGCGTTCAGAGATCCGAACGGGATTCGTCCGTTGGTTTTAGGTCAAAGAGTGAACAAAGATGGGAAGGATGAGTGGTGCGTGGCGTCGGAAGACGCGGCGTTTGGACCGCTCGGCTTTAAATTTGTCCGAGACGTGAACCCGGGGGAAGCGATTATCATCACCAACGACGGGAAGATGGTGTCCAGACAGTGCGTGGCCGGGGACGCGTGTCCGTGCATTTTCGAGTACATTTATTTGGCCAGGCCAGATTCTACCATGAATGGTATTTCGGTATACGAATTCCAACTGGATTTAGGTCGAAGATTGGCGCAACACATCACCGAGCGAGGGTGGGACATCGACGTCGTCGTCCCTGTTCCAGACGGGAGTCGCCCGTCTGCGATTGAAATCGCGAGCGCGTTGAATTTACCCTACCGAGAAGGTTTAGTCAAGAACCGATACGTCGGGAGAACGTTCATTATGCCAGATCAAAGAACGAGAGAGTTATCGGTGAGACGAAAATTAAACGCCATGCGATCGGTGTTCAACGGGAAAAAAGTTTTGTTGGTGGACGACTCGATCGTTCGCGGGACGACGATGAACCAAATCGTAAACATGGTTCGAGACGCCGGGGCGAGTAAAGTGTATTTGGCATCGTCTGCACCTCCAGTGCGACACCCAAACGTGTACGGCGTCGACATGCCGTCTCGCGAAGAGTTTGTCGCGAACCAACGAACGGAAGAGGAAGTGTGCGAAGTCTTAGCCGCGGACGGGTTGATTTACCAAACCGTGGAGGATTTGTTACAAGCCGGTAAGACCATGAACCCAAACATTAGCCGATTCGATGCGTCCTGTTTCGATGGCGACTACATCACGGGCGACATCGACGAAGAGTATTTGGAGGATTTGTTAGCCGATCGAGGTTTAGGCAAAGTCGGCGCGGTTAAAAGCCTTTGATTTTTATGAAGAAGAAGAAGGAAAGAGAGAGAGAGAAAGAGAGAGAAAGAAAGAAAGAGAGAGAGAAATGTGCGATTATATACAAACCGTTTCGTGTTTATTATATATATTATACAATCTATATTGAAGCGTAGGTAAAATCTTCTCTCCCTTCTAATAGCTCTTCTCTCTAACTTTTGATCTCCTCCAAGACCTGTAACACGTCTTCCGCTCTCGATCTCGTAAACGCGCCGCCTCTCTCCATTTCGATGTACTCCACGATACCGTCTTTTACGATCATCGCGTATCGTCTACTTCGCACTCCTAAGCCTTTATCCATCAAATCGAGTTCGCACCCTAACTTTCTCGTAAAGTCGCCGCTACCGTCGCCGCACATCAGCACGGGAGCGGCGCCGACAGCCTTCCCCCACGCGTCCATGACGAACGCGTCGTTCACGGACACGCACGCGATAAGATCGCACCCGGCTTGTTTCATTTTCGCGGCTAAGTCGATAAACCCTGGTAAATGCTTATTCGTGCACGTGGGTAAGAACGCCCCGGGCACGGCGAACACGACGATCGTTTTTCCTTTCGAGCATAACTGAGACGTCTCGATCGATTGTAAGTTGCCTTCGTGATCGAAATATTGCAAGGAAGAAGTTGGAATCCGGTCGCCTTTTTTAATCAATTGTTGGTGGTGTTCACGTTCGTGTTGTTGTTGTTGTTGTTTATCTTCTCGTTCGTTCGGGTACGCGACGGCTTTGGTGGAGACATCGAACGCACGTCGAGAAGACGTTTTTGTCGTTTTTGTCGTCGTCAAATGCGGCGGCGACGAAAGGAAGGGACGACGACCCTTCGTCGGACGCTTTTTTTCATCCGGTGACGTAAATGTTTTTCCTCCGTCTGCTCCGCAACAACAAAAACAAAGAGAAGAACAACATTGTTGTTGTTGTTGTTGTCGTCGTCTTCTTCCAACATCATCTCCTTCTTCTCGTCCTCTTAAACGTAAACCTGTTGTAATTCTCGTCGCTCCTCGAGCCGTCGGCAGAGAAGAAGCAACGACAGAAAACATTCGTTTGTTTGTTTGTTTTTGATGAAAGGGCTGCTCTGTCTCTGTCTGTCTTTTTTTGACGCAAACTGAAAATCTTTTTTTTTTTGCTCTTTTTTGCTTTTTTTTTTTTGGGTTGTGTCTCAGAAAAACAAAATATCATCGTTACATTTGTACACTGAACGCGCGTTGTCTCTTTTGTGGTTCACTTCTTTTCAAGAATACTACTACTAATAACAATAATAAGAAGAAGAATTAAAAGTCGTAGGAATACACTCTTCGACTTCGATTCAGGCGACGACGACGATTCAAACGACGAGGATCAGAGAGAAGAGAGAGATGTTTTATTCTTCCGAGGAAGAAGAGAAAGACGGACTTTTGATTCAAGATGTTGAAAAGAAGAAGAGGAACATTTCTTCTTCTTCTTCTTCTTCGATGACGATGACGACCACGATGTTCGTTTTGGTTTTACTCTTCGTCACGTATGCTACTACGACTACTAGGACGAGTACTGCTACTACTGCTGCTCTCGAGAGGCCGAGGGTAAGAAGCCTGAGTAATGGTGATGCATTCGTCGCTGCTGGGAACGCGGGGGTGGATGCTTCAGGACAGGCTCTTAATACTAATACTAATAATAAAAATAAGAAGAAGAAAGCGACGATATCAAAGACAGCAAAAGAAATGAATAATAATAATAAAGATGATCAACAACAACAACAAGAACAGCAACGATTCAACCCGTTAGTTATCGTTCAACGCGACAACGAGAAAGACTATCAAGATTTGAAACGCATTCAGAAAGTCTTCCCGAATGCGAATTCAATCTTCGGCGTGAACGCCGGACAGTGGCCGCAGAACCTGGAAGACGCCGAATACGGTTTACAGCCCTTGAGGATATTCAACCGCGAGAATTTCAAGAGTCTCACGTGGAAAGTAGATGATAAGAGGAGAAATCCGGATAATTTAAAAGGCATACAGTGGATCGCGTCGATCGATGAACGCAATCCAAAGACTGGGAAGTTGGGCGACGGAAGGATGCCAATCGCGCATCACATCGGATGCATGTACGCGCACTTCAACGCGTGGCGAGCGGTGGACGATATGGCTTACGATAAAGGAAACGATAAAATCTATCCCGCTTGGATTATGGAAGCCGACGCGTACGTGGACGAGAACCAAATGAAACCGAGAATGACTCGATTACTTCAAAACGCGCCGAAAGATTACGACTTTTTGATGATGAAGAGAGAGCTCTTTTTAGGGATTTGCGGTCCAGATAGACCGGAAAATTGCAAACGGTCGGAGAATTTCATTCGTTTAGGCGCACCGGGACCGAATCAAGAACCAGTTCGAGATGGGTACGAACGAAGAATGTATTTCTATTATTGGCCTTTGGATGGCCCGGGCGCCGGTTTGTCGTCCTACGCAATCGGTCCAGATTTTTCATATAAAGCGTTCAATTTCATCTCCCGGAAAGGAGCGGACATGATCGATGGTTTCTTATTCGGTAAGCTATGCCGAGACGACTACGTCTCCGAAGATGCCGCGAGCCCGGGGAATTTTTTGTTACCGGAAATTGGCTCCGCGTTGGTTAAACCGAGAACGAAAGAAACGAACACGAAAGACAACAAGTTGAAAGTGTTGAATTGCTATTTGCTCGGCGACGTCGAGTTGGTGAAGAAAGACGCCGACGACGAAGAGGCGTCTCTCGGTAACGACGAACAAGAGAACGTCGAAAACGAGAAAATCGACGACCCGGTGACTCTTTTCAAAGCGAAAGTGCACCAGGAAACGTCAAGAAAAGCGTCGCCCGATGACGAACAACAACAAAAAGACATCGACGTGACGATCGAAGCGAGCAAACCGACCGAGTCCTCCTCCCAAATCACCATCAAAACTGGGGATGCGTCCATTTCGCAAACCATCTCAAACAACAACGATGGCACGTTTTCCTTCGAAGTGAACGAGAAAAACGTCGACGGACAAGAAGAAGGCGAAACGAAAACGGAAAAGATCACCGTGGACACGACGCAGATGCCCGGACCTTACAACGAGCTGTTCTCGAGCGTCATGAACACCATGGCCAGTGGTGGAGGACCGTTTAATTTACTACAACAACAAGAACAACGACAAGAACAAGAACAACAACAGTAGCAGTAAATGCTACTGCGTGTGCATAATGATAAGTAGCATCGACATCCTCTCCCCGATGATGTCGAGAGTTGTAATAAAAATGTATATACTACCTTCCAAAGGTCTAATAAAAATCGCCACTTTAACACACGAAAGAGAACAAAACAACAAACTCATCGTCGTTAGAAAAATACATACCTTTTACGAATGCCGCTTCCGTCTCGCCTCCAAGTCCGCCACGAGGGCTTATCCATCGTCATCTTAGGCGCGACTGGAGATTTAGCCTCGAAGAAACTCTTCCCGTCTTTGTTCAACCTCCACTCCGCGGGTTTTTTACCAACCAGGACTAAAATATTCGCCTCTTTGCGAAGGAAAAGCAAAACTGAAATCGAGTTCAAAACGGAATTGACGGAACACATCAACCGGGTTTGGAAACCGCCGGATGGGTCGAACGCGACGAAACCGACCAAAGGTTTGATGGAGGAGTTCTTAGAGGACGTGGAGGTGTGTTATTTGGACGAGGAGTTTCTTTCAGAGGAAGAAGAAAAGAATAAAAAGAAGACGACCGTAGTAAATGGTCGAGGCGATGGAGGAGGAGAAGAAGAAGACGAAGAAGAAGAGGACGAGGAATCGGATTCGGAATCCGGTCTTCATGGTAGTAAAGAAGGGAGCGAAGAAACGATGAGACAAAATTATCGATCCATTCATTCGATAACGAAGCACATTGAATCGTGGGAGAAAGAAAACGAAGACGCGCCGGCATCGAATCGAATGTGGTATTGCTGTTTACATTCGGATTTTATCGTCGACTGCGCGAACCAAATCCACTACTTCACGAGGACGAGGAAGGTGCATTTCACGGATCACACGCAAGCGGAGATGAAGATGAAGAAGAAAGGATGGACGAGGTTAGTTCTGGAAAAGCCGTTCGGTAGAGATCGAAAGACGTGCGAAAAGCTGAACGTGAAGTTGAGCAAACGATGGCCCGAGAGCGATTTGTTCCGCATGGATAGGTATTTAGGTAAAGAAGTGATTGAGAACTTGTTGGTGATGAGGTTTGCGAATCGATTGTTATCGCCGATTTGGAATCGAGATAACGTGGCGAACGTACAGATTATATTCAAAGAACCGTACGGCGCGGAAGATCAACAAAGAGGGGATTATTTCGATAAGAATGGGATCGTTAGAGATGTCATGCAAAACCATTTGTTGCAAATTTTAGCCGTGCTGGCGATGGACGCGCCGGTATCGTTAGATCCGGAAGATATAAGAGACGCGAAGTTGAAAGTTTTGAGACAAGTGGCGATGAGTAATGATAAATTTGACGTGTTGAAAAACACCGTCGTCGCGCAATACTCGAAGTCGAAAAACGGGAAGCATTTGGGCTACATGGAGGAACGCCCGGAAAATTCGAAAACCACGCCGACGTTTATCATGGCGGTGTTGAAATTAGCCAACGATCGATGGGATGGGGTGCCATTTATTTTTAAAGCCGGGAAAGGGATGAACGAAAAGAGGTCGGAAATTAGAGTGCAGTTGAAGGAATCCCCCGGGGATGTTTTCGGGAGAGACGACGACGAATCTCGATTACACGCGGCCGGGCCGAACGAGTTTGTTTTGCGCATGCAACCGAAAGAGGAGATGTACATGAAAGTGACGATTAAAGAACCCGGGTTAGGAGTCAAACCTACGGCTTCGGAAATGGAATTGAGTTCGAGATGGAAAATGGAACAGGCGAGGAAAGATGCGTGCGGGGAAGCTCCTCGACGCGCCTACGATCGATTGATATTGGACGTCATCAACGGGAACCAATCGCATTTCGTGAGGAACGATGAACTCGAAGCCGCGTGGGCGGTGTGCGATCCGTTGGTTTCCGCGATTGAGAGCGGGTATTTGCCGATGACTACGTATTCATACGGTAGTCGAGGACCGAAAGAGGCAGACGAATTGAGAACGAGGGCTGGGCATTTACCGTCGCATTTGGTCGAGAAGGATTCGGTGCCGCTGTTGAACGCGGAATACGATACGTTGCCGGGCGAGGAGGACGGCATGACGGAATCTTTAGCGAGTAAATTATCGAACGCGGTGTACGTTTCTGAACCCGTCGTGAAAAAGAATAAGCCAGTGAATGAAGGCTACGCGTTGAGTCCGAGAGGATACCGATCCGGCGACGTGAGTCCTCAACAACAAAGGTCGCCGAGACATAGTCAAATGAATGCGCGTCCCTCGACGCAATGGATTTAAGTATAGAAGTAGAGTATCGTCGATAGATGATACGCATTAGTTGCATGAATAATTTGTTTTGTGTTTATTTAGTACGTATTAATATTAGTCTAAGTCTTCCGCACTACCCGCCGCCGGTTTCGCATCTTCTTCCATCGGCGCATCCTCGCCCTCGGCCGCCGCCGCACCAGCATCGCCATCCTCCATCTCCGCGTCGCCATCGAGTTTCTCTTCCTCTTCACCCTCTTTCTTTTCTTTCTTCTCTTCCTTCTTCGGTTTCGGTTTTGGTTTTGGTCTCGATAAAATCGGCGTCGCGAAGCGCTCCAACACAGATCGTTTCTTCTCGATGTCCTCTGATTTCAACACACAATCGTCGGTTTTCTGTAAAGCGGATTGTAATTCGACTTTTTCAGCCAACCATTTTGCGGCATCGTCGCACTCTTTTTGCACTTTCTTTAAGTCTTCGGCGTCGATGTGCGCGTGCGCTTCATCTTGAGACGTTTGTTTGATCATTTGACACGAAGATTCTAAGGCGGCAATCGCGCCCGGTCGTTTGTGTTCTTCGTTGTATCTCTCTTCGATCGGGTTACCAATAGTGGATAACTCTTCGAGTTTTTTTACGTAAACACCTTTGGTCTCGTCTTCGCCGTCTTCGTACAACCAGTCTTCGGTGTTGTTCAACAACTCTTTGAACGAGGTTCTCACGTCTTCCTTGACGTAATCGAACAACTGTCCGCCTTCTTCCAACTTTGAGCGCATGGAGTACACGTACGCCTCGACCGCGTTCTTTCTCTCTTTCGTCTCTTCCATGACCTTGTCTTGCAACGCCATGTCAAATTCTTCTTGCTTGCACTTTTCGAGCACTTTGTCCGGTAAACCGCCCGTGTACGTCGATTTGATCGGCACGTCCGTTTTCTTCGTTTTCTTTTTGATCTCAATCTTAAATTTCGGTTTCGTTTCTTCTGGTTCCTCCTCCTTGGCAGCTTCCTCTTTTCCTTCCTCTTTCTGTTCTCCGTCCTCCCCACCTTCTTCGCCGCCTTCGGTTTCCATCTTTTCGCTCGCATCCCCCTCTGTCTTCTTCGGTTCTTCTTTTTTCTTCGGTTCTTCGACAATCGGCACGTGCACCTCTTCCTCGTACTCCTCCCACACTTGCGCTTCCGTGCACTCGACTAAGCCGTTCAAGTTCAATTTCACCTTCAATTTGACGTTGTGCTTGTCTTTGCCTTTCGGGACGGCCGGTAACGGTCCGATATCGAATGTACCCAACGAAGATTCCTCGGAGGATTCGTCCGTTTTCGTCGTCGCTTGCACCGTGAACTGTTTCGCTTTCAAAAACGTCATTTGTTTCGTGCTCGGAATCGGATTATATTTCTCAAACAATTCCACGTCTTTCACTTCGCCTTTCGCGTCTCCCGGCCAGGACATTTTGACCGGGAACGCGAACGCGTCGATGACGTCGAACTCGCGCACTCTAAACAACGGCGAGAGCATGGCGCCTTGCAACGCGCACCCTCTGGCCACAGATTCCGAGGCGTTCAACGTTCTCGAGATTGGCTTTTGGAAGAAATCCTCCAACGCTTTTTGAATCGATTGAATTCTCGAGGCGTTACCGACCAATTCGACCGAGGCGATGTCGGCAATGTCCAACTTGGCATCGACCACCATTTGTCGCACCGGACCCATCAAACCGTTTAACTCGTTTTGTGCCAACTCTTCCATCTTATCTCTCGTAATCATCGATCGCACGTCAACGTCGTTCATGAGACACTCGATGTTAATCGGCGCTTCTGGGTTCGCCGACAATACTTTCTTAGTCTTTTCGATGGCTGATTTCAAACGAAAGCTCGCGCGGGGATTCGATTTGACGTCAATTTTGAACTTCTCCTTGAACTCCTCGCAAAAGTGGTGGAACATCGCGTTATCAAACGCGCCGCCACCTAAGTTTGTATCGTATCCAGTCGAGAGCACTTTCAAACCTTTCGAAGTGAATTCAACCACCGAACATTGCATGGCAGAGTGCCCGATATCCACAAACGCCACTCGTACCGGTTTCTCCGTGAACTCTTGCGTCTTGAAAATGCCGTACGCCAACGCCGTGGCGGTCGTTTCATGCATCAATCGCATGACGTTCAACCCACAAATGCTCGCCGCATCAATCATCGCGCGTCTTTGCACGTCATCAAAGAAAATCGGCACGGACAAAACGCAGTCGGTAATTTTAATCCCCTCGTTATCCAACTCGGCGATTCTCTTCAGATCGCTCAAAATCATCCCCAACAACTGCTCCGGCGAAAATTCTCTTTGTTTCCCCATATACTCCACGGTAACGATGATATTATCCGTCTTCTTGTCTCCCTTCACTGGATACAAGAATTCCTTGATGTCTTCTTGGACAGTTGGGTCGGAAAATTTCTTCCCGATTAAGCGTTTCAAGCACGCGACCGTATTCGTCGGTTGCATGTTGATCTTATCGCCAGCCGCGCATCCAACGAATCGTTGCCTATTTTATTATTATTATTAAGAAAAGAGAATTAATGTGGTGAGTGCGTGTTGTGATTCACGAGCGCGACGAGAGAGAAAAAGAGAAAGAGAAAGAGAGAGAAACTTTGCGAAAGAAAAACTCCTCCTCTTTTCCTCTGAACTCTGTGTCTGTTGATGATGATGCTTTGATCAAACGAAACGTCGTTTCCAAAAAAGATGAAAAAAAGAAGGAAAAAAGAAGGAAGTTTCTTTTTCTTCTTTCGCCGGCTGCCTCTTGCACCTCTCTGCTTCGGTCGATTCACTCCGATCATTTTCATCATCATCAATATCATCATCAGATTCTTACTGAAACCAATGAATAATGAATACACAAACACTTTATTTCAAGTGGCTCTGATGCGCGCGCGCTGCTCGTAGAAGAAGAAAACGGCAACGAAAGTTTCGAAATTTGATCGTCTCTCTCTCGCCTCCACACTTCGACGAAACGACAAGACGATGAGAGAAAAAAAATCATCATCATCTAATATAAAAACGAAGAATACTAAACGCACTTGTCCCCAAAATTGATCAATGAAGGCGTCTCCCGTTTAGACTCTTCGTTCATGACGACATCGATGCCTTTCCGTCGCGCGAGCGCGACCACGTTCGATTTCGATCCGAAATCAATCCCAGCCACAGACATTATTTATACGTGAGATTTGATGATGATTTGTTCTTGTTTTGTGGTGTTTCTGTGACGACTGAAGTTGACTCTCTTCTCTGCTTATTAAAATGGAGAAAAACGCTTTCACATCAAAAATCACACGAGTTCTCTCCTTTTTTTTCTTTTTGGTTTGTTGTTTTTTGGCTGCTTTTTGCTTCTGAGCTTTTCTCTCTCTCTCTCTCTCACTCTCTCTCTTCCCTTTCCTTCTTACACACAAAAACAACAACATGCCTATTATAATGTCTTCTAAAAGGGTGGTGCGTCGTTTACGTCGTCGTTTACGTCTTTGTCGTCCGTAAAAGTCCGTCGTCCAAAGTTTCCTTTTTCCTCTCTTTCTTCTTATATGTGTATAACACACATACACATCCAATGAGGAACGCTAAAATTCTGTACTGAAAGCCATTGAAAGAGCATCGCTCTTCGTGAAACTTGAAATCATATAGTTTGTGCTATCTGAGGATATATTATGTGTGTGTGTGTGTGTGTGTGTGTGTGTGTGTGTATATGTATACCGCATCGTCGCGTTTTTTCTGCTCTCACTCTGTGTGTGTTCAACAAAGTCGTCCGTAACGGAACGGTGTGTGTGTGTGTGTGTTCTAATAACTGTCAAACACCACGAAACTAACTGTCTCTCTTCCTCTTTTCCTCTTTCATCAACTCAAGCAGAATAAAAACAAAAGAGTATTCTGAAGATGGTATTCTTCGCGGCAGGTACTTCGGTTTTAGGAGTCGGGTATTTCTGGGTCGCGTTCATCGTAGCGTCTGTTTTGGGACAAGTGAACGTCCCGTTCCTTTCAAAGTTTGTGCGCGATACGGCGAAGCGAGGCAAGACGAGAGGCGTCAACTTTGAAGAAGACGACGATACATCGAAAACGAAACGAATCTTATTAAACGTTCCGCACGCGTGGTTCACGCACTTCTACGTCGTCGGTACCACTTGGAACGCGTATACTTTGTTGCGATGTATTCAATCAAAGAGAAATAGTATTGGTGTGTTTTCATTCGCGAAGGCGGTCTTAGGAGACTCGAGCGGCGAGCTTCTCGCGAGCGTCTTGTTTCAGTTTCACGTCACGCGACGGTTGATGGAATCTTTGTTCGTCAAAGTGAACAAGAAGAAGGCGCAAATGCACGCGATTGGATACGTTCTAGGTTTACTCTATTACGTGTGCGCGACTTTGAGCTTAAAAAGTAGCAACGAAGAAAAGGGAGAAAGAAAAGCCGACTTTTTTTTCGCCTCTCTTCTCTTCTTCTACGCCAATTGGAAGCAATACGAGTGCCACGTGTTACTCCGGAACGCTCGCTTACAAACCGACCGGAGAGATCAATACGCGCAAATAGATTCCGGTTTGTTCTCCTTAGTCGCCTGTCCGCACTACTTTTTCGAGTGCGTTTTGTATTTCAGCCTTTGCGTTATACTCCGGTTTTCAAAGTCGAGCGCTTTGATGTTCCTCGCGGTTTGCGGAAACTTGAGCGTAGAGGCTAAGAACCACTTGATTTGGTATCGTCGCCGAATTAAAGGCTTTCCCAGACACAGGAAAGCTATGATGCCGTATTTGTATTAATTCTTCTTAATAAGTTTCTTCTTATATACCAGTAGTTTGTTGTTGTTGTTGTTGTTAAATAATGTTGTTAGTGATAGAGAGAGAGAGAGATATTTTCGTTTTCGAGAAAAAAAGAAAGAAAGAAAGAAAGAGACGCTTTTTCGTCCGTCGATCGACGAGATCCCCCTTTATCTTTTATCTTTTTCCTCTGTCTGCGTTATTATATTATTAGACAATCACCAATCAACTCCATTATAATAAAACTCTATATTATACTATGTTAGCTTCAACCAGTGGCGGTGCGTTGTTCTCTCTCGTAGCATGCGTTCTCTTTCCTTTCGATGACTTTTATCTCGTCGACGATCTGTTTTCTGTCTTCTTAACGAAAAGAAGAAGACAACGGTGTCATCGTCATCATCACGCCGCACTCGTCTCCAATCCAATCCCTAGAAGAAGTCCACCAGGGCGGCGTCCAAAATTTTACAACTCTTGACGACACGCGTTACAGAAAAGAGTACAGTATCATCCAGTCGTCGTCGTCCTGCACTCGTTCTCTCTCTCTCTCTCTTTGTGGCGCGTTCGTCCTAGAAATGTGCGTGTGCACAAACGCTGACTGACTCTTCTTTCGTTCTCTCTTCAATCAATACAGCGACGACGGCAACGTCATCAACGACCAACAACACCGGCGTTGCTGCTGCTTCCTGGGGGAAGTTGTCCTTCAGACGAAGTCATCAAAATGCAACGACGACGAATAACAAAAACGTTAAAGTCCGAGGACAACAAACTTTAAAACAACTGAGAAGAAGATCAAACTTAACCATCGTCAACGTGGCCACGCCGTCGAAGAAATCGTCTGCGGAACCACCGAAAGAACCGAAAAGGTCCGCGGTGGAAATCATCAAAGAAAACTCGGATTTTTTACGCCACCCTCTGATTGAGCAGTTGGCGACGCCGGAGACGTTCATTTCCGAAGACGCCGCGCAATTGTATAAGTTCCACGGTGGATACCAACAAGACGATCGCGAGAAGAGATCGTTCGGGGAAGGAAAATTTTACCAATTCATGATGCGAACGAAACAACCGGCTGGTTTAGTCTCGAATAAGTTGTATTTAACCATGGACGACTTGGCGAATACGCACGGGAACGGGACGTTACGTTTGACGACGAGACAGACCTACCAGTTGCACGGTATTTTGAAACAAGATTTGAAGCAAACGTTTAGAACGGTCATTCAAAACATGGGGTCCACGTTAGGCGCGTGCGGGGATATTAACCGGAACGTGACCGCGGCGCCGTGTCCGGACAAGAAGAACCCGAGTTACGAAATCGCGCAAACGCTTGCGCTCGACATCGCGGAACTGTTAGCACCGCAATCGGGGGCGTATTACGACGTCTGGCTCGATGGAGAACAAGTCATGACGGTGGAAAAGCCTGAAATTACGAAAGCGAGAATGGATAACTCCAACGGGACGAACTTTGAAGGAAGCCAAGAACCGATTTACGGGAGTCTCTTTTTGCCGAGAAAGTTCAAGATTGGCGTCACGGTCCCCGGGGATAATCACATCGATTTCTTGAGTAACGATATCGGTATTTGCGTCGTGAACGATGCCGGCGGCAAACACGTCGGGTATAACGTCTACGCCGGCGGCGGTATGGGACGCTCGCACAGAAACAACGAAACTTTCCCGAGAATCGCATCGCCGATTGGCTACGTCGATAAAGATGATATTTTTTACGCCGTCAAAGCTATCGTTTGCACACAAAGAGATTACGGCAGACGGGACGACAGAAAACAGTCCAGATTAAAATATCTCGTCCACAGTTGGGGCGTCGAGAAGTTCACCTCGGTCACGGAACAATATTTCGGCAAGAAGTTTCAACCGATTGCGCCGTTGCCGGAGTTCGAATTTAAATCGTACCTCGGGTGGAACGACCAAGGCGATGGGAAGTTATGGTACGGTGTCCACGTCCAAAACGGTCGCTTAAGAGGTGAATTGAAAAAAGCCTTGAGATTGGTCATCGAAAGATACGAGTTACCGGTGCGTTTGACCGCGCAACAAGATTTACTCTTGTGCGACGTCGACCCGAAGTGGAAGGATGACATTCACCAAACTTTGAAAAACGCCGGTTTGAAAGATTTGGACGACATCGAGCCGAACGACCAGTTATCCATGGCGTGTCCGGCGTTGCCTTTGTGTGGCTTAGCAATTACCGAAGCCGAGAGAGGTTTACCGGACATCAACAAGAGACTTCGCGAGGTCATGGAAACCGTCGGCTTGACGAAATCCGACGACATTATGATTCGCATGACTGGTTGCCCGAACGGGTGCGCGAGACCATACATGGCCGAACTCGGTTTCGTCGGCGATGGCCCGAACTCATACCAAATCTGGTTGGGCGGTACCAGAAACTTAACCGGAATTGCCCGAGCGTACGAAGACAAGGTGAAGGTGGACGATTTGGAGACGTTTTTCGAACCGATTTTCGCGTATTGGAAACAAAATCGTAACAGCGGCGAAGAGTTTGGTCAGTTCGTCAACCGCGTTTCGTTTGAAGAAATGAAAGCGTTCTCGGGATCATACGTCCCGGGACAACTCGTTTCCGCGGAACGATTGCCGAGAGTCATGGTCGAAAGAGCGGCGCTGGATAAATTGATCAAATACGCGGAAGAGAACAACACGACGCTGACTGCGGCGGCAACGAAAGCCATCATGGACTTGTAAATTCAATTATAAATTAAAATCAACATCTATCTATCTACTATATCAATACTAACTGCATCATTTTTATGTTACAACAAAATCGCGCGTATATAATACTCATCCCCTCATTCTTCCAACTCCGGTCGAGTTAACAAATACAACGACGGACCTAACACGGGTAATAAATAAAACAATGGGTTCACATCAGATGATGCTGATGATGACAACGACGACGAGCGTCTCTGTAAATCCTCCTGTATAGCCGTTTTCATCACCAACGACAAGACGATTAAATCGCAGGTAGACACGCACGCCAACGTCGATTGTTTCGTCAACAACGTCACAAACTCCGAAACCACCGCGGCGTCGAAAACGTGCGAGAACGCCCAGAAATATAAAAACCCACTAAACGCCGTCAACAACAACGCGTTAATTTTAGATTCGAGAATATTCTTGGTGATAAATCCTAAATCGGATTTCTTTACGCCGTTTATCACCGGCGTCCGGGCGATTAAATACGGTCCCAACGCGAAAAATCCGAGAGCGAACGACGCGCCGACGAAAAACTTCGGTTGCAACTTTGGCTGTTTTTCGCCACCGCCCGGAACGAGTAAACACGCGTACACCATAGGAACGACCCCTAAACTGTTAAACAAAGCCTCAAACAGTGGGTTCACTTGACCTTGAAACGGAGAGGAAACGAGTTGCGCGATTAAATCCGCATCGAACGACCCCACCGTCTTTGGTGCCACGAACGTCGCCACCGCGAGCAACGAAAACCACAAACCAAGAATTGCGAGTCGCTCCGAATCTTCCCAAAACTTGTATAACAACTTTTGTTGCTCTTCTTCTTCTTCTTTGTTGTTGTTATTCGTATTATTATTGTGGGCACGCGTCACAACTACTAATCTTTTATCCATCATCATCGTCATCATCTTTGTCGTCGTCACGCAGAAGACGCCGTTTCTTTTTCCCTCCTCCATCTTCTTCTTCTTCTTCTTTTGAATCGTCATCGCAAAACCACATCTTATCTTTCTGTTGATGTTGTTGTTATCACAAGAAAGTTTCGAAGTTGTTTTTGTTGTTCCTCTCACCACACGTAATGATAAAAGCGTCGTCATCTTTTTAACATCAACACACTCTTTCAAAGTGTTAAAAAATATAAGGAATTTTGAGCAAAAGTGGTGAAAGAAAAAAACAGAAGAGAGAACGAACGAAAAAATTCAAAAAATCATCTGAGTGTTTTGAGAGGTGAAATCCCCTACTTTATATCTGCTCCTTTGAACGTGCTCCTTTGAGCGCGTTTCACGAATATATGTACACATAATAAATAGACACGCGCGTTTTGTATTATACCTTTTTGTAACGGAGAGCTGCTTTGAGAGTTTTTGTACACGGTTTACACCATCGTATAACTTTTAATCAATAGTAGTACCTACACGATGACGGTGAACGACGAAGTGATTGAGATTTCATCCTCTTCAGAAGAAGAAGAAGAAGAACAACAAGAAGAAGAATTAGTAGGGGAGGAGCGGGAAGAAGACGAAGAAGCAGAAAGCGAAGACGAAGAGGAAGAAGAACCATCATCATCCCCGGTGGTTCGGTGTGCAATTCGAACGACGAGAAGCGAAGAAAGAGAAGAAGAAGACAAAGAAGAAGAAGTGATTTTGATTGACTCCGACGACGATGAAGAAGAAGAAGACAAAGAAGAAGACAAAGAAGAAGAAGAACAACAACAACAACAAAAACGCTTCTTTAACATCGGCACGGAAGTTTTAATCCATAACATACTCAGTAAACCAGAATTAAACGGAAGAAAAGGAGAAATTATGGAGTACACGGGCGGGTTTGATCGAAGGTATTCGGTGAAAGTATTCGGTAACGTCTTGGCGTTGAAAGAGGTGAATTTGATTGATTTTAACACAGACGGAGAGAGAGCGATGGAAGTGATGTTACAAATACGCGCCGCGGAGAATCGAGATGATGACGACGATACTACTAAGAAAAGGAAAGGGATGATGGAAAACGAGGAGGATAACGTGATGTTGCCTACGCACAGAAATGATGACGTCTATGGAGAAGATGACGATGAATCACCCTTGTATAGAAGAATGGCGCCGTCGCCGCCGCCGTCGGAGTCGCCTCCGGCGAGAAGGATGGTACCGCCGCCGTCGCCGTCCACACAATTTACGCCGACGAGAAGTAAATACGCGCGAACGTTACCGTATGCGCACCCCGCGTATCAAAGTGGGAAAAGCAAAATGTTTGGTAAAATCACGTGCGTGTTAGATCACGACTTTGCGATTAAAAATGTCGGTAAAGCAGTCATGCAAGGTTTGGACGCGCCGAATGGGATTTCAGGCGTATCGAAAGACTATAAAAATCGATTGCGATGTACGTCGCGAACTTTATTGCCTATCCCCGCGAGCATCACGTGGATTCGGCATCCGGAGAAGGAACTGAGATCGAACGAAGAGTGCAGATTTATGTTGCAAGATTTGACGCAAATGCAAGTCGAGGAAGATCCGAGATTATACTGGTCGATGCGCACGACGTTGGTTTTAAACGGCGAAGAGTTTGTGAAACTCCTCGAAAAAGAGGAAGAAACGGAACGCTTGCAACACATACAGGACGGTTCTTTATCGGATGTTCTGTTGAAAGCGAAACGACGCTCGGACTCGGTTGGTATTCTCACGTTGTTGGTGTACGGATTAGACGATTACGTCTTGAAACGAACGAGGAAGGAGATGGCCCAGGTCGGCGCCAAAGACGCGTTCAACGATAAGTTTGTTTCCGCGATGAAAACGAAATTAATCGTACGCTCGGGCGGGTTTGGGAATCTAGGAAAGATTCAAGTCAAAGTAGTGGAGTGTTTAAACGAGCAAGCGGTCGTTGATAACATCATCGGCATGCACAGATGGTTAGCAGATCTTCCGTTTAAGAAGAACCACAACGCGATATCGGTAGGCGTCGTCGCCACGGTGGACGAGAAGAAAATTAAAAAATTGGACCATTTGAACGTCTCGTGGGTGAAAGCGCTGGCAGCGATATCGGGATTAGCCGAGGAACACGCGCACGTCGTCGCGAACCGCTTTCCAAGCGCGAAGAAGTTGATTGAACATTTCGAACGGTATAAAGACGATCGATATGGTGGTGAACACGTCATCGCGGATTTGAATAAATTTTCAAACAGACACCGCGACGGAAGGCAAAAGATTGGAATTGGAGTCGCGCAAAGGTTACGCGTCATGTTCAGTCAGAAAGCGAGAGCTGGTGATATATTGTAAAAGGAGGAGTAGATGTAGACGTAGAGTAGTAGTAGTAGTAGTAGTAGAATGCTTTTGTAAAAAAGTTTTATTTTGTAGCTCTCTAATACATTTTCAATGAATCTGCTATATGGGCGGCATCTAGAAATAATCAAACGATTTTATGAACCGGTCCGAAATCGTCGTCTAAATCGTCGTCGTCGCTCCAATCCTCAGACCATTCAATCGGAGGACCCTTGTTCGGCGTCGTGGTTTGCGACGAGAAAGCGCTTCTACTTCCACCACCGACACGCGGAGCCGGACCTCGCATCCAGCGTTCGTACTTAAACTTGGCGTACGCGCCAAGAAGTAAAATTGCAAATACTGCCACGAGAAAGGCAAACATTTGAACGTTGTACATCCCACTTTGGACGTTTGACATCATGTTATTAAAGTCTGGTAAGCCAACGGGCTTGCGAGATGACGAATAGGAATCATCGCTGTAATCAGAAGAGGAAGTGTAATCGTTCGTGTCCGATGCTGGTTCTAAATCAGCCTCGACTTCCTCCTTGTCCCGGAATCCACTCGCACGTTCTCTTCGAGAAAAAGACGACGACGACGAAGATACCTCTTCCCCTCCTTCTTGTTCTAATTCTTGTTCTAATTCTTGCTCTTCTTCCATCTTTTCCTCTTCTCGTTCTTCCTCTTCTTCTTGAAGCTCTTCACGAATGGCTTCTTCTTCTTTCTCTTCTTCTTTCTCTTCCTCTTTTTCTCCGCTGCTTTCGCTGCTTTCGGCAGAGAAGTCCGAGTCAAACGATGAATCGTTGGTGTCGTCGACGGTGCCCTCCTCCTCCTCCACCTTTTTCTCCTTCTCCTCCAACTCTTCTTTCTCTTCCTCGATCATCTCTTCTTCTTTTTTCTCTTCAAGAACTTCCTCCTCGCGAGTAGATTCTTCCTTTTCCTTTTCGTTCTCCTCCTCCTTATTAGGTGTTTCTTCGCTGTTGCCGAGAGCGGCGACTGCGGTCAAATCTTCTTCTTCTTTTTCTTCAACTGGTCGTTCTTGCGTTTTCTCCTCTTCTTTCACGGAGGAATCGTCGTAATCCGAAGCTTCTGTGCTTTTCTTACTGTTTCTGTGACGATGGGTTGTGGAAGACCTTCTCGAATGCGTCGTGTTGCGATGACGATGTCTTCGCTTCTCGGTCCCTGAAGAAGACGCGCCGCTCTCATTATTATCATTATAATCATCCGTAGTCGTTTCCGTTGCGCCTTCAAAAGATACATCTTCATTTTCTCCCTTGCCAGTGTCGCTTTCTTCAGTCTCTTTCGATTTCAACTCGTCTGGTTTCGATTCTACTTTTTCCTCCTTCTTTTCAACCGGCATTTCCAACTCCTTCGTCGCTGCATCTTCTTCGACGATTTCTTCGTCTCTCTTCACTGAATCTTCCTCTTTTTCGACAGATTCTGACGCAGGCTCTTTCATTTCTTCAACAGTTTCTCCACTTTCACCATCATTTGACGACGACGACGTTCTCTTCTCTTCACTTACAGCTTCATACACATCTTTCAGCTCGACGTATTTTTCAGCCTCTTCGAGTGTCTTTTTCGCGCCGTCGGCTTCGTTTGTCGAAGCTGGTTCTGTCATGTCGTCGAAACTTTCCTCTTCTTCTGAAACTTTCTCGTCTTTATCCTCGACGACGGCGACATCGTCCGCCTTTGCGGCTTCTTCGTACAACTCTTTCTCCGTTTCGCCGACTGACGGCGTTGACGAAGTCATCGACTCTTCCGTTTCCTTCTTCGATGCCTCTTCCTCGGAGGAAATTTTTCGAGACGACAACGATGACGACGATTCTTCTTCTTCTTCTTCTTCTTCTTTTCTATATGACAGCTTCCCTTCTTCCTTCTCTTCTTTCTCTACGGCGTCTTCGGCGACAACCGACCCCGGAGCGGTCTCTTTTCCTTCATTTTCATCTTTTAAAGAAGAGGTAGAGCTGTCCGGCGGAAGGTCAACTTCTTGAGTTCCCTCGTCCTCTCCTCCCATCATCTTTTCGTATTCATCTCCAATAGTCGATGATGAAGAAGCAGAGGAGTCTTTCGATGTCGTTTCTTCTCTTTTTTCCCGAATGCTCTGTTTTTCTTCTCCTTCTTCCACCGATCGAAGATAATCTTCTTCTTCTTCTTCTTTTTTCTGCGTTGTTCTCTTCCTCACCGCACCTTCATCGTCTTCTTTATAGTTCGTCGACGACGAGTCAGCATTACTCCACTCTTCCTCTGGTGATGATGTTGGTGGTGCTTTCAGAGACTTCTCTTCTGAGACCGCCGGTACTTCTTCTTGTTCATCTTCTCCTTTTGCGACTTTTACGACGGCACCACTTTTTTCTTCTTCTTCTTCATCCACCGACGACAAAGACGTAAACGACGACGACAACGAAGAGTCGTCGTCGTCGACATCTCTTCCTCTTCCTTGCGCGGATGTGAATTCGTTAGTAATGGTCGTTAAAATCAGCGCGAAGAAGACGAAGAAAAAAGAACGACGACGCATTTCTTTCTTTCTTTTATCGTTCTCTGTTGGTGTTTTGTTGATGTTTTTGTGGTGAATTTGAAAGTGTGAATGAAGGTCTTGGTCTTGGTATTGAACAGCTGCTCCGTGTCTCTCATCATAAAACTTTCAATAATATTGCTAAACTTCTTCGTCGTGTCTCTCGCCTCCTCCTAGCTAGTGCATGCTCCTTAAACTCTTTTCTATTCGTTGCCTCAAACTTCCTCAAACTCGCTTTCTTTTCAACGGCGCTGGATATTTGTTCGTTCCAACGTTGATTTTCTCCATGTCGCGCGAAGCGAACCATTGCGGACCGTAAAACTGAAGCATTTGCGTGCCTTTCGGGATGAATTCCGTCGTTTTATACTCTCTCCCAACGATTCCTTCGTCTCTGGTATCGCCAAACATGCGATCCGTGCACGTCACGTTCGATCGTTCTGCCGGCCCAGGATTAGACATGTATTGAAGTTTCGACGATACGGGGCAGTCTTGCGGGTCTATCACGCCGCCGCCTTGCCAAAACGACAACATGTAATCCTTTCTCAATTTGTTCAACTTTCTGACCGGTTTCCGGGTTCCAAAGTACACCATTTTGTAATTCTTTGGTAAGTCAAAATTGGCGATCAAGATCTTACCAATCCCGAGAGGATGTTCTCTCGTGGAAAACGCGTCGTCTCCAACCCGTAAATGTTTCGCACAATACGGCACGGGACATTTTTTTTGTGCCTTTTTCTCGCACGGCGTACCAGATTTATCTAACGCCCAGCAATACTCCGTGCCGTAATTTTGCAATCCATCCAAACGCATGCGACGATGAGGTTGTTGTTGTTGTTGTTGTTGTTGTTGTTGTTGTTTTTGTTGTTGCTTTCCTTCTTCTTCTTCTTCTTCTTTTTCCGTCGTGTTGTTTATGTTTTTCTTCTTCGTCTTCATCTTTTCCGTCAAATTTTGAACCGTCGTCGGCGTATTGATAGTCTTCGTCGATACATCTTTTAGGGACAAAAATGAAGACAATTTTGAAGACTGGCCGTGAAGCGCAATCTCTCCACCGCCACCCATGTTGTGTTCTTCTTCTTCTTCTTCTTGTTCTTCTTCTTTGTTCAGTAGTTTTCTTTCTTTCTTTCTTTGAAAAGACTGATGAAATGAGGAATCTGGTTTGAAAATAATGACTCGCAATTCGAGTAGTTTTCTCGATTTCTCGAAACGGTTGATGCGACGAAACGCTTTCTGCTGCTTTTAACAAACAAGACGTGATGAAGTTTTGATTTAGTTTATACTATGCTACCATTTTGGTACAGGTGTCTATATTTGTTAAATGGATTATTAAATGAATACTACTATAAAACTAAGAAGAAGACGGTGGCAGCGGCGGTGGAGGGGGCAAGTCATCTACGACGACGCTTTGGTCGGGCGGAGGAGGTACGGGAATTTCTGGCGGAGGAGGTACGGGAATTTCTGGCGGAGGAGGAGGCGCCGGTGCAGAATTCATATCCCCCACTTGAATGCCCTCAGGAACGACGTATTGCTGTTCGTACTGTTGATAGCCGTACATTGCCATTTGCTGTTGTTGATAATAATACGCAGCAGTGGCGGCATCCATCATCGGCATCATCGGCGCGCCGTAACCATTGCCAAGGACTCCTCGTTTTTTATCGTTGGCAATGTTTACAACCAGAGGTTTCGTGCACCCTTCGACCATGTTACCGTGGACAGCTACAACCGCAGACATCGCTTGCTCTTGATCCATCATTTGCACAAAGCCGTACCCTTTGGAGAGACCTGTCGTGTGGTCCAAGACTAATTTCACACTTTGCACTAAACCGTATGGGCTAAACAGCGTTTTCAAATCCTCCTCTTCGTAATGCGATGGTAAGTTTGCCACGTAGAGTTTTGCCTCTTCGTTTACGTCTTCCTGCGCGCTATCACCTCCAGACGCGTTGTGAATCGGGACTTTCGGCTCGTTTTTAATGCGCGTTTCTACCACTCGTCCTTCGATAGTCATGCCGTTCGTATGCGGAATTGCCGATCGAGCCTCCACCTCGGTAGCGAATGTTACGAACGCAAATCCTTTGCACGATAATTGTTTATCGCGGTCTGGAACAACGTCACACGCCGTAACGCGGCCGAATTTTTCAAAAATCGGACGCAATTGTTCATTCGTCACGTGCGGCGGTAAATTCGCCACGTATAGCTTGTTTTTATCGTCCGGATTGTTGCCGCCACCACTGAACGGCGCCGCGCCAGCTTGTGGTGCACCTGCGCCCACTCCAACGGATGATGCCGGTGCAGCTCTTGCGCCGGCACCTAAACCAGAAATTTTAGCATTCAAGGGGTTGTATTGATCTACTCCTCCAACCGCGTAACTCACGCCAGCTTTTCCTCCGAGAGAGCTCGGGTCGACGCCGATTTCGGACAAGAAATCTGAGTATTTGTCTTCTAAACCGTTTCCAGTGCCGTGAACTCTTTCTATATCTTTCCTGTACATCTCGTCCGTTTTGGATTTAATATGATCCGGCAACTGATACAAAAGTGCGTTCTCTTCTTCTTGCTGCAATCTTAACTCCTGCTCGTCGACTTCTCTGAGCGTACCGTTCATAATCGCGAGTTGTCTCAACTGCTCTCGTTTGTGTTCGTTCATGTTTTCATCGACAGGGACGAGTAACTTTTCAATCATCTCGCAGGCTCGATCAATATCAACCATAGTATCGCCTTCGACTAAAACGTGTAAAGGTTCGTCTACGGATACGTCTTGCTTCCCCGAGCCTTCTTTCGCGGCACCTCTTCCGCGGACCACGATTTTCGTATTGGTTTCCATTTGCATTTTTTTCTGAGTGTTCCCGCGTGGACCAATAATCAACCCGAAAAAGTTATATCCGGGGTGTTCTTCAACTGGGATGTAAATCTTTCTTCGTTTTCTGGAGGGAAGATAATCCGCTGGTGGTGTGAACTGAGGGCACCTGCGAGCGATTTCTTCGATTAAGCGTCCACGCTTTTCTTCGTATTTGTCTCGATTCACTTCAGATTTCGAACTCACTCTGTGACCATGCAAGTCATACACCGGCGGTGCGTCGTCTTTCGGTTTCGTCATGTTCTCTTCCACTTCTTTCGGAAAGTGTTTGCTGTTTTTCGTTTTCAACACGTCCCGTTTATCGAGAAATTCCTTCTCGGAGAACGGTGCGCCAATCAAGCAGTTTCGGTTGCAAGTTTCTAAGTCTTTGAACATGACTTCCAACTCTGGATCTTCTCGAGCATTTTTCGGCATGGAACGTACACCCAACAGAGCGGCGGGAATCTGAACGCGTAAGCCTCCGGATATAACGATCGTTCCTGGCAACGGTGCGTTGCGTTTCACTGCGACGTAATTCGTGTCATTAGGTGTTGCTTCGTTTGCAGTCGCTTCTCCTCTCGTCGCCTTCTCTTCCTCCTCGTTTGCGGTTTCCCATCGACTTTTACGCTTTCCCCGCTTCTTCTCCGAACTTGCTGTTGTTGTTGTTTTAGTGTTGTTGTTGTTGTCGTTCGCGTCTTCTTCGGTCGTCGTTGTCTTCTTCGCAGGAGTCACATCATCATCATCATTCTTGTTGTTTTCATCACCGTTTTCTTTTTCTTCGATCGGCGGCGAATACGCCGACGACGAATCTTTTTTGTCTACTTCTTCGACGGGTTTTCCCCATCGACTTCCAAGGGCGACGAAAAGTGAGGGTGATGACTTCGCCATGATGATGATATTGACGTATCAATCTCCTCAACTTTTTTGATACTAACACTACAGTCGATGAGACACCGACGCCCAAAAGTGAGCGACGTTGAAGGAAAAAATGAAGAGAGAGTCAAAACGAGAAGAAGAAGAAGAACTGTTAAAAATCTCTCCTCTTTCCAAAAAATCAATCGAAAATGTGACTTCATTAAAAACTCTCTCTTCTTTGAGTCACATCCGTCGTCTTTGTTTGCGCAAAAAGAGATGTTTTGGATGCGACGAAAATGCGCGCGTTTATTCTTCACCACGAGCACCACCACATCCATCACATCCACCAATTTTGATCATCTTCTTCTCAGAAAAAGAAGGAGTAGTCAAAACGCGACGACGACGAATAGTCTATTCTGTCACGCGAGTTATTATTATTCGTCCTCGGCATCATCATCATCAAATATATCATCCATACAAGAAGAAGTGGAAGAAAAACCAACAACAACAACAACAACGAAAAAGAAGAAAGAGTTCCAACGGAGGAAAACAAAAGCAACGACAAAGACGAAAACAAAGTACGAAATAGAGCAGCAGAAGCGTGCGAGGGTGGTAGATTTGAACTTGGATTGGGGTGATAAAGTGTACAGAGGGAACGCGACGGAATACGCTGGAGTGAAAGTGACGAGTAAATTGGTTTGGCCTATACCGATGCACGCGCTCGCTCAACTCAACCCAGAACTCGGAAGCGTGTTGAACCTATCCCCGCCGACGGAAGAAGAAAAAGCTGAAGCGGATAAATTTTTATCGGTTTTGAAAAAGGTGCCAACCGACGACGAAGATTTCGTGCTCAGAGAGTTTGATCAAGTCGGTGAAGAGGGGGAAGTTGAAGTCACAGGGTCGACAAAGACGAGAGCAAAGAAAACGGAAGCGACAAAGAAGAGCGAAAAGGCGACACGGGAGATGGAAGGAAAAGTTCAGACTGAAAAGAGGAACGCGCTCTTTCCTGCGTCTATGCCGTACGCGCACTTATTTGAGGCGCTTTTACTTGAAGCGAGAGAACACTACCCAGGTGGTTCAAGGTCCGAATCGACCAGGAGGCAACTCACAAAGTCGCTGCTACTTTTGGTCCCTCGAGAGCTTCTCGAAAACGTTGCGGAAGAAATGGAAATCTGGATTCGACCTTCACCAAAACAACCGAAAAGAAGCGTCGATGCTTTTCGAATCGGGCAGAAGCGACTCAACTTTTTGTACTGGTTGACGGAACATTGGAGGAAACCAGCGGTGAAAGGGAAGGATCTCGCGACTACAAAAGGAGAATTGGCCGCTTTAATTTGGAGCCAATACCTAGCAGCTTTAAAAGTCGTGCGAGGCACGAACGACGCAAAGCTTCTCGCCGATATTTTAAGCGAAGATAATGAAACCGGCGATGTAGAGGTAAATCGTATTCGCACGGGTGGCTGGGCAATTGGATCGCAGCACAGAGCGAAGGAGTATGTAGACAGACTGACAGGTAAAGCGTCGACTCCCTCTTCTTCTTCTCCTTCTTCTTCTTCTTCTCCTTCTTCTTCTTCTTCTCAAGAGGCAGATGTCAAACACGTAAGCGATGCGACTGATCGCATGGACTACCCAGATTTGTTCACGCCGGATGAAATAGTTGAAATATTAGTAAAGGCACGCGGGAAAGATGTTATGGCCATTCGGATTCGCGAAAAGTGCTCCTGGGCGGATTGGTTGATATTGTGTACAGGGAAATCCCCTAGACACATATCTGATTTATCGCATGCGGTGATGTTTGAATATAAAAAACGCGTCGCAAAAAATGCAACTACGTTTACCAGCAAAGTTAAACCGTACATCGAGGGTGCGAAAGCAGATATGAGTGGTGGTGGCGACGAGGAATGGAACGCCGTCGATTGCGGGAGCTGTGTCGTTCACGTTCTCAGCGATCGAGCGCGCAGGTATTATGATATCGAAGATCTGTGGGCGAGTGGAGACGAAGTCCTTCATAACGGAGATGAATTATTGACGATAGATACTATAAAGATAGACTAAATACATGTAATTGTTAGAGAACTATAATAATCTATATAGGTGTGGCTACATTATATAATCTCGCGTACTTCAATGCGCACGCGCAAATATTTTTCCGCGAATGCGCGAAACAAAATATTCTTTGCGCCAATCGCGCATTGCGACACGCGTATCTATTTGAATTTATATTCTTTGACGATACCATCGTAATCGAGCGCCTGTCCGACATCTTTTACTCTCAAATATGCGTCGAGGGCAGCTGTGGGCCTCGGTGGCCATCTTCCTGCGACTGTATCTGTAGTTTTGTACAGTTGGCACGGCGTATCGTTACCCAGCTCATCTTCCGTTACTCCAGCGGCGATATCTAATTGTTGCTTCAGTTGCTGTTCCAAAAGTTTACTCGCGTACGCGACATCACCAAAACTTCGTACGCCTTCAGCCGATTCGCTTTGACCGAAGCCTCGGCCTGAGGTGCATAAAGTTTGCCACTCATATTCTGCTTTATCCAGATCCCCGGCGCCCCAATGGAAAGCGGTTAAAGCTGCGCGCATATCCCAAAACTCCGGGTCCTTTCGAAGTATCGTTTGAGCGGTTTTCACGGCTAACTCGTCCATGCCCGTCTCAAAAGCCGCCAATGCATAGTTTGCCAAGGCTATTTCTCTCATGGAATCGTCCTTCGACGCTTTGAGGAAATCGTCCATGGCGGACTCCCAATCTCCAACCGCCCCTTTGGCGTTTCCGAGGTTATTCAATACCGAAGCATCGGCAGTTTTGCCTTCCTTGACGTCTATTTCAATCGACCTCTGCAAGTCTTCAATCGCAGCGCTCCATTGACCAGCTTGCAAGCGAAGTGTTCCTCGATTGGACAACGCAGCCGAGTTGTTCGGCGCTAACTCGATAGCTTTAGACCACGCATTTTCTGCGTCCTCATACGAACTTGCATTCATAGCCTGATTGAACAATTGCGAAAGTTTATTCATATCTACAGAGCTGCCATTAATCGCAGCGAAAGTTTCATTTGGTGCAGAGAAAGAGAACGCGAGAAGGAACGCAGATATGGCTCCCGTCGTCATCGCACTTCTTCTGCCTTTTCGCGATGTAGCGGTGGGGAGCTCGCCGGATGATGCTGCGAATGGGTACATCAACTCTTCCGGCACTTCCTCTCGGAACGGTAGCCCTGCGCGAGCACCAACTTGTAAACACTTTTGTGCAGCGACAAAAGTCGCCAAGCGTAACGTTTTCAGAATGTCTGCACCACACGATAAACCTTTCGCCACCGTGCCGATGAACGCATCTCCCGCGCCAGTCGTATCCACCATGTCCTCGCTACTGATACGTGCAGCCGGCTGAAAAACGACTTTAGCGCGTTTACCTGAACCGTTCAAATTGTAGACTCTGTCACTAATGAGCGCGTGTTCGGGTATATATCGATATGATGATGATAATAATGATGATGATGATGAATATGGTGTACCAGATTCCTCACTTTGCTTTCTCGATTGGAACGCTCTTTCCATCTCTTCGATAATCTCGTCCACGCTACGAACAAGCACAGTTGCGCCGGTGTCGGTATCAACACTCGCATCATCAAAAAGCAAAGCGACAGAACCTCTGGAACCAAGCGTCGCAATTAAAAGTTTACACCGGTCTGAAAGTGTCGAATTTGCCATCTCCGTCAACGCGGTTCCGAACGAATTCGTATCGTTGGGGTGTTTTTCTTGCGGATAACTTTTTGAACACACGCAAAAGTCAGCAAGTTTCAACAACGCATCTAAATCGTCGCCGCGAAGTCTCTCAGCTTCGACGAGTATTTTAATCCCAAGAGAGCGTGCTTTTATAGCGATTCGGAGGGCGACGTCCGTTAACCTTCCGTCAAAGTATGCCAAGCCAATCTCGCGCGGCGACGACGCGAACAAAGAGTCGATATCCGCATCCGTTACTTCAGAATTCATCAAAGGTTCGTTGCTTGGGGTGTGTATGCACGTGCGCGTCGGGTCATCGTTCGCTTTATCTTTGACACAAATGATATACGTCGATGGCGATGTTCCGCCGTGCACGACTTTACTCGTATCGAACGTGTCACCTTCTCTCTCTAAAATTGAAATTATATCTTTCCCAGTCGCGTCGTCACCGATTTTCGTAAATAAGATTGACGACGAGGAGGCTTCCGAGAGTCGAGACACTGCCGTTAACGCGTTCGCACAGTTACCGCCGACTTCCATGACGAGCGTCTCGCTTCGCGTCTTCTCATCTGGTTGAGGAAACTTTTCGAGTCGCGCGAGAATGTCTAACCCACAACTACCTACTCCTAACACTGCTTTTTCTTTTTCACAACATCCTCCTTCTAACAACGTCTCATTATTATTCAGTGATACCTTTCGACGTCGTCGTCGCGTTTTGGTGATATGGACTCGTCGTGAAGACGGAAGAACTCGCCGCCCGAAAGATGATGAGAGTGTTGGTGACGACAAAAAGTTCGTTACCATTTTGTTTTTTTTTGTGTGGTTCTGTTCGAAACCACACGTCACATCGTCATACTCGTAGTAAACATCACCATTTTTTTTCTCAACAAATAAACACATCATATACTACTACTATGCTCGCGACGATGACGACGACTACTACTACTACCTCAAAAACGTTGCTGCAACACCGCCACCAACAACCGCATAACTCTTCTGCGTTGTTATTGTCTTCTTCTTCGAGAAGGCAACAAGGCAAAAAGCATCGTCTTTTTTCAACAAAAAGCAAACGTCATCAAAATAATAATCAATTCGTCACGACGTCGGCGTCTGCGTTCGAACGAAGATACGTCTCATCCACGGCTTCTTCCTCTTCACCATCCACATCTACAAAGTCTATGATGTGTGATTTGTTAACCGACGATGAGTCCATTAAATGGGCATCTGCCAAAGCGCTCGTCATGGAGCTCGGATTCGATGACGACGAGGCGGACAAAGTCATGCAAAAAGGTTTCGGCTGGGGCAAACAAGATTACTGGAGAAACGAGAAAGTGAGAGAAATACCAGACATGGACGAAATCGAAAAGCGAATTCAGTTCATCGAATCGCTCGGCGTAGCTAGGGATAAAATAGACGTCATTGTCGGTAAACTTCCGGAAATATTAGCGATGGACATAGACGGCGTGATGAAACCGGCGGTGGAGCACATCGAGAAAAATTTCTTCATGAAGCGAGGAACGCCGGCGTTCGCAAAGTACGTCATTCGCGTCCCACAGGCGTTAGGTAACACGATCGATTGTGAAGGAACGTGCGTTGGCGATTGCAACAGGTGTTGGGTGAGAGTGTAAATTCGAAGAAGAAGAAGGAGAAGAAAATACGAGTACTCGTATCTCATCAAAATGCATCAAAAAGGGAAAAGCGGAGCGAAGGAGAGAGGAAGAAAGAGCGCAGAAATAGCAGAAGAATATACACACACGCGCATTAATTACCATTATCATCTTTAGTAACGAGTAGCAGCATTCTTTTAATTCACGACGCAGTAATTTGTACACATTGACACACGCCGTGGAAGATTCTTCTGTTTTTAGTTTGACACGACTTTGTACGAACACGTGACAGCAAAACTCCACTTTTTTTCTCGTTGCGCGCAAAAACACGAGAACACTACGAGGGAGAAGGAACACTTTGACGACTGTCTATCTTTATCTCCGCGTCGTCGAGAGTGCGTGTGTGTGTGTGTGTGTGTGTGTGTGTGTGTGTGTGTGTGTGTGTGTGTGTGTGTGTAATAGAGAGGGGACGAGAAAGGAGTAAAAGAAAAATCTTTCTTCTCTCGGGAGACCCGACGAGGGAGAGACAAGAACGATAAGAACACACCCGTCGTATTAAAGAGAGTCGATGATGTCCTCGTCTATAATACTCAACAACAGTAACAACAAAAACAAAAACAATAATACTAATAATAACAACAACAACAACAACAGCAACAACAACAACGACGCAGGAGGTAAGACGTCGAAGTCTCCTCTCATTGTCCCGATGAATAAGAAAGAAAAAACGCCCTCGTCTTCGTCTCCATCAGGGACAAACAAGAAGGACGACAACGAAACAATAGCATTAGAAGAAGAAGAAGAAGAAGAAGGAGAAGAAGAAGAACTGCCCAAGTCAAAGCTGCACGAGGAGATGATGGAGATTTACAATTGCTACAACGCCAATTGTTTAGCCTTAGAAGCAGATCCTGAAAAGAAGGATAACTGGCAAAGTAGCAAGAAATATCCTGGCGAAGTGCTGTGCGTGAAGTGTTCCAACGATGAGAAACGAGAGATTGCCGAAAAGAAAAAGTTGGCAAAAGAGAAGAAGCAAGCCGAGGCAAAGGCGCGGACGACTCGGGCAACATCGAAGCGACCGCACTCACCGCTTCTTTCAGATAAACACGAGAATGAAAAAAAGGAGAGATACGACGACGAGAACATGGAAGGCGAGGAGGAAGAAGAAGAGGAGGAGGAGGAGACGGAGGAGACGGAAGACCACGTGCCTCTGAGCAAGTTAGCGGTATTAAAAGGGAAAGAGAGCACACCCCTGCCCCTGCCACGACAGCCGACTGCAAAATCAAACAAGAAAAAAAGCAAGCCGCAGTGGCTGAAAGATTGGTACAGCGAAGAATGGTGGGGACGCGGTGATAAGAAGAAGTTCAAAGTATATACGTACGAAGAGTTGTTCAATCCTGAGAGAAAGGCAAAGCTTTCTATGGAATATCTCGAAGTCGTGGAGGCTCATATCGATGCGTTTTCGAAAAATCCTAGATTTATACGCCTTGGTTCGCTTCCAAAGCAAAATAATTTCGCCAACGACAGACCTCCGCCACCGACGCGTGCGGAAGAAAAGAAGAAGGGACCGGTTACAATTCATAGAGTTCGCTCGTCTCATGGAACACACAACAAACCGCAGTATATTCGCAGAGTCACTCTCGCGGAACTAATGGATGCAGAACTGATTACCGCAGGATTGAACGTACTCTCGATGGAGTATCGCGGTAAAGAGTACAAAGCTAACATCACGAAGAATCGACAAATTGCTTTCCAAGGTAAGAGTTATAACGAACCGGCATCTTTTAGCTTGGCCGTGAAGCGTTTGGCAAGTCCAGAAATGAAATTTTCAAACCCGTGGACTCATCCCGGTGGCGTGAAATACAAAGATAAGTACGGAAGACTCCAGTTCCTTGGCACGCTCCGCGAAAAGTTCTTCTCGATGACTGGGAGGAACGATTTGTTGGGTTTGCCCAAGGCGGACTCGAATCGAATGAACGATGTTCAAACGAGAAAATCCAGAACAATCACAGTCACTACGAGCGCAAAGTTATCGAATCTTGCGCAAAAATCCTCTACTGATAAGGGGACGAGAAATATTATGTTGGTTGGTGAATCTCCGGTGAGGAAGAAAGCGAGGAAACAGGTACCCAAGTTATATGCTCCCGTGACGGATACTTCGATGGACAATATGTGGTTGGATTCTCCTTCTGACCACGGTATCGAGCGAGATCACGAGCAAGAATACGACGACGACGACGACGACGACGACGACGAAGTATTGATGAAGAAGAAAGAGGGCATGGATAATGATGTCATGACGACGGACGAGGCGGTGGAAATCGCCGTAAACCATCGCGACGGATCGCTCATCTATACGGCGGAGAAAAAGAGGAAAAACGTCGTTCGTCCGAAAGCTAACTTCTACAGGCGGTTTCCAGATTTAACCTGATCTAATCTAGGGAAGAAGTCAATTTTATAGCACAACTTATACTAGCGCTCGCGTGTAAAACATCATAAAGAAGAAATTTGTCTGCGACTTCTCCTTTTGTCTCTCTTTGAATTTGGGATTTGTTTGTTTGTTGTTTGTAGTTGGGGTTCCACTCAAGCAAGAAAGAGTTGAAACGAATAAGATCTCTTTCTCTCTCCTCACTCACACGTGTAAAAGTTAAAGAGAACATCCTTATACACACGTAATACTACTAATAAGTATGTTACGAACGGTCGCTTCTCGCATCGCTCGTCGCACCGCCGCGTCCGCGTCTTCCTCCTCTGCTTCACCGCGTTGTTTCGCCGCTGCCGCCGCGCAAGGAGACAAGGGCGATTTGGTGAAGGATTTCTTCGCCGATTCGCAAAGAAAATTTCGCGCGTACGCAGAAAAGTCAAAGACGAATCCATTACCTTTAGACGGCGACGACGCTAAATTGAAAGCGTACGTCGAGAAGAACAAACAGATCATGGCAGAGGTGAGCGTTTTTCTTTATATCCCACCATCATCATCATCATAGGAGGAGGAAGAAGAAGAAGAAGAAGAATTTTTCTTTCTTTCCTCATCATCTTCTTCGCTCTTTTCCTCCTCCTCACCCAAAAGTTTTGAATGAATGAACGCACGCTGACTCTCTCTCTCTCTCTTTCTCTTCTTTCCCCTTCGTAAATTATAAAACAGATTGGTATTCCGTCTGTGACTGAGCGCATCGACGATACGATCGATGCGGCTTGGGAGGAAGCGACTTCGGTGAGACAATATTTGGAATACACGAACGAAGTTCGACAAGCGATGGGTTTGGAAGATCCCACCGGGGTGTACAAGACGCTCTTCCAAACGTTGGACGACGTGGAGAAGAAAATAGGCAAGGCGCTCACCTCGAGCGATCCACAATATGCTCAATTCGAAGACGCCATTGATAAGGGTATGAGCGAACTTCTCGGGAAGAGCTTGGATGAATTGGCTGATGCGGCTGATATCGCGGACGCGAAGGAAGAAGCGTCTCGATTGAAAGCCGAAATGGATGCCACGAAAGCGAGAGCGGGTTAAATAAAAATCACTTTTCATATACGTGTACTAATTTTTCTCTCATCTACTCTTACGTCTAATTACCCATCTTTCGCTACATAATACTAAACGTTACATCATCGTCATGTTTTGTTTCAGCGCCTCCATCCAAACGACGGTGTTTGGAACAAACTCGTCGCTGATTTTATATTGCTCTAGAACTAAAGACAAGCGTTTTGTCGTCGATTCTGAAGTGTGGTATGCCTTGACTTGATGAAAGGAATCTCCTCGAAACATGACGAGTTTATTCTTCTCAGGTTTGATTGATAAGTGGGGCTTTAATAAATCAGACTGTTTCAAGTCACCTGACCCGTATCTCCATCCTTCTAACTCGCCGCCTTTCATATCCGCGGCGACGTCCACATAAAGCACATTCACCTGGTGCGCCAAGAATTGATGATCGGCTTTTAGTCCTTGTAAACCAACCGTCTGATCTAAGTGTAATCCAACGCTCGTTTGGTTGTTCTTCCAATCGTCATAGTCCGATAACTCGCACAATAAAGCGTTGAAGACGTACGCGTTAGTTTCCGGAAGCCGCATTTTCTCAAACAAGTCCCCATAGCAGTCTCCGTAATCTGGATGATTCAAAAACGAATCTACGCCTTCCTTGTTGAATTTGACGACAAACCCGCGAGTTTTGGAAAACGAGCCACTGCTTAAAGCGGACGGTATTTTCAATCGAGGATGATTCAAAGTACATTTTCGAATTTTTTCGTATTCGAGAAAATTGAGAAAGTTCTCTTTCACCTCCATCAAAGGTTGGTCTTCCGTGCACGTGATGAACGTCTTCGGACGAAACTTATAGCGAATGAACAATCGCACGAGAGTGACGAGAACGATGATTAACGCCAAGTGTTGTTCTTTCAGAAACCCAAAATATATTTTATTCCCTTGTTGTTGTTGTTGTGTTGTTTTATTCTTCTTCTTCTTTTCGTCTTCTTGTGCATCATCTCCTTTTCCTTTTGCAGGTGCAGGTGCAGGTGCAGCGTCCACCCCCATCGCGGAGACCTTCTTGGGATGAATGTCCTGCGCGTTCTTTCGTTCTCTGTTGTTGCCGTTTTCGGTCGCCGTCGTCGTCGTCGTCATCGTGGTTTTTTGTCGGCTAGAAATATTCCTTTTTTTCTTTAAAGAAAAGTGTTTTGAGGCTTTTTGTTAAACTCTCCTCTTTTTTTTATAAACTCATTTTCACCACTGTATCGAAAGCACTGATATAATACTAATAAAAAGTATTAAAAAAAGTAGTCACACGCGATCGATGAACAGCGCGGTTGTCGGCGAGATCAGCGGTGGTGCGAGACATCGTCCTTCTTCTTCTTTCAATTCTTCTTCTTCTCATCCATTGGCGCCCGTGTGCGTCTTTTCCACGTGTTCCTTGTGCGCGTTTCTTGGGTTGGTGGTTTTGGATTTGGTGAAAAGTTCAACGACTTTTCACGTTTTCGTCGCGTGCGTGTGTTTATCAACCTGTGCAATGACGACTGTGATTGATCCTGGTATCGTGTTGCCGAAGAGGAATACTTCCGCGCGAGCGAGTGGAATAGAAGAAGGAAAAGGAGAAGTTGATGCAGAGAAAGAAGAAGACGAAGACGAAGGAGAAGGAGACGCAAGAGAAGAACGCAGTAGCAGGAATACGAGATATTGCGAAACGTGCAAGATATTCAAACCGAAGAGAAGTTCGCACTGTCGACAGTGTAACGTTTGCGTTCGCGGATTTGACCACCACTGCGGCGCTCTAAACAATTGCATCGGCGAGAGAAACGTGTTGTTTTTCGTCGCATTCATAGTAACGGAGGCGTATTTAGCCGTGACGTTCTTTTGGAAGGCGTACGAACGCTTACATCTTCTCGGATTCCCGTTTGATTATCATCCTTCCCTGAATAGTAATACTGGGGTCCTCGCGACGCTTTTCATGATGTTTATATGCGTTCATGGCTCGTGCATGTCCTTGTTTTCGTGCTTCCACGTCGTTTTGTACGTGCAGGATCTCACGACGAAAGAGTTGAGCGATTACGTCAAATCGAGAGGAGGGTATCGAGAGATCGTCGCTTCATCGTCCACATCTTCTTCTTCCGATTCTTCCCACAAAACTATGTGGAGACTAGATTCTTCAGGCGTTCTCAAAAGAATACGGAAAGCGGTTTTAAACGTGTCGGACCTCCGTTTAAAGTCGCATACTATGATGGAAGTAAATAGAATTCGCGCGTTCAATACTTTAGCCGCGCTCGAAGGTACTTTGTAAAAAAAATATGAAATTAGACTGTAGAAGAATGTAACGTAGCGTGTAGTAACAAGCAGCTTTGTAAAGAAACTAAAAAGTAGAATGTATGCCACCGAATTCTTTGAAATATATATTAATAACAAAGTATTGAGACTAATTAAAGGATGATGATTGGATGATATTTTGTTTGGTCAACAAAGAACAATTTTTATCGTCGCTCGAGCGCTGGCATCGCTCGATTCACCGCGGCTTGCGCCTCCGTCGTGACTCGTTGAGCAAAAGCTATCGGGCGTCGTAATTGCCTTCTCAAACCTCTAAACGCGTTTTGCTGCAACGCACTCATCATTGACACCGTCAACGACGCCGTCTTACCACCTTTTCTACCTGCTTTTTGATTTTTCTTTTGTTGCTTCGGTTTTTTCATTTTACCTCTTCTCGAGCCGTCCTCGTTGTACACGTCCGCGTATTCATCCTCCATGTCTTCCTCGGTTCGCATTTCGGATAAAGCCATAGCTTCCTTCTTTTTTCGAATCTCCGGAGCTACAGTTCTTCGCTCTTCGGAGCACTTGACGTTGTAATACGACCAAATTCGTTCCCAGAGACGGTTCATCGTGCTTACCGCACCGGCAATTTCCGGTCCCATTTCTTCCACTGTCGGCGGCGTGTACAACTCAGCAGCTGGACCAGGCATCGTCCACTCCGTGCCTTTTTTATACACGATCGGATCGTGATGCATCAAATAATCTGGATAATGTTCAACTATTCTCAAGTATACTTCTGAATTTGGTTTCCTTTCAAACATTTTCGCTCTCGCCGCGCTGTCGATGGCGGTTTCCATCGACGCGATCGATTTGTCGAGAGGACACTTGCGCGTGTATTGACCTAAATACTGATCGTATTTCCACTCGCCGTATTCAACTGCACCGTTCATATACGCCGCTACACCGCACCCAGACTTTTGATTTCCTTCAAATTCGCCCAAAAATATGAAGCTGTCGCCGTGATATATACCCGGTCCAGACATTGCGCCTTGGTTGAAACCGCCTTCGTATCTATCCCCGTCCTCGAAGCTCATCACGCCTAAGTGTTCGCACTGACCGTAAATATCAACTAAGCCTTCGTAACTGTCGTAGTAATGATTATCGAATGAGACGAAAAAGGAGAAAACAACGGGTCAGTATTTTTGAGGATTTCTAATTTTATTTCGTTTTTGTTTGTTTGTTGTTTCCTTTGTTCGTGGGAAAAAAGAGGTCTTCTCTCTCTCTCTTTTTATCTCTTTTCTTTGATGGCTTTGCACTTCCTTCATCGTACCATCACCACCCGACAGCTTTTAAATGCTACGATTTGATGACAGTTTTGCATTTATTTGGTTCCATCGTCGATTCATTACGCCGAAGAGAGTGAGAAAAAGAGAGAAGAGAGAAGGAGAAGACGTTCCGCCGTCACCCTCAAAACTTCCTCAAAACAAACAAACAACAGAAGGGATAAGCGATTTGAGGAAGAAAAAACACAATTCTTGAAGAGATGAGAAACAAAAACGCACTATGAACCATCGCCAAAAATCACGCAATCCCAGGTGTAATCCTTTTGTCGATCCCCATATTCGTGCATGCCTGCTAACCCGTCCAGTTTCCCCGCGGCTAACTTGACGGTCTCATCGATCCCGCCCGTATTCGCCGGTTTTTTGTTTTTATCGATGAAATTCATTTTTTTGTGTGAACCTGTTTTTGAGGTTTTTTTTGCTCAAACTCTTCTCTCTCTCTTCTCTCCTTCTTTCTCTTTGTGTTTTTTTAATTCCAAATGGAATTTTGGTCGACGGCCAACTCCGTTCCGTTATAAATAAATGAAATACGAGTACAACACCATTCTGTTGTTTCTTCTTCTTCTTTCTGTTTCTTCTTCTTCTTCTTCTTCTTCCGTGAGAGAAGAAGAGAAACGAAACGAAAGCACTTAAACGTCATCACAGAGATGATGCTCTCTGGTGGTGGTGGTTATGGCGGGAGAAAGGCGCACAACACTTCTGTCGGAGGAGGAGTAAATGGAGTTTTGTCATCACATTACGCGATCTTTGTTTTCGTCGTAATCATCGTCTTCGTTTTAACTGGGAACTACGAGAGCATAATGAAGACGAAGATGAATGGGAACGGCCCACGGAACGCGTTGGTTGAAAATTCTTTCACGGGCGGAGACGAGTCCGTGACCGTGCATTCGTCGTCGTCGTTGGCGAAGGGAGAAGAGATATCTATCGACGACGACGGTGATGACGGTGGTGACGACGAGGAAGGCAGCGCAGTAGAACGAGAAGTAGAACGAGAAGATAGTAATAGATTCAGTAGCAGCAGTATTAGTGGCGATAATAGTAATAACGACGGTAATGGTAACGATAACGACGTCGACAGCTCCAACAGCAACACACAGTTATCTGCCATCGCCGTGGGGAACGGCGCGAGCTTGAGAAACTCTCGGTTCGGACGACAAGTAGACGCGAACGACGTCGTGTTGCGTTTCAATCTTTTCAAAACCGTCGGGTTCGAATCAGACGTCGGCTCGAAAACGACGCACTGGGTGTTATCGACGATCAAAGATCCGAACCAATTCGACGAAGAGGAGATTCCAAACTTGAAGAAATCACTGCAGCACGTGTACATTCCGTTTGTTTTTCGAGACTGCAAGCCGCAACAAGTGCGCTGCCCGAGACGAAAAGATAAAATTCCCAAACAGAAGCAACGCATGCACGAGTTGGAAACGATAGCGACGAACTGGTTAAAGAAGAACGATATGCGTGATGTAAAAGTACACGCGGTAGAGGCACCACAAGTGGATACTCTGTACGAAGAGTATAACTTGAACGAAAAGTTTCCATCCATGGGACTCATGTTTCTCAACTACGCGTGGCGAAAGTTCAAACAGCCGGTGCAGTTTTGCGGTTTTGATTTTTACAGCGGCTCGCACGATCATTATTGGGAGAGGAAACTGAAAAACGAAACGTGTCACAACATGAACGACGAATCGAGAGTTTTGAGCGAGTTTGTAAAGGAGAATAAATTGAAAGCGCTCGATAAAAAAGCGCACGAAGTTTTGATAAACTACAAATCACCAGACGAAGCCGAGTACGATCCGAGGTGTAAGATTGTCTGCAACACAGACGAATCGAATTTGTTTTGCGTAACGTTGCGCGGTAGAGAAGTTGATGCGTATAACAACGCTCCGGAGCAATGGGAAAGACGTCACGGTATTCACAGCGCATATGTGAAAAAGACAAATAAGAAGAAGCGGGGAAAAGGTTGATTCTTCTGTACAAAGTGTGATACTAAAACAGTGTGTATGTTTGTTGCATAATCTTACATGCGCCTAGACATTCTGCGCGTTCTATCTACGTTCAAACCGAGCTCACGAGGTGCTTTTTTCTGTTTCTCGCGTTCAGCCATGAGTTTTGCTAATATTTCCCAATTCGCCTCGGAGGCGACTTCGGTGACTTGACTCGCGATTTCGGACATCACGGATGTCGCCGGTTTTCCTGTCGCCTTCTTTGGCGACTTTTTCACCGTCTCATGTTCCTCTTCTTCGTCGTTCTCATCGTCATCGTCTAATACTAACTTTTTCCTCGCGGCTCTTTTCCTTCTCGCTTCGCCTTCGTCCTCTTCCTTTTGTTGCCACGTTTCGCCGCCTCTGGCGCCCCATTCCATCTTTGCAACGTTGGCATTGTTCTCGCCAGCCGCAGCTCCCGTGGCATCGATGACTTGAGCTAAAGATTTCGGCGACATTGCAATGCCTTTGGCAAATGGCGACCCACCAAATCCAAAGATCCCAGGCGACGGCGGCGGCGTATCGCTGTTCTCGATTCGAGCGCGTTTGTTCGGCGACTTGAACGGCGAGCGAACAATGTTTACTACCGTTTCAATCATACCTACCGCTGCATTCAAAGTTCGTTTCATTATCCCGACGTCATTTCCTCTGGCATCATCTAGATGTGCGTCGTCGTCGTCTTCGCTATCATTCGGCGAAGGTCGCTGCGTGGGAATAATTTCCTCGTCTGCCTCCGTTTCTTCTTCAGACGAGGACGACTCTTCCTCGAACTCCACTCGAACGCGTTTTTTCTGTCCTTGCAGCCATTCCGTGCCCGTTCTTGGTTTCAATTCCATGCGAACGTCTCCGTTATGATTCATCGCCGCCTCTTTACGTTCGCGCTCTTCTTCTTCTTTTTCCCTCTGTTCTGGACTGACGTAGTCGCCGTCCAACTCTTCTTCTTCTTCTTGCTCCTGCGAAAAGTCGTCCCCGAACTTTTTCGTCGTCGTCGCGTTCTTCTCCTTCTTCTTAGATGGGGATGACATCGCGTGTGGTTGCGAGGCGTCCAATAAAACCGAACTCGGTTGTTGCGTCAAACTCTTGGGAAGTTTTTGTACGTACTCGAATTCAGGCGTTTCCGAAAGCGGAGGTGCGTCCTGTTTGTTTTTAATCACACGAGAGATGGATGAGTTCGCGTTCAAATATATGAGCAAAAGTCAGTACATATAAACTTGCGTATGAATATATCATCGCGAAGGAACGACGCGAATGCGAACTTAAACAGAGAAGAAGTCAAGAAGAAGAAGTCAAGAAGAAGAAGAACTGTGATTTTGAATTCTTTTTAAGAAGATTCTGAATCACGATTCTCATCTAAATAATAATACCTTTAAATCTTTCGCCCATCCTTGCAGGGTATCCAATCTCTTCTTCGTCTCGTTCGTCATTTCTAGACTCATGAGGATGTCCTGGACGGGTTCGGGTGCAATCGTGCGACCGGAGACGATCATTATTCTTTTCTTTTTTTACGAGAGAGTTCGTTGTTTGAGCAAAAAAAAGTGAACGAAAAAGAAGAATTCAGAAGAAGAAGAGACGAAAAATGAACTTTTTTCTTTCTGTTTTGGCAGTTTGGGGCGCGTGTTTGTAAAAAAAATCATCTCTCTTCTCTCTATAAAAAATGTCGCGACCAATATCGAGCGCGATGGCCTCCTCCTCCGCTTCCTCCTCCTCCGTATCAGCATCGATGTCTCGACAACAACAACAACAACTTCGACGACGCGACGAAAAAGAAACGTTACTGAGGAAACCACCACCAATTTTAATGACCGAAGCTGAAAGGAAAGAGCGAAACGAGAAGCGATTTCTCCTCCTTCTCTCCGCGCTCGTTCTCGCGTGTTTTTGCATATACGTGACGCCTGAGAACTACCGAGATTCCGTGAGAACGTTTGGAATGGAGAAAATAGACTCGAGTATGTCTCACATTCACTCCGTGACGGCGAAAACGTCCTCGTTCTTTCAAAACGTGTTCTCTCTGAATTTCATTCACGCCGCTGCCTTTAGTGGTGGGAGAAGCGCGATGACGAAGAAAACAGACAAAACGGATCACATAGAGATTTTTGTCATCGTGCAACCGGAAAACACGAGAGATAAAGAAGGCTTTGAACGTATTCGAAACAAATTTCCAGCCGCACAAACGACGTTAGGGATTACCGCGGCGGAGTGGCCGAAGAATATCAAAGAGGCAGAGTGGGCCGTGGCGCCGATTCGAGAATTGAATAAAGAGTTTTTCGATACGAAGAAGTATCACTACAGTTCAAAGTTTATGAAAGAATTAGAAAGGACGCCAGATAGTTTAGCAAACATGCCATGGATTGGATTAATCGATGAGCGGAACCCGAAAACTGGGAAATTAACGAAAGATAGAATGGGCATCGCGCACCACGTGGGGTGTTTGTTCGCTCATTTACACGCGTGGAGAGACGTCCACGAACAGTTAGGCCACACGAGAGCGTGGGTTATGGAATCCGATGGAAACGAAATTCCAGACAGAACGCTCGAGATGCGACAGTTGTTACGCAACGTTCCGGATGATTTCGATTTCATCTCGTTGGGACCGCATTACGACGAAGTGTGCGTGCGAACCGAACACACGGTGGGATTCTTCCCATCGAACAACTGCGAGAAATCAAGGTTTGAGTTCGAGGTTGAGAAAGACCCGAACGATAAGTACTCCAGAGCTGGAACGAAAACGTTCTATTACTGGCCGAAAATGGGCACCTCTGCGGGATTTCAAAGCTATTTAATTGGGCCAAACTTTTACGAGAAAGTGACGAGGTACATGGCGAGACACGGGGCGGATATGATTGACGCGTACATGTTTGGCCACATATGTCAAAACAATTACGTTTCGGAAGAAGCGCGAGATGGGGGATTAGAACCACCGAAAGGTTTCGATGACTTATCGACGAAGCGATTGACATCTCGGGACGAGAGCGGCTTGAAAATCCTCAATTGTTACGTCATCGGACCGGTTGAAGAGAAAATAGTAGAATCTGACGAAGGAGGAATAGAAAAAGATAAGGATTCCGCCACAGAATCCACCTCTGCCGGTACTTCTACCGAAGAAAACATGGAAGGATCCCCCTTAGGTGAAGATGAATCATCGTCACTGAAGCAAGTGCAAGGCGATAGCAACGAATCGTTCGACGACTTACTTTCTCGTTTTTCGGCCAAACACCCGGTTGCGGAAAAGAAGAGTAAAAAGCATGGTTCTCGGAAAAAAAGCGCCAGTACCAATGCCCAATGATAGAAGAAGAAAAATGTAGCATTATTGATCGATAGGTTAAAATAGTACCGCCTGGTCGGTAGCGGATGTAAAGTTTGTTTGTATATATGTATATTTAGTAGTACGTTAATTTATTTTAGAGAAGCTCGCTCGTTAAAAACAACTCTCGGAGCTTTATTATCTTAAGCGTCGTCGTCGCCTTCGGGCGTGTCCGCGTAGATGTTTTCTGACATTTGCCAGATTTGCAAGATGTTGTCCTCTGCGACGGAGGCGATGACCCAATCGTCGTTTTGGTTCCAAGCAAAATCGGAAATCTTTTGCGTGTGCCCGCCGTGGATGAACAACAATTCCGGCGGTCCGTCCTCCGCATCCTCCGGCGTTTGTTCCTCGCCAATCATGTTCAAATCCCAGACAGCCACGCGTCGGTCCGCGCCGCACGACGCCAAAACTGTTTCGGATTTTGGCGACCATCCAATTTGAAACACCTCCTCCGTGTGATTCTCAAACGTGTGTAACCGCGAGGTCAATTTACGAATATCAAACAAAGCCACAGTTTTATCCGCCGAACCAGTCGCTAACAGGTGTTCGTTGAACGGGTTGAACGCCAAACAGTTCACCTCCGCATCGTGCGCGTCGACGGTATTCGTCGCCGCATCCGCCGGTGCCGCTCTCGTATCCCACAAAATCATCTTTTTATCATCGCCGACGGAACCGAAAATGTGTTCGTGCTTTCCGTGCCACGCGACGTCTTCAATCACTCCGCCGTGCCCTTTGAACACTCTGTTCGCCTCTAACGATCGCGATTGTCTATTCGTGCTCGTGGCGTTGTTTGAGGTGTTCGACGGACCATCCACTCCGGCAGATTCCAAATCCCACATGCAAATTTGCGCGTCGTCGGACCCGGACAACAAAGTGTACTTTTTAAACGGCGACCAAGACAAACCGTACCCTTCGCTCTTGTGCCCGGTTAAACGTAAGTCAGGCGAGCACGCGCTATCCGCCGGAGGTTTCGACGGGTGTTTCGAGTAATCAAAGACGTACACTTCCGCGGAGACTGTTTTCGTGGCAATCATAAACGGATTGTGTGGGCAATATCTCGCTCTATTCACTTCGCCGTCGTGGTTCATGAGTTGAACCACGTGCACTTTCCCTGCGTTTTGTCCGTACGAGCCTTGTTCGTTGTTCTGTTTCGACGCGTTTTCGTATTCCGTCGCATCTACCGTCGCATCTTCCAATGGCAACTGCACCTCCGCGATCATCAAGTGGTTTTGCTCGTTCTCCGACGTGTGCGTTCCTAAAATCAATTTCTGCGTGGAACACTCCGAGTCTGGATGTTCTACTCTTTCGGGAAGCCATTGGACGGTTAAACTCGGCCACTCTAACGCGTGCGTCACGACTAAGTCGTACAAAAACGGCGTGTTCTTCTTCCAGATTTTATATTCCTCCGCGATTAAGCGCTCCTCGACTTCATCCGGGAAGAAGTCCTCGTCTTTCTGTCCCATATTCTTCTTGTTATTATTGTTCTACTATTTTATTTTGAAAAGCTTTCTCCGATGAATTTTTTGTGTTTGTGTTGTTGTTGTGTGATGTACACTTGTATTATGTTTTTATTCTCTCTGTGTCTCTCTCTTCTGAAAGCGCGGACGATTCAGACGACGTAAAGGACTTCAGACCAGGCAAACAAAACGTTCAAAGCGCGCGTGTGCTGCTGCTGTCGTTGTTGTGGGGTTGTGAAGAGGAGATTCAAGAAAAAAGTTAGATCGCTTTCCCAAAAAGAGAAGAAGAGTGATGAGTCTCTTTTTTTCGCCTTTGATCGATCGAGCTTGTCATGTGAAATTCAAAAATCTCTCTCTCTGTTGTCACTCACACGTCTTTCTCTCTTTCTCTTCGCCTCTCAAATTTGCCTCAAAAGAAGCACTTCCTCCTCTGTACTCTCTCTCTCTCTCTCTCTCTCTCTCTCTTTCTAAATAATATAAAAGCATCATCGAATACGAATGGGAGAAGGTGGAGGAGAAGAAGAAGAAGACGCGGATCTCGCCTTAGCCAGAGCTTTACAGGCGCAATATAACGAAGAAGAAGAAGAAGAAGAATTCGGGTACGGGACCTCGGACTCGGAGGGTGACTTCCGACCAGGAGGTGCAAAGAGAAAGAGAAAGAAAAAGAAGAAGAAAGCGGTGGCGCCTGCTCCTCCTCCACCGCCGAAAGAACCGAAACCGCCGAAAGAACCGAAACCTGTGGTCGTAAAAGAGCGGAAACCTCCCGCTCCGCCGAAAGATCCAAACAGAAAGAAGCCGCAAAAGTCCGTCTACGATGGCGTCGATTTGAAACTCTTGATTTCGTTGAAACTTTTGAAATTCGGCGAGAAGCGAATAGCACACGCGCATCCGTTGAACGGGGAAGAAGAGAACAAACTCGTCGCGGATTTATTGGAAGACGGGACGATTCAACTGAATGCAAATTACGATGGTAATAACGCAGAGGCGAAGAATTTCAAGTCCGCGGCGTCGTTCTCGATGTTTGTGAAGAAACTCACCAATCCGGCGATAAAATTCACAGACGGCTGGGCAAACGTGAAATACGACGTGCACAATAAAGATGAAGTTGAAAAAGAAGAAAGCGCGAAAGAACCGCGATGGGTGAGTTTAAAAGAAATTCGAGCGAGGATCGATCCAGAAAACGTCGAGAACATCTTGCCTCCAAAACCGCCGCCGGAACCGAAACCGCCGAAGAAAGTGAAAGAACCGAAACCACCGAAAGAACCAAAGCCGGTAAAACCGCCAAAATCGCCAAAGAAGAAAAAGCGTTCGGCACAAGAGCAGGAATTGGCTCGCGCGCAAAAATACGCCAACCTCGACGGGCCGAGTCTAGCGAGAGACAAGCCGCAACGTGAAAGGAAGAAAACGAGACACAACTACGGGAATGGGAACGAGGAAGATACGGATTTACACATGGTCTCGTGCGAGAACTATCGCGAACCGAAAGTTCGAAACGTGACTACGAAAGGTGCACAGCCGTTTGATATGCTCGTTTCTCCGTCGTGTCTACTCGTCATGGATTACCACTCGCACTTATGTTCGAACGAAATCATCGGTTTCCTCGGCGGCACCTGGGACGGGGAGAAACGAGAGTTGAAAATCACTCGCGCGTTACCGGCCAAGCAGTTGCCTTTATCCGAGGAAGATGGAAACGCCGGTCAAGAGGTCGAACTCGACCCGTCGTCCGTTCCGGATATTGTCGAGAAACTGGATGCAAACGGAGAGCGAGTTGTTGGATGGTATCATTCGCACCCGGTATTTCCCAATCAACCGAGTTTGAGAGACATCGAAAATCAATCAAACTATCAAAAATTGTTCAACGACGCGGAAGTTATCGACGACGGCGATAACATGAGCGAAGAGAAGTACGCGATGTTTATGCGGCGTAAAAATTGTCCGTTCGTAGGTGCTATTGTTGGTCCATACGACCTCAGAAACCCATCCGCAGTAAGCGATATTCGATACTTTCACGTTTGCTCGGACGACCCGAAGGAGACGAACCCGCGAAACTTCACGCCGTTTCAGTTGGAACAAGAGATCATAGACGGAAGCAGCGGTAGCGATATGGTCATCGATGCACCCTCAAATGAGGCGACTAACAACGTGAACAACAGCGCGAGTAAAGAAAACAAGGAACCTGGCGTTTTTGCAACAGAGGCGGCGCCGGCTTCTCCGGCGGTTGCATCGGCAGGAGCATCCGCAGAGGCGAAGGATGGCGAAGGTGACGAGAAAAAAGACGAAACTTTATCCGATCGAGTCGAGAAAGGAGAAGAAAAAGAAGAAAAAGAAGAAAAGGGAGACAAAACCGAGGCTGCTAAGAAACTACCGGCCACGCAAGTTCAAATGCAGGAATCATCAATCCATGAGAATTTTGGCACCGAAGATGCCATGCGAGAGATGAAAGTCTTGACCGAACGCTTCAAGCCTGGCGCGGAAGAAGCCGCGTACGTCGAAAGCGTTCTCATGAATGAAGTGTGGAAAGACGGCGAGACGAAAATCAACAAACTGGAGAAGAGTTTATTGGCCAGATGTCCTTCGCAATGGATGAGAAACGACAAAGAGACGTACATCGCGGAGATTATAGGCTGCTTGAAATCCTCCTGGGAACTCGAACCAAATCCGCACGCATACATAAAACCTGCTGTGGAATAGCGCACGCGCGAGATTTTTTTATCAAAATCACTTTAAACAATAATACGCATTACTTTAGCTTTTTGTTATCGTTGTAATTATATATCATCGGAATGAGTTGAGATTGTTTTGTTTAAATAGTTATTAAATAGCAGCGTAAGATTTCACGCGCTCGCTCGCTTCTCTTTGTATATATGTCGTCTCAATTTCGATTTTTATGCTTTTTCCAAAATTCAAAAATTTTCTCTTCTTCTTCTTCTTCTGTTCTTCATCCGTCACACAACAAACACTCGTTTTCCTTGCCCTAATAAATGACGTCGTCTCAAAAACTCGTCGCTCTGGATGACGGCGAGTTAAAGACCATGCGCGCTATTACCACCAACGCCCAATCGGATGCGATGAAGAAGAGAAAAGCGTCTTCTCGATCATCCAACGATGAAGAAAGTAAATTCCGGTTCGAAAAAGAGCACATGGGAAAACAGTATTCGTCGTTGTATTACCAACGATTGATGGTTTTACTCCCAGGATTGAAGCAAAGCGCGCGAGAGAAATTTGGAACATCCGTTCCTTTGAAAAGAGTCATTGAATTAGGCGCCGCGGGGACTGATAACAACAAGGAAGATGGAAAAGGAGGAGGAGAGAAGAAAGAATCATCCGCGATGATGATGATGGACGTTGACGACGAGGATACGCTGCTCCAAGAACAAGAAAACAAAGAAAACAAAGCCGCCGCCGCGCTCGGCGAGGAAGTCGTCATCATCGGCACTATTTACAAAGAAATGGCCAAAAAACCAATCATTTTAGACGAATACATTAAAACGAAAGCCGGTGTCACGAAGAAAGAGCAAGTCGAACACGGATTGATGGACTTGGAGGAGAACTTCGTGGACGAAGAGAAGGATTTTTGTATCTTGGAGGACGAAAGCGCGAGAGTAAAGTTACAAGGGCCCGGAGTGAAGGTCGGGGAGTTAGTGACTGGTGTTTCGGCGGCGTGTAAAGGACGCGTGAACAATAAAGGTGATTTCGTCGTCGATTCTGTGGCATTTGCGAAGCCGTCGTCGTCGGCAAAGTCAACGACAAAGGTAACGGAAGAAGACGAAAGTGGCGAACCGACATACGTGTGCTTAGTTTCTGGTTTGAATTTTGGCGCATCTCCCTTGAACGACGTTCGCGCGATCATGTTGAGCGAATACATCGAAGGCAGTTTAGGCGATGAGAAGCAAGCGGGCGGAATTAGCCAAGTGCTCGTGTGCGGTGAATTGGTTTCCTCGAAAACGAGAGAGGAAGAACGCGTCCAAGGAGAGAAAGGCGCCAAGGCGACGACAAACGGCGAAGGTGGGACCCACGCCGATACGAAAAAGAAAGCGACGTCATCTTCGATTCAAAAAGCGGACGCGTTTCTCGCGAAAGTTTGCGAAATGGTGCCCGTTGATCTCATGCCCGGGAGCTCTGACCCGACGAACTCGGCGTTGCCGCAACAACCCATACACAGTTGTTTCCTACCAAACGCGGCTCGATTCGAAGGGTCGACGTTGAAGAAAGTGACCAACCCTCACGAGTTTCAAATCACACCATCATCAGATGATGCGTCCACATCGTCCTCATCGCGAGCGTTTCTGGGAACGTCCGGGCAAAACGTTCGCGATTGTTTACAAATCACCTCGAGCGGCGTCGGCATAAAGGGAAAAACACCGGAGGAAAAAGCAAAAGCGGTGTTAGATGTCATGGAGAGATTTTTAGAATGGGGACACATGGCCCCGTCCGCGCCTGATACGTTGGCGTGCTATCCCTTCAAAGACAGAGATCCTTTCGTTATAACACAAGTCCCGGACGTGTTCTTTGCGGGTTGTCAAAGCGCGTTTGGTTCGAGAGAAATAGTAGTAGCGTCACAAAAATCCGTGTTGGTTTCCGTACCAAGCTTTAGCGAAACCGGGAGCGTCGTCTTGTTAAATTTGAAGACTTTAAAAGCAGAGGAAGTGACATTTACAGCAGCTGGGTTTTAAGAAATGAATCAGTTATAAAAAATGAAACGATACCGTTAGTACGAGTAGGAACAGGTTCTAAAGTAATAGTTTTAGTACTCCATATCCTGCTGTAAAACTATCGGCGGCATGTTTCTAAAATCTTCAACTTGAAGTCTTGCACCACTTTTCGTCTTTAAAGTGAACTCTCTTGCTACGCCTTGTTTTGGTTTCGTCTCGTGTATGCCTTTCATGTGCACGTCCATGCGTTTATCGCCTCTGCTCGTGTCCGAATTTGCGAGTTCGCGAACTATTTCCGGCGAAATCAAGTAATGGTTTTGATGCGCCGAGGCCAATTTACTCAGACGTTTCTTTTGCTCTTTCGAGAGCTCGTGTTTATATCTTTGCACGAAACACAAGAACGATTGGTGCCAAACCACTGGTAACGTTCTGTCTTCGTTGGCAAATCTGAGGAAGTTCTCGACCAACGCGTCCACGACTCTGTACGGCAACGCGTATTTCTTGTCTAACAAGACGCGAATGAAAAACGACGTCGTCCCGGCGTATTCCAACTCGGAAAGTTTCATCAACACAGCCGCGGAGTGTAACGCAGGCACGGACGTTTTTGCCAACACCGAAGACAAAACGACCGCTTCTCTTAAAGTGCACGTTTTGCTTTCACACAACGGCAATAAAATGCCTTTAAACCACGCGCCCGGCTTAAACGTAGCTTTTCGCAACGCTTGATACAACGCGTGGTGTAACCTCTTATGTTCTTGAATATCGTCTCGTACTCTGGGTAACAAAACTAATACGTAGAATCTCTGCGCCATGTGTTCGTTTAAGTTTGAAGCAAACAGTCTCGTCGCTTGAAACATTGCGTGTGGTGACCACGTGTCCGGCCTCGTCAACCATAACACTTCCTCCCAATTCGACAACGCCGGTATAATTTTAAACGCCTTCGGGAACTTCCCAGTTGTGTATCGTTTCAGCAAGTCCCCTACTTTCCTGTACACCTGCAAAACTTTTTCATCGATACCTTCCGGCGCGAACTCTTCCAACATCGCCGCTTTCTTTTGCCGTTCGTCCTCGTCGTCTTCCAACATCTCCAACGCCGCCCCTTGCTCTTCCGCCTCTTTATCGTGAATCTTTTCTAAAATCATATCCGCCAACGAGCGTTGCTGTCCTCCGAACGGATTCATAAACGCATTCAAAGCTTGCTCGTCTTCTTCGTCCAACTCGACGTCCGAGTATTCCTCGTGTTCGTACTCTTTATCTAGGTTGTACGCGAACTCGCTTCTCTTGTCCTCTTCGGAGTCGTATTCTAATTCAGCTTCGCCTTCTTCTTCATCGAACGCGTTCTTTTTATTCGTATTCTTATTATTATCTCCATTGTCGTCGTCGTCGTCATCTGAATCATCTGAATCATATTCTTCTTCTATTCCGTGATCTAACATCGAACTCTTTCCTTCTAATAAAATCTGTCTCCCATGCGACGGTTTTCTTTTTGCCTGTTTTTGTGAGGAGCCGCCGCCGCCGGCATCTCTTTCTTCTTCTTCTTCTTTCTCTTCTCGTTCGATATCTTCCAACTGTTTCCTCGCTTGGGCCATGATTTTATTCGATAAATTGTCGTGGATAAAGTCCTCCTCCGGTTGTCTCGATCTTTTCTTCTCTTTCTGTTTCTTCGGGTTCCTCTCTGGAGCGACGTTGTCTTGTTCAATCTGTCGGTCGATTGGAAGCGAATGCGTTTCTTTCTTGGGCGTTTTGATTTTGCTTCGTCCTCCCATTTTGTTTTACTTCTTTTATTTAACGTTTCAGTGTTTGTTTGATTGATTGATTGTTTGATTGTTTGTTTGTTCTCTCTCTCTCTCTCTCTTTTACGTGTATAAATGAATGCGTTTATCGCTTTATCTGTTGTCTTCTCTCGTCTATATTTATTGTGTATTTGTTTTCTGTGTTCTTCTTCTTCTTCTTGGTGTAAAATTTCTTTTTCTGTGTTTGGGTGAAAAAACACCAGTGAAAAAACAAAGAGGAGGCGTAGTAGATACAAATAAGAGAGAAGAAGCTGAAGACGATGAGGATGACAACAACAACAACGAAAAGAAGATCTTCTTCTTTGTCTTCTTCTTCGATGCTCTTTTATTATTACTTCTTCTTCTGTTTGAACGCGTTCTTGACAATCTTCGCAATCTTCAAAGTCGAAACGACGAACGCGCAACAGGACAGATTGGTGCACTCGTCGAGACGAGATGGGAACAGCGCAGCCTATTACCAACAACGACAACAACAAAACAAAGGAGGTAAAGGAGATGATGATGGCGATGATTCATCGCACACGTACTCTGCGCGACGATTCGCGAAACAAGACACTCGAGGATCGTCTTCGTACGACCCGTCCAGAGCTTTACATCCGTCCATGTTATTCCACGATGGGCCGAGTTTAGAGGCGAGATTTAACAAGCCGTTCGGCGTCGTCGCATCTCCGGACGGGAGAGATATATTCATCGCGGATACGTTTAACCACAGAATACGGCGGATAGACGTGGAGTTTGGGACGGTGACGACGTTAGCTGGGACCGGGGCGAGTGGGAGTGCGGATGGTTTAGCGAAGAGAGGGGACGCGACGTTTAAGTTTCCATCCGGCGTGGCGGTATCGCCGGACGGCGGGTTCGTATACGTCGCGGATACGAAGAATCATAAGATTCGAGTAATTATATTAGGGAGCGGAGTGGTAAGAACCGTAGCGGGATCTGGATTAACCGGTTACCACGACGATCTAGTCGGGACGAAAGCGAGGTTTAATCAGCCGATGGACGTGGTCATGCACCCGGACGGGCACACGTTGTTCGTCTCGGATGCAATGAATAATTGCATACGGAAAGTGGACGTGCAAAGCGGGGAGGTGACGACGTTGACGGGAGACAAACTTCCAGGAATGATAGACGGTATAAAATCTAACGCGAGATTTTTACAACCGATGGGTATGTCGTGTAGCACAAACACCGTGTTGGATGGCGGCGGCAAATCGAGCAACAAGTGCGCGTTTTTAGCCGTGGCTGATGCTGGGAACCACGCGGTACGATTAGTGAACACGGAGACCGGGGCAGTGGTCACGTTAGCCGGAGGTAAAAGTAGAGGATATAAAGGAAACGCGCTTGGTATCGATACGCTCTTTGCGAAGCCGACGGCGGTATCGTTCGTGCCGTCCTCGCTATCGGCGATGATGGCCGCGTCTTCCTCCTCGTTGTTTCAGTCGAAGAAGAAGGAGAAGGAAAAAGTGTACGTTTTAGTCGTAGACTCTGGAAACGGCGCGGTACGAAAAGTTCCCGTTTTCGACGACATCGCGGCGGCATATCCGGATGGGTCCAAAGACGACACATCGTACGAACCAAACTGGGAAAATGCGGGGAAAGTCGTCGACGTGACGGTTGTGGATAAATCCAATCACATTCGAGACCATTTAGGTCGTCGATCGCCGACGAAATCATCATTCGATGTTCCGTTTGGCATTTCCATTTGCTTAGACTCGCAGCGCGTATACGTGACGGATAGAGGGAACCCGTCGTCGATTAAATTATTAGACTTGGAGAGAAAACTCGCCCGAACGGTGGCGGGAGCGTTGAACGTAGAATTCGATCACACGCAAAACGAGAACGGCGATAGTTTAGTAGACGACACCGACGACCACGAAATGACGAAGCACTTGACGGGTATTTATGACGTTCGCCACAGAGGTGGCATATCAAACGCGGTGAGCAACAAAGATTCTTTACACCCGAAAGTTGTCCACGAAGCGAGAACGGGCGAGTCACACAGCGCTTCCGCAGTGTGGGCCGAAGGTGTCGAAACGAACACCTTAGCCATGTCCCACGATTCTTTTTACACCCATCACGGCTCTATGGCTGGTACGTTTGGATCGATGATGGATAAATACGAAGAGGCTAAAATGCGCGCAAAGAATACGAGCATGGGCAAACGCTTTATTCGATGGTGGGTGTCTTTATCGCTCTTCATGCAAGTGTTTTACTATTTGCTCTTCCAAGTCGTTTGGTACATTGGATTAAAGTATCTGTGCAAAAAATCCGCTATTTTGAACAGATTTGTCGAATGGACGTGCGAAAAGTCCGGATATAACAGATTTGCCGCGTGGTTTTACATGAAAACGAAACCGTTGCGCGATTATTTATATCCAATCTTTGACGTGCTCTATCGAAGAGTGGTCGTTCGCGCGGTAAATGCGATTTTGCCTAAATTGAAACTTTGGTACCAAAAGTACCCAGTAATTCAAAAAACGATCGAAGTGATTAAAACTTTTGCGATTAGAATCATCAGCACGATTCAATCCGTCGTCTCTACGATCGTCTTTAACAAGCTGCTTCCCTTCGTGCAAAAATACAAAATCATTGTCTCCATGAGACTGCGACGCGTCTCGCCAAAGTTAGCCGCCTTCTTCGACGCGATTCCAAATAAACTGAAAGAGTTATGGAGAACCATAAAAGTATGGTTCGCGCGCATGTACAATCAGTTCAGAAGCGCGTACGCGAGACACACTAGTAATAATAGAAATAGAAGTAGCACCGAACCGTCGATGGCGCCGTCGCGCGTAAACGGAGGAATGAAATCTTTCGCCTTCTCCTCCGCCACGGCGCAAGCTATGTCCAGACATCCGCCAGCCTCGATGAGTGCGGACGTCGTCAGAAAGTTACGCGAACAACGAGGAGCCTTAAACGACGACAACAACAGTCGACACAGAGATTAATATTACGTGTGTACAGAACTCAAATCAAAATGTATTATAAATCGATCAACCCCTAAATTTTCATTTGATATATTTCTTAAAAACAACCCTACAAGAAAGAGAACCGGAAAAGTGGTCGACCCGAATGCAATCAACTTCAACGACGGTTTCAAAACGCCCTCGATGAGTGATAACGTCAATGAAGTCAAAAACA
>ENA-OWPI01000299-OWPI01000299.1-marine-metagenome-genome-assembly--contig:-NODE-299-length-75519-cov-14.082421_pt1 | contig 75519 bp, 78 predicted proteins | sample MGYA00238138_ERZ651775 | MGnify/ENA primary metagenome ERZ651775 (study PRJEB26906, sample SAMN06265043) | marine metagenome | isolation source: Helgoland LTER site | place: Germany:Helgoland, sampling...
TGGTGGGTGATGACAGGCTCGAACTGCCGACCCTCTCGGTGTAAACGAGATGCTCTCCCAACTGAGCTAATCACCCATGACTTGATGAAGGTCCCCTTCTATCAAGGAAGGAATTATATAGGGAGTTTTCAAACAGAGCCAACTTTTATTTTTCCAGTTAAAGAAAAATTTCTTTTGATTGTGACTTAAATATGTCAGTGGGTATTTAGCCAACAATAGAATAAATAACAATAAAGTGAAGCACTGCGGCTACAGAAACTAAGATATGAAAAAATTCGTGATAGCCAAAATATTTAGGACTAATATCTGGAAACTTAAAGCCATATCCAATCGCCCCAACGGTATAAATAGTGCCCCCGGCAGCAGTTAAAGTAAAGTTGGTCATACTCATCACTGAAAACATTACCGATAGATAGGGTACAGCCATATATCCTGCAACCAAGTAAATACCAGCTCTAACCAAGCGTGGTGTTTGGGTGAATAGAATTGTTTGTACTATCCCGATTCCTGCAATGACCCATATTAAAAAGAGTAGCTGAATCCCTGTGTCGCCAGGAAGAACAAGGAGGCATATAGGAGTAAAGCTGCCAGCAATCATTATAAAGATTGCTGAATGATCCAGTTTTTGCATAATTCTTAGCACTCTAGCCCGCCAATCAACTCTGTGATACAAGGCACTAAACCCAAACATCATGCAAACACCTAGTGAATAGACAATGGTTGCGGCCAATTCAACTGAATTGGTGCTATTAGCAATCAAGGGGATACATGCTCCGACTGAAATAAAGAACATCCATTCGTGAAAGTAACCCCTTAAAAAGGGCTTGGTAAGCTTTCGATTGTTCATAGCGCTTTAGGAGACTCCATAATCTATTCCCAATTTCATAAAATTTTGCTTAAGGCATCTCAATTTTTTGGTTAACGATATGTTCAAGCAGAGGGCTTTTTGCAGATTTAATAAATGCTGCATCAATTGCTGCATTGCGTCCTTGCATAACAGGGTGATAGTTGGGGTGAGTAAAAATATAAAACTCGCCGTCTTCAAGCGCTTCCACAACCCGCTTTCCAACAATCGACACTTCAATTCCATTTTCTACCATTTGCTTGGTTGCATTCGCAAAACTGCCTTCATCTGGTATATGGGCTGAACTAGATTCATATTTAGCTGGACGGTTTCTTTCAGATTCATGAATCCTAGTTTGAACAAAAGCAGGGCACAAGACTGACACGTGGATGCCCTTCTCCTCTAATTCTCCTGCCCAGCTTTCTGATAAGGCGACCACCGCAGCTTTGGTAGCAGTGTAAGCTCCTAAATAAGGCACGCCACCCATGCCTGCCATTGAGGCAACATTAACAATCCAGCCACCTTCTCCGTGCTGCTTGATTAGCGGGGTCATGACTTTAGCTCCATATACAACGCCCATCAAGTTAACATCCAGAGCCCATTGCCAGCCTTTTTGATCCTGAGTCTCAATTGGCCCTGTATCACCACCAACACCAGCATTATTTACAACCATATGAATTTTTTTGAATCGAGCTATTGCCTGATTGGCAACTTCTTGCCACTGATCTTCTTGAGCTACATCGAGCGCAACTGTCAACACAGAAATTCCTGCGTCTTCTAGAATTGAACCAGCTTTTTGCAGGTTTGCTTTATCAATGTCTGCGATCACAATATTCATCTTTTGATCACCTAAGGCTTGAGCAATAGACAAGCCAATGCCTTCAGCTCCACCGCTAATCACAGCTGTTTTTCCTGCAAATTTGGACATGTTAATTCTTCTCCTTATTAATGTGAGGTTAATCTAGCTTAGGTTGAGAGCAGTGCGTTAAGTTGACCTTCCATCTTCTGGTAATCCCAAAATGCACGCAAGGACTCAATCTTATTATTTGAATTGATGCGATACATCACAATCATTTTGGTCTCTATTTTCACCTCATCAATCCGGTTGACTATTTGTGCATAATTAGCACATTCATCCCCACAAGGAATGGATTCAATAATGGTAAACTCAATATTTCCATTTGCAATGACAGTGTCATAAAACTGTTCGATCGCAGCAAGGCCTTTGTGGCCATTGCCCTCTGGGTCTAATGGGCTTTTTCCTATTGGGTCCTGCACAAGGGCATTTTTATCAAACAACGCAAGCCAGTTCTTTTTATCTTTAGCTACGGCATAGTCTCGGGACAGAAAACTTAACTCCTGAGCTTTGGTTTTATAGTTCATCTGATTCCTCCTCTGTTGGCGGATTAATTTCTAGTCTAGCAAAGTATATCCCCACCAAAGCCAAGATCACAAAGCAAAGTTGAGTAAAATTTAAATACTCTAAAAAGATCAAGGCTCCAAAAATTGTTGCAACTATTGGCTGCATTAGTAAGCCCACTGAGCCAAAGGATGCAGTGATTTTTGGCATGCTGTAAGTGATAAAAAATTGCCCTCCTACTTGGCACAATATTGCCATGGCAAATAAATTAATGATTTCTATCTTGCTGGCTGGAAGAAATTCCCTTGATTCAATTAATGCAGGGATAAGTGAAAATAAACATGTGAACAAGGTGGTATAAAAAATAATATTGATTGAACTTTCTTTACCTAGTCTCGAGATAATTAGCAGATAAGTTGCATACATCAATGCTGCCATTAATGCTAAAGCGTCACCAAATAATGCACCATCTGTTTTGGTGGATGAAAAGTAAACCAAACCAAACACGCCGACATAGGTTGAAACAAACGATATCAAGAAGCGTCTGCTCACAGATTCTTTAAACAGAAAAATTCCAAGAATGACCACATATATTGGTGCAGTATTCACGATGATTGTGGAGTTTGCGATAGAAGTATATTGAAGACTCCAGTGCCAGGCACTCATGTCTGTGGTGAAAGCAAAGGCAGCGATCATCGCAAAAAGCAGGCTCTTACCATTGAGTAATTTAAAAGCTTGCTGCTTGTTAAAATAAATATTAATGAGAGCCAGAAATGGTAAAGCAAGAAACATTCTATAAAACAGAATCCAGGATGGCGATAACTCGCTCCACCTTACAAAAAGAGGAGCTAATCCTATCAACCCTGCTCCTAGCAACAATATAAAAAAATTTTTAGCTGGGTTTAATTGTGAGGACATCAAGATATACTTCAGTTATGTGTGCAGATATTGTAAATCATGAAGATGAAGTTATCTCTGTTGGGCAACTTAATCAACAGGCTAAGAGATTACTAGAAAGTCAATTCCGAAGTATCTCAGTGCTGGGTGAAATCTCTAATCTAGCGAGACCGTCCTCGGGGCATATCTATTTCACCCTCAAGGATGAAGATGGAGCTATTAGATGTGCCATGTTTCGCAATCAAAACTCCCGGCTAAATTTTGAGCCTGAGAATGGGGACCAGTGCATTCTAAAAGGACAAGTCAGTTTATATGCACCAAGGGGAGATTATCAGTTGATTGTTAGCTCAATGCAGCCCGCTGGTTCAGGCAATTTAATGCAGCAATTTGATGAGTTAAAAAAGAAATTAGATGCAGAGGGGCTGTTTGCACAAACATCCAAACTGCCCTTACCAATAGAGCCTAGACATATAGGTGTTATCACTTCAGAATCGACCGCTGCGTTTCAAGACGTATTAACAACAATCAAAAGAAGAGCTCCTATTAGTCAGGTAACTCTTATCCCTGCAACTGTTCAAGGAGAGACAGCGCCAAAAACGCTTATTCATGCTTTGCACCAAGCATTGGAGTTCAATGATGCAAATCCACGCAACGCCTTTGATGTGATCTTGATCTGCAGAGGTGGTGGGTCCATTGAAGATTTATGGGCATTTAACAACGAGAGTTTAGCTAGAGAGATGTTTGATTTTCCTATCCCTATTATTTCGGGCGTAGGTCATGAGATAGATTTTACCATTGCAGATTTTGTATCAGACCTTAGGGCCCCCACCCCTACTGCTGCTGCTGAACTGGTTACTGAATATTTTTTTCAGCTTGAAAGTCATCTTGAAGATTCAAGTCATCAGCTTCTGCAGAGCCTCAAGGGAACTTTAAAAGAAAAATCTCAAAAACTTTTGTTTACCTCTCAGAGCTTAAAGAGCCCTGCAACTCTTTTAAAGGAGCAATCTCAATCCTTAGACAGTCTAGAAATTCGTTTATCTCAAGCTATAGGAAATGCAATCTCGTCAGCTAAACAAGATCTCAAAATATCATCTGCTACTCTTCATCAATCTAATGCCATGAGAATAATTCAAAAATTTCAAGTGATCCTCAATACTTACCTTCAAAATATACAACATCATGTGAACAATGCATTGATAAAAAAAATGTTTGCTGTGAAGAACCTTTCTACTAATTTAAGTGCTGTTAGCCCTTTGGCAGTATTAGATAGAGGTTATGCAATTGTGATGGATGATGCCGGAAAAGCCTTAACATCCTCAGGGAATATTAAAGTTGGTGACACTATTCATACGCGGCTAGCTAATGGAAAAATTATTTCTAATGTTACAAAGAAAGAATAATAAGCAGTTAATTGCTCTTGGAGCTTTCGGAGCTTTGGTTTTTTTGGTAAGCCATGCAGAGGCTGGACCCATTAAAGGCAAGAGCGGAGAAGTTATTGCTATTCCAGCATCTCAGGAAGAGAGAAAGGACCAGTTTCTAATCAAGCAGGGATCTCAAACTCTGCAATTGATAAGTCTGCCTTTTGTTAAAAGTGATTTGTTGATTACCAGGCATTCTAAAGACGTCCTAGTAAAACAAGTGAACTTTGGCGAATCAAGAATTACTATTTCGGATACATCTAAGGTCAACTTAAGTCAGGAAGATCAAATGCGAGCAAATGCAGAAGCGGTTCAGATTAAAAATGCTTTAAGCGCATCAACTAAAAATATAACGCCCTCTTTTAAATTTTTATCTCCAGTCCCTGGAGTTGTCACTTCGCCATTTGGAAAACAGAGATTTATTAATGGTCTCCCTAGATCAGCTCATCTTGCATTAGATTTAGCCGGGGCCGAAGGCACGCCAATCACCTCGCCATTAAAAGGAATTGTCGTGTTAGTGGGAGACTTTTTTTATACAGGACATACTGTTATTTTAGATCATGGGCATGGTCTTTTTTCCTCTTATGCCCATATGAGCGAGACCAAAGTTGCGGTTGGTGATGTGATAGAGCAATCAGCTCTTGTCGGATTGGTTGGCTCCACAGGCAGAGTAACCGGACCTCATCTACATTGGACCGTTTATTTTGATGGCAATAAAATTAATCCTGAATCCTTGATAAAAAAAGATTTTTTAGCTTCCCTGCTGCAGCGCAGCATAAGCGAGGGATAAGCTCTTCTCATCTTGTGGCTTCAGGCTTGTAAAAGCTATCTCACCACCAGGTGAAATAAAATAAGTTGCAGGCAAAGTTTTTGGAGTAGCTATACCCCAGAGACCTTTCGGGTGAGTTATGAGGGATGGGTATTGAATACCAAACTTTTTAATTTGAGGCCTTAGATCTTCTGCTTCTAGTCTATCAAAATTAAACGCTAGCACTATCACCTCAGGATGCTTAGCCATAAATGAGTTGATTTCTGGAATTTCTTTGATGCATGGAGGACACCAATCCGCCCAATAATTAACTAGAATCCATCGATCCTCAAGATCGGATGAAAACATTGGGCGAGCATCAAATATTTCAATATCTCCCCGCTCACAGGAAATTAACAAAAGACAAAGAAGAGATAATGGTAATTTTAATTTCATGATTTATAGTAAGGCAAATGGAAACTATTATGCATGAAAAATATCTCCTCATCCTCTTTTACTCTGGTACGGGGGCTGTGAAAAATCTCGCGCATGCAATTGCAGATGGGGCTGAAAAAGAAAATCTTGCAGTTAAAATAAGAACTGTGCCAAAGGTCTCTGCAACGGCTGAGGCTGTTGAACCAAGCATGCCAAAATCAGGTGAGGTGTATTGTACTAAACAAGATTTAATTCATTGCTCGGGGTTGGCTCTAGGCTCACCCACGCGATTTGGATCGATGGCTGCGTCCATGAAATATTTCTTAGATTCTACAGGGGAACTCTGGGCTAACCATGAGCTTGAAGATAAACCTGGCTGTGTTTTTACCTCTACCGGCTCTATGCACGGAGGGCAGGAAATGACGCTGTTCAACCTCATGACTTTTTTGCTACATCACGGAATGATTTGTGTTGGCTCACCTTATTCTGTAAAAGCCATGAATGAGACAAAGGCTGGCGGAACACCCTATGGGCCTTCTCACGTAAGCAATTTTAATAATTCCATTGAACTTACCCCTCATGAGTACGAGATAGCTCATGCAACAGGCCAAAGGTTGGCAAAACTTATCAATACACTAGACTAAATATGACTCTCAACAAATTATTTATTTTTTTTACTGGTGCGCTGATCACAACCCATGCTCTTAACAGTCTTATGATTGGCACTCCATTAATTGGCATTATTATCTGGTCACTTCCCTTAGCCATATTTTTTTTTCAAGCTTGGTTGATGCCAACAGCTAGGGTGTATCAAATATTTAGCTTTATTATCTTGATTTACTTTATGACTACTTGCCTTGATGTATTTGGCCTGCCCAATGCAAGGCTATTAAGCTGGCTAGAGTTGGTAGAAATAGTTGTTGTCTTTTTTGTGGCTGTTTACGCTGCCAGAGAACAATTACGTAATGTAAAGTAAACTTGACAGACAAGTAAGCTTTACAGTAAGATTCGCGTCATGGCTAAAATTACACATAAAGGAATGTGGGTCGAAGTATCCTCACTCAATCCAACTGACAAAAAAAATTATATTAAAGCTTTTGCTTGTTTTATGCTCGGTGCTGTTTTGCTTGGCATTCATCTTGCAGAAGTAGGCTTTCTTGGAGACGATGCAATCAATTCGATGCCTGAACCGTGGCTAGTTATATTAAGAATTGTAATGATTGCATTATTTTTTATTGGTGCTTTTTTTCACTATAAATTTACTATCACCCAGGATGATTTATTTAAGAGCTATCAAAGTGCCTGCTTTGTTGGAGGCGCACTGGGATTTCTTGTCTTTGGATTAAGTCTAACTGCCCTTTCTCCCTATTTTAACTTCTATCCAACTTTCTATGAATATTTCTTGGCTTTTGCTATAGGCACTTCCATTGGCGGTTATTCTTTTTATCGTAAATACATTGCCGAAAGTTGAAAAATAATCTCAAAACACTAAGACAAGAAAAAAGTATCAGCCAAGATGAGCTTGCTTCTATTTTGGGCGTGAGTCGACAAACAATTAATTCAATTGAAACAGGAAAATTTGACCCATCTTTAAAACTGGTAATTAAAATCACTAGATTTTTTAAGGCAGAGCTAGAGTCAATTTTTATATTTGAGGAGGACTCATGATAGCTCTTGCAGGAATAGTAATTTTTGGTGTGCTGTTAGCGGTATATGGAGGCTCCATAGTCACTGGGATCTTTGCAATAATGTTTGGCTGGATGATTGCTTTGTTTGCGTTTGCGATTACGCTTTTTACGTTAATCTTTTCTTTTCTGATGATGGTCCTAACGTTTGTCTTAATCATTTTTGCTGTTTTGCTGTCGGGTATTTTTGGTTTATTTTTTATTTAATTTAATTTTTGGAGAATCTGTATGAATGCACTTAAATCAATTTTTTCTTGGCTTGGAAGATTTCTAGAAAAAGCTAGAACTGTCATGCTGAACCTGGGAACAGCCTTTGTGTTAATCATTATTACGTTCGCTATCATCGGAGGATTATCTTCCTCTGGATCAGATGTTACCGAAAAAGATGGCCGAGTACTGTTTATTGATCCAGTAGGAACCGTGGTCGATCAAGAGGTGTTTAACTCAGACTTTCTGTTTAACTTCGAAACAAACTCTTCAACTGATCAGATACAAACAAGAGATCTAATAGCGTTAATTAGAGCCGCAGCAGCAGATGAAGAAATCCCAGCTGTATTTATTGATTTCTCATCAACAGGCTTTGCAGGACCAACCACAGTAATTAATATTGCAAAAGAACTTAAGGCTCTTCGTGAGTCTGGTAAAAGAGTCATTGCATTTAATGACCGTCTGTCTACTAGCTCCTATTTGATGGCATCTCAAGCTTCTGAAGTATGGGTTCATCCTGTTGGAAGTATTAGCGTTAGAGGTCTTGGTGGAATGCGTCCTTATCAAAAAGAGCTCTACGAAAATCTAAAAATTAATTTCCATAATTACTCTCAAGGTGATTTTAAATCTGCAGTTGAAGGCAACACAAGAACAGATATGTCAGAAAATGATAGGTTACAACGAGAAGCCCTATACACCCCTATTTGGGATGAAATGAAATCCCTAATGGCAGAAGGACGAGGCATTGAATCAGACGATATTCAATCGTTTGCAGATGGCTACGTTGGATTTTTTGGTGAAGCTGCAATTGCAAATATTGCCTACGCTGAAGCAAATAATATTATTGATGGCACGAAATCATTTCCTGAATTTCGTCAGTATATGATTGAAGAATTTGGTCTAGATGAAGAGGCTAAAACAGACACTTACAAAACGATTTCTTATAATGAGTATGCAGATCAAATGGAAGATGACTTCTCCGAAAGTGAAAATGAAATAGCTGTTATTACGGCTGAGGGTGTGATCATGGAGGGAGAGATTTCTCAGGGCGTAGCCGGTTCAAGCGGAGTCGTAAAGCAAATTAGATCTGCACATGAGAACGAAAACACAAAAGCTATTGTCTTTAGAGTTAATAGCCCTGGTGGCTCTATCATAGCTAGCGAAATGATGCGTGATGAGTTGTTTGCCGCTAAAACAAAAGGCATTAAGGTCGTAGTATCAATGGGCGATTATGCAGCATCTGGCGGGGTTTATATTGCAACACCAGCTGATTACATATTTGCAGAACCTACAACCATTACAGGCTCTATAGGTGTGGCGATTGCTTTGCCTACATTAGAAAATGCCATGGACTATATTGGAGTGAATTTTGATGGAGTGGTTACTTCTAAACATGGTGGCTGGGATCCAACTCAGGCAATTGATGAGGACTTAGATAAAATATTTGCAAGCTGGGGAGCAGATGCATACGATCGGTTTGTTAACTTTGTTGCTGATTCAAGATCTCAATCCTATGAAGACATTAAAGCAATTGCAGGTGGCAGAGTCTGGATTGCAACTAGTGCAAAAGAGATAGGTTTAGTAGATGAGATTGGAGGCATTGATGATGCCATTGCGTATGCTGTAAATCTAACAGAATTAGAGGATTATCAGGTTGAGTATTATGGTCAAGAACTTTCCCCTGAAGAGCTAATTCTCAGAGAGCTGCTTGAAAATTTTGATGTTTCCATCAAAGAACCAAAGGTTTTCTCAGCCCTTAATGGCTTAGCAGATCTCTATGAAACATTAACAGGAATACAGCAACCAAAAGCGCTGTTAACCTGCGAGGATTGCTTGGTAGACCTTGATTAATTTGCAAGAAATTTAAAAAAAGAGACTGATATGGATGGACTAACAGCAATGAGTTTTATTTTTGGAATGGTCGGAGTGGTTGCACTCGTTCGTTTGGAGAAACTAACAAAGACTCTTAAAGAAAAAGGCATTCTCGAAGAGGATTACAAGGAAGAGTAAGTTACAGGTTTAGCGTTTCTTTAATAAATGGAATAGTTATCTTTCTTTTAAGAGAAGCAGCCTGCCGGTCAAGAGAGACAATATTCTCTACCAATAATGAAAACTCACGAGTTTGATGTTTAAGAAGAAACTCAAGCTCTGCTTTTTCTAAGTTAATGTCTAATTGGTGGGATACAAAATCTAAAGCTTGGCTTAAAAACTCATCTTGCACTGCTCGCAGAGTCATGTACTCCATGCGCTTGATTCTTGAAAGCAAATCTGAAAGCTGGGTGCTGGCCTCTAAGGACTGAGTGCCACTAAAAGATAGTACAAGACTGCAGCCAGATTGCTGACATTCATTGATTAGATTAAACAGAGCTGTCTCCCACTCCTCCTTTGAAAGAATAAGTTGCAAGTCATCAATGCAAACCGCATCCAGGGATGCTAAATTTTGCAATATCTCTACTCCCATATTGATGGCTTTGTTCATGGGTATAAAAGCAAACTGTTTTCCTGATGAGCTAAGCTCGTTGCAAATAGCTTGCATTAAAAATGATTTGCCAGAGCCTTCAGCTCCATTAATTATTAGCTCATCAGTATTCTGACTTACAACAAGGTCTTTAAGTCTGCTCATTAACTCATTATTATCTGGCGAACAAAAAAAGCTCTCAAAAGATGCCTTTTGATTAACCTGAAAAGGGAAAATAAGTTGCGTTGGATTATTCACGATGTAGTTTGGCAGTTAATTTAGACCACCCTGTCCCATATAGCAAAAGACTGATGAGGGTAACGCCTGCCACAATAACATCAAGAGCAAGATTAGTTATGTTGAAGCCAAAAATAATGTCTATAAATACAAAAGCTAGATAAGCGATATGACAAAAAGTAGTGAATTTTCCAAAGACATTAGGAGCGGGAGTGCCTGTTTCATAAACAGTCATGTGAAATGCAGCGCCCATAATAATAATGAAATCACGGCATATAAAAGTAAGAAGGACAAAGAGTGGGATATATCCATTCATCCATAGAATTAAAATTGTTCCGATCAGCAATACTTTATCCGCAATAGGGTCTAATATTTTTCCAAGTTCAGTCTGCCACTCCATCACTCTTGCTAGATACCCGTCTAAACCATCTGTTGCTGCAGCAAGGACAAAAATGCCTAAAGCATAAAGAAAGTTTTCGTTGGCAATAAAAGTGAGTAACGGGTACATCAGAAATATTCTAATAATGGATAGTAAATTTGGGATAAAAATAAAGTATTTAGTCATGCTAATTTAAGTACTCCAGGTAGAGAGTCTTCTCACCTTGATTAAACTCTTTAAATAAGAGTGTGCTGCTTCCTCTCAGCTCCATCAGAAGAGACTGGGTAGTTTGGAATAGCTGCGTCGTATATACAATCTTCGAGCGATCAAATAAATAGAATGCTTTCGACTTAATAGCAAAAATTTTTGATAGCTCCGCCTCAACGCTCTCTAAATCCTGAAATGATTTTAGCCCACTAATTGATAATAAGATTTCATCTCCGCTGGCCCCTGGTGCAAGAGGCTCAATGGAAATAAAGGTATCAAGAAATAGATGTAACTTATTTTTTACAGCATTAATAATTTGATCGTCTCTTAATAAATCTGAGGAAGGCAAGTCTCCATCCAACAGCCATTGGTTGATGCCGACTCTTGAAATTTCTATGGATAGCACGGAGTCACTATAAAATTTTTGCTGAATATACTCTGAAGGTGAAAATAGAATATCCGTTTGCTGTAAAAAATTCTGATCCTCTAAATCAAATGCAGGCAACTCTAAATGGACGCCTCTCTCTTCTGCCAGGTCCTGCAAAGTCAATTGTAAATTTTTTTGCAGCTCATTAGATGGCTTGTTCACATCTAGATAAAAAGGTTTTATCTCACCGGTATCAATCTTGATCAGAAAAAGAATGACAGGTCGTGAATACCCGATTAATGGAATGCCAATTTTTCTAAGCTCTGGAATTAATGTTGCTCTATTAAACTTAACCAATAATTTGTCTTTTCCATCTTCTGAGTTGATGGCATAAGAGGTAACAAAATCAATTTTATTGAGCTTGGCATCTCCTATTTTCCATAAATAATTTGGCTTGCGTGAGCCAGATAATTTTGTAATTAATAGATTGAATGCTTTATTTAATCCATCGTTAGTATTGGTATACTGATCGCTAGGAAGGCTGACTTCAAACAAGCTAGGTAACTCTTTGGCATGCAACAAACTTGTTGCGCTGATAGCAACCATGGCAAAGTAGCATATTTTATTAATCATAATTTTTAATTGTAAATGACTAACAAACGAAAACCTAAAGATCCCTACGCCAAATCAGGAGTCAGTATTGATGCTGGTAACGATTTAGTTGAAGCTATTAAGGCCAGCGTTAACGCCACGCATGACAAACGGGTATTAGGGGGAATTGGTGGCTTTGCTGGGCTGTTTCAGCTTGGAGGAAAGTACAAGAATCCAGTCTTGGTTGGTTGCACTGATGGGGTTGGAACGAAAGTATCTTTGAGCCAAACGCATAAAACAACACATTCAATTGGCCAGGATTTAGTAGCCATGTGCGTGAATGATATGGTGACCTGTGGCGCAAAGCCTCTATTTTTTTTAGACTATTTTGCAGCGTCAAAACTCGAGCCAATCGCAACAGCAAATATTATTAAAAGTATTGCCAAGGCCTGCAAGGCATCTGATTGTGCATTGCTTGGAGGAGAAACTGCTGAAATGCCTGGACATTACGTTGGGCAAAACTTTGACCTAGCTGGATTTTCTGTGGGAGTAGTAGAAAAAGCTCATCTTATTGATGGGAAAAAAATAAAAGCTGGTCAAATAATTCTTGCCCTAGAGTCAAGCGGTCCGCATTCAAATGGCTATTCATTAATTCGAGCTATTGTTAAGAAAAATAATCCGCCACCAGCAATAATGAATGCTCTGTTAAAACCTACCCACCTCTACCCAAACTCAATTCTAGAATTAATTAAAAAAGTTGATGTTAAGGGTATGGCTCACATCACTGGCGGAGGACTAACTGAAAACATTCCAAGAATTCTAAAAAAGGGATTGAAAGCAAAAGTAGAAATGTCTGCTTGGAAATTTCCAAAAGTTTTTCAGTGGCTGCAAGACTACGGCAAAATATCTGAGCCTGACATGTTGAGAATTTTTAATTGTGGGATTGGTATGGTGTGTATTGTGGAGCCAAAAGATCTAATAAAAGCTCAAGCGGTCTTACAAAAACATCGATTTAAATCCTTTGTATTAGGTAAAATTGAGCGATCAAGCTCAGAAGATCAAATCGAATATATTTAAAGTATGCAAAAAATTGTTGTTCTAATTTCTGGTAATGGATCTAATTTGGAGGCTATAGCAAAGGCCTGTCAAAATGGCAGTATTCCAGGCTCTATTGAGTTAGTGATCTCTAACCAGGCAGGGGTCAAGGGCCTAGAGCGTGCACAAAAATATCACTTAATGACTAAAACCATTAGCCATGAAGACTTTGCTTCGCGCGAAGCATTTGATCTATCTTTGACTGAGCAAGTGCTTTCAATCGAACCAGATTTAGTTGTTCTTGCTGGTTTTATGAGAATTCTCACGTCAAACTTTACAGATGCCTTTGCTGGAAAATTAATTAATATTCACCCTTCTTTGCTTCCTGAGTACCCCGGACTCAACACACACAGTCAAGCTTTAGAGAATGGTGATTTGATGCATGGTGTCACGGTGCATTATGTAAACGGAGAGTTAGATGGTGGCCCTGTGATTGCACAGGGTGCTTTAAAAATTGATCCGACTCAAACTGAAACTAAGCTTATTCAAAGGATTCATAAAATAGAACATGCACTCTTGCCCAAGGTCATTGCTGAGGTTTTGAAGGGCCTGATCTCCCTGCAGGGCAAAAAGGTAAAATTTGAAGCGAAGAGTCACTTCGGAAAAAATAATATGGAGTTTTTTAATGTATAGATTAGCCAGCGTACTATTAGTATTAGTCTCATTAAATGTTTCCAGCCAGATACTCCCTGACTACAAAGCAATGTATGACTTTACAAACTCCGATGTCAGTATGCAGGGTGTGCGTGAATTGAAGACCATGGAAGATGGTGCTAGATCTCTATCATTTAAAGCAAAATTTCCTTTGGGGAAAATTGATATAAGCTCTGAGTTTCATGAAAGCCAGGATTTGATCACCACCAATCAGTACACCATGAGTGCTAAGTTTGCCTTTGTTACACAAAAACGAATTGTGAAGTTTGATCAAGAAGCAAAAACTATTGGTTCGTCGGGTAAGTTTGAATGGGAAAAAAGTTTACCTGAAAATTTAGAAATTTTTGATCCTTTGAATGCTCAGATACAAATTAGAAAAAAAGTTATACAAGGTGCTAAGACATTTTCTCTTTTGCTGCCAGATATTAAGACTGGTGAGATCGAATCAAATCACTACACGCTGAATGCAGATGCAGAGTGCGAGGTTGGGGAGGTAGCCTATCAATGCAAGGTTGTCCAGCGAAAGCGACCTCAAGACAACAACAGGATTACAACTTACTTTTTATCGCCAGAGCTTGGTTATTTAATCGTCAGGATGGAAGACCAGGATGAAAAAGGAGACACTCTCCTGCAGCTTAAAGGCTTACTTTAAGTTTTTGGGAGCGTGACGCCAGTCTGACCTTGATATTTCCCGCCTCTATCCTTATAGCTGACTTCGCAGTCTTCATCAGATTCAAAAAAGATCATCTGAGCAACGCCCTCGCCAGCATAAATTTTTGCAGGAAGATTTGTGGTGTTGGAAAATTCTAGTGTCACATGACCCTCCCACTCAGGCTCAAGAGGTGTCACATTAACAATAATGCCGCACCTTGCATACGTAGATTTGCCTAAGCAGATTGTTAGCACATTCCTTGGAATGCGAAAGTACTCTACCGTCCTAGCTAAAGCGAATGAATTAGGCGGAATAATGCAAACATCGGCGGTAATATCGACAAAGCTTTTATCATCAAATACTTTTGGATCTACGGTTGCTGAATAAATATTTGTAAACACTTTAAATTCATTTGCACAGCGAACATCGTACCCAAAGCTTGATACACCATATGAAATTAACTTGTCACCCTTGTCATCTACCCTAACTTGATTCTTAGAAAATGGCTCGATCATGCCTTCATTTTCAGCCTTTCGTTTAATCCATACATCCGGTTTAATAGACATTAGATTTCGATCCTCCCTTGGATTGCTCTAGCAATAGTGTTGCCGTCGACATACTCTAACTCGCCTCCTATAGGAATACCATAAGAGATCCTTGAAACTTTTACAGACTGAAGATGGTCTTTTAGAAAAGAAGCAGTTGCATCCCCTTCAACGGTCGAGCTCGTTGCAAGAATGACTTCCTCAATCTGAGCATGTTGGATATGGCGTAGTAAATCTGGAATACCTAAATCATCTGGTGAAATGCCATCAATGGGAGATAATCGACCCATCAAAACAAAGTATCGGCCTTTAAAGCCTCCAGTTGATTCAATCGCCAAGACATCCGAAGGACTCTCCACTACACATAAACTATAAGCATCTCTAGACAAATCACTGCAGATTCTACAAATGGACTCTGAGGTTAACTGTCTGCAAGTTTCGCATCGCTGGATGGTGTTTAAACACTCCTCTAAGGTCTTCGCCAGGTGTGCTGCCCCGTCTTTATTTTTATCTAACAAAAATAAAGCCATGCGCTGAGCAGACTTTTTTCCAACCCCTGGAAGGATCGTCAGAGATTCAATTAATTCATAGAGAAGGTCTTTACTCATTCGTTACCTTGTTAACCGATTCATCAATAATTTTTCCATCAAAGGACTCAAGAATATCTTTTAACACAGGATTTTCAAGCAGCGCAGCCTTGTCCTCGTCTAACTGTTGTTTAACTTCAAGCTCTTCCATAGCGGCAGGTGACGATGCCACATCACCGCTTTCAATCACAAGTGAGATCTCGCTGCCCAGTCTTTTTGCAAGAGCTTCTATAAATTCAGTCTTTAAGCCTTCTGTTGGGTTAATCAGATCATCTGATTTTTTTAAAGTTACAATTTTATTTTCAAAGTTAAGAAATTCAAACTCTGAGAAAACTTGTTTTACAAACATGGAGAGCTCAAGAGAATGGAACATAGCATTCCAACCCTTCAGATCCAGGTGAGAAGGGATAGATGTCTGAGGCTCTTCAGCAGGTGCTACAGGGGCAGTGAAGTTAAGTGGCGTTGTTTCGCTAGGCACAGAAATAGGAGGGGCACTTTCTTGAGGTTGAGTCTGAGCTGAGGGCTCTGGACTTATTTTAAGATTTTTTTTTTCTTCTACCAAGGGTGGCACTTCGCTGATAGGCTGAAACGCAAGCATTCGCAATATACACAATTCTAAAGCTTGCTTAGGATGAGGGTGAACATGAAATTTACTCAATGAGTTTAGAGCAATCTCATAATGAAGTTGTATCACTTGAGGGTCTAAGGCTTGAGCTAAGCTTTGTATAGAAGTGCTATCGCTATTCTCAAGCTGTTGTTGCAATGCGATCTTATGAAGCACTGAAATCAAGATTTTCAGCACCTGCTCGTATTCAACATTTAGCTCGGTAATTTTATGCAATGCATTATAGGCTCCATCACCATTCTTAGAAGCAATCTGCTCTACCAATTCAATAATATATGACTGATCAATGGTGCCAAGCAGAGCCTTCACATCCTCTGAGTTCAAGGCGCCATTCCCATGGGCTATTGCTTGATCTAAAAGCGTTAAACCGTCTCTCACGGACCCCTGGGCTGCCTCAGATATCAGCTCTATAGATTCTTCATCATAGCTAATAGATTCAAGATCAAGCAAAGATTTGGTGTGCTGCTGAATTTGGCTCTCAGGAATAATCTTTAAGTTTAATTGCAGGCAACGAGACAGGACAGTCTTGGGTACCTTTTCTACTTCAGTCGTTGCCATTAAAAACATGACATGGGGAGGTGGTTCTTCGAGAGTCTTTAATAGAGCATTGAAGCTACTCTTCGAGAGCATATGCACCTCATCGATTAAGTATATTTTAAAACGAGCATTGGCAGGTTTGTACTGAACTGATTCCAGTAGCTCTCTCATGTCATCTACTCCTGTTCTAGAGGCAGCATCCACTTCTAAAAATTCCATATGGCGACCAATTTTAATTTCTTCGCAAGCCGAACAAGTGTTGCATGGGACTGCCTGTGGTGAATCTGTTTGCATGCAATTCAAGCACTTGGCAAATACTCTAGCTATCGTGGTTTTACCGACCCCTCGTGTACCGCTAAAGATATAAGCTTGATGAAGTTTATTTTGTAGAATGCTGTTTTCTAGAGCCTTAAGAACATGCTCTTGACCGACAACTTCGGCAAAAGAAGATGGTCGGTATTTTCTTGCTAAAACCTGGTAAGACATAGGGTCAATCATACCATGTCAATTTACAAAACTTTGTCGATAATTGAGCCTGAAAACCCTCTGGTAAATAGAAATTGTTTTTGCTTCATTTTGGACTGGTAGTCAGTGGGCTTCTGATCTTTAAATTTCTTTTTGAGTTCTTTTTGAGCATTTTCAAGCCATGTCTCATAGACCTCCAAGGCATTAGAGGTGATGGTAGAATCAACACGCTTAGCATTTAGCTCCATCTCAATTTTTTTTGGTCCAAAACCTTTTCGAGCTCTTGAATTAACATACATTTCTGCAAAACGCTCATCATCCAATATCCTGTTAACCTCAAGCTTATCAAGAGCTTCCTCAATAATTGGAGAAGACTCTGGGTAACGCTTGTCTAGTTTTTGCATTAATTCATGACGCGAATGTTCGCGCCTGGAGACTAGGTCTAAACCTTTATTGTAGATAACCGTGAAAGCTTCGGAGCTCATTTCAAAGGCATCACTCGGGACTTACCTTTATTTTTGATAATTTTTACTCTCTGACCAACCTCAAAAGAATAGTCGCCTTCTTCCTGAATAATGGAAACAGTTTTTCCAGAATCTAGGTCTAACAATAATTCAATGGCTGGTTTTCGAGTTGCAGCATCGCCAGCTTTAGCTCCAATGGCAGAGCCCACCAAGGCCCCAAGGACCCCAGCAACATCAGACTCAGTCTCAGAGTCAGTGACAGAAGAGCCAGCCACAGCACCAAGAATAGCTCCAGCAAATGCTCCAGTATCACCATCGCCAGATAAGATGACCCTATCTATTGAAACTACAGTTGCAAATACAACCGTTTGCATCCGCTGAGCAGCAGAACGATCAACCACTTCTGGTTTTAAAGAGTTGTATGAACAACCAGAAATTAACAGCACAGCAGTTATTAATGTAGCGAAATATTTAGACTGATTTAACATCCTCTTTCTCCTGAATAAAGTTTTTTTTCAATTCTTCTGCGATTAAATAATAAGTCTTGCCCTTGTGAAACCCGCTAAGCAATTCTACTGCATAAATTGAATTATTGAATTGAGACTTTTGTATTTTAATTTTTTGATTCTTTTTTAATCGTATTAAGTTTCTAACATCCACCACCGAGAAATTATCCCAGTTTTGAAATTTTCTAGCTTGATAAGTCTGATAGGCGTCGCTGGAAAAGAAATATAGGACCTGGCCATTACCCCTGGATGAGAGGGACGAGGCATTTCGATCTAATTGCCAGACAGACTCAATGACTGTTTGATCTTGATCTGAATGCGTTTGTGCGAAGGCTGCGCTTGCACCAAAGCTTATTAAAACTATTAGGAAGAAATGTTTACAAGAATTCATATTAATTTAGACAGGATGATTAATAGAAAGTTTCCTTACAAAGGCAGAGAGATAACAATACCAGAAATAGCCATGGCTAAAATAGTTATCCATGTGCCTAATGTACCAAGCAATCTATAGGGAGTGCTTTCTCTAGAGATGGCGAGCCCATATGCATGCAAGATACGGCTAAGAAAAAAAGTTGATCCCAGGATATGCAGTTTCCAGCCATCGATGTCTTGAATTTCAAGCAGCCCCAACATGATAATAGCCAAGGGTGCGTATTCAATTAAATTACCAAATGCTCTAATCGACTGCAGCATTTCTGGTGAATCTCCTTCCCCAAGCATGGTGTTGGTTTTAGATCGAACCAGTCCCGTGCTAAAGGCTAAACAAATAGCTAGTACTGATAAAAGCGATGCATATAATAGAGTGATTTCCATAGGTAGTAATTTTAAGTTGTCTCGTAAGTTTAATCTGATGACAGAGAAGATTGGAGAATTTTTTAAAAAAAGTTTCATCATCAATTAGAATAAAGGTATGGATGCCATAGAAAACCTAATCTCTCGAAATTCTCCTCGCGAACTAACTGCCCCTATGCCATCCAATCAAGAAATGGATGAGGTGTATAAGGCTGCTCTTAGAGCTCCTGATCATGCCTGGTTAAGACCCTCTAGATTTATCCAAGTCTCAGGTAAAGGCATAGATAGGCTGTCTACTCTTTTTGCAGACTTTGCATCCAAACATATTGAAAATATAGAGCTCTCTCATATAGAGAAATATAAATCTGCACCTTATCGGGCGCCAATGATTATTATTCTAGTGACAAAAATAACCGAGCATCCAAAAGTACCCGAGATCGAACAAATGCTTTCAACCGCTGCTGCTGCACAGAATATCTTACTTGCTCTCCATGCAAAAAATTATGCTGGCATATGGAGAACTGGCAAACTAGCGTTTAACCAAACATTGGTTGAATATCTTGGTCTTACTCCAGAACATAGGGTCATTGGCTACCTATATGTGGGAACGCCTTCAGGCACGATAAAAACCATACCTGATCTTGATCCTGAAAAATTTATTACCCACTGGGACTAATTAATTTTTTATACCTCTTGATTTTTTTATAATTGTTCCAAAATAAGAGGGGTAGATGCCAATTGGGTCTACATTTATTAACAGCATATGCCGCAAGGATATGCATTTTTAGTCGCTACTAAGGAGGACTATATTATGGTACTTAATTTTACCGATCCGTTTCTAACAACTCGCGTGTTAGGGTTTGAAAACCTATTTGATAGACTGCAGAGATTTTCTGATGCCACAGAAAAATCTTCCAGCTATCCCCCATACAACATCAGAAGAGATGGAAATAAAATCTTTATTGATGTCGCTGTGGCGGGCCTAGCTCGTGAAGACCTCAATATTGAGTTAGCAGAAGGCATTTTAACGATTGAGCACAAAGGGCCTCAGGGCGAGCTCTTGCAGCAATCTAATGAAGTGGTTTACCAAGGCATTGCACAACGTGCTTTTAAGCAGCAGTTCACTTTAGCTGAAAATGTTCAGGTGCATGGCGCTGAACTAGTTAATGGGATGCTAACTCTTGCATTAGAGAAAATTATCCCAGATGCTCAAAAACCACGTCTGATTGATATTAAAACTCCTAAAATTTTAGGGTCTAAGTAATTTAATCTAACTAGGATCGGGGGGCAGCAGCCCCCCTTTTTTTTGCTTATGCTTTAAAATAAATATTATGCGTCACCTGTTATTAACCTTAAGTCTTTTACTGTCCTCGTTGATTTCTGGAGCGCCTGTGAACACAGGGCATGCGGAGGCTAGCCTGATCACCAATCTTCAAAACAGCCAACAAGAATCTTTTTACCTCGGCGTCAGGCTCAATATGCAGGAAGGCTGGCATACCTACTGGGAAAATCCTGGAGACTCCGGCGGTCCCTTTGAAGCAGACTGGTTAGCAAGCGATGGTGTGATTATTGAGAATGTGGAGTGGCCAACTCCGACAACCATCCCTTACCCCCCGCTCATGACTTATGGATATGAAGGGGATGTAATATTTCCCTTTAAGGTCTTTAGATCTGTAGACTCCGAACTATCGACCATCCACCTTAAATTATCTTTTTTAATTTGTGCTGATATTTGCATTCCTGAAGAAGCAAATTTATCCATTGATCTCTCAAGCACCAATCCAAGCACCATCCTTGATGATGCAATTGATGAACTCCCAGTTGATTTTATTGCAATCAACACGTTGGTAGGTGCGGATGAAATTCATCTTCAATTTAAAGCTGAGCAAGAGGTAACGGAAGCATACTTTTTTCCAAGAGAAGATAATCTCTTTGCCTACGAAGCAAAGCAAGATCTCACCCAGCTTGATGAGCAGACTTTTCAGCTCACCTTGCCAACTCTCAATTTAAATATTGAAAGTTATTCAGGGATTTTAAGCTTGGATGGTCAAGGCTACCAAGTACAAGAGGAGTTGCTAGCATCTACTGGAGGTATGTCTTTGTTTGTGGCTCTGGTATTCGCCCTGCTGGGCGGTCTAATCTTGAACTTAATGCCTTGCGTTTTTCCTGTTATTTCACTCAAGGTGCTGAGCTTTGTGGCCATGGGTGGCGACGATCATGCAAAAATTCGCAATCATGCATTAACTTTTGTGGCCGGCGTTCTTTTTACTTTCCTGCTGATTGCTTCCATATTAATATTTATTAGATCCACTGGAGCAATGATTGGGTGGGGATTTCAATTGCAATCTCCTGAATTGGTAGGTCTCTTAACACTAATTATGCTTGGCATAGGCTTTATATTACTCACTGATATTAACCTGGCTAAAGGGTTAACCACCATCGGCTCAAGCGCGCAATCAAGAAACAATTATTCAGGTTCATTTTTTACCGGCGTTCTGGCCGTGGTTGTTGCCTCCCCCTGCACAGCTCCCTTTATGGGTGCGGCAATTGGTTATGCCTTGCTTCAGCCATCTTTTGCTACATTGCCGATCTTTATGGCTCTAGGCATAGGATTTGCAGGACCTTATTTAATCTTAGCCATGAGGCCAAGCTGGATCAGCACATTACCAAAACCAGGTGCTTGGATGGAAACATTGAAGCAGTTTTTTGCCTTTCCAATGATTGCCACAGCTCTTTGGCTCATGTGGGTTTTTATGCTGCAAACCTCAGGAGCATCCCTAATTCAATTACTGATCGTAAGTTTAATTTTAGCAGTCTCTGTCTGGATGCTCACCACTTTTAAACATCGTTTACGTTGGCTGGGCATAGTTTTAACTTCCATTTTAACTATGCAATTTTTAAGCAATTTACCGATGAATCAAACGATGGAGGAGCAAGGGTCAACTTCAGCTTCCTGGAGCCTAACCACTGAAACAGAACTAAAAACACAAGGCCAAGCTTATTTAATCAACTTTACTGCTGCATGGTGCATCACCTGCCAAGCTAATGAAAAAACAGCACTCTCAAGACAGCGAGTAACAGAGTACCTATCAAGCAATAACATTCAATATATCAAAGCGGACTGGACAAATCGAAATGATGAAATTACAACAGGGCTAGCTCGATACTCTCGAAGCGGAGTGCCTTTGTATATTTTCTGGAAGCCGGGAATGACGAGTTCAAAAATCTTACCCGCGGTATTGACCGAAGACATATTAATTAATGGTATGCAGTAGAAAGTATTCATGGCGGTCATAACGATATAAAAATATGCTTTCGCAGCTCTGTGATATAAAATATTTCTTTAAAATATAGCTTAAGAATGAACGACCTACCTTTTCAAATATTTGGAACTCAGCACCTTATAAGTCTGACACTCTGCATCATAGTTATCCTGGGATTTCCTTATTTTTATAAAAATCAATCTGATGATGGCAAGTTAATCGGGGCAAGAATTGCAGCGGGACTTATTATCTTTCATCTGATTACACAGCCTATTTATGACATTTTTTTATTCGGCTTGCCATGGCAGGATGAACTGCCCCTTCACATGTGTGATTTCTCTTCTATCGCTCTCATTATATTTCTATTAAAAGACAATGCCCCCAAGCTATTATTTCACTGTGCTTATTTTTGGGGTGTGTGTGGTGCCACCATGGCGCTTTTAACACCAGATTTAGAATATGCGTTTCCTCACGGTGAATATGTCCCATTCTTTTTTGGACACAGCCTGATCATCTTGGCAGTATTTTATGTCCTGATAGTGAAGGCAGACAGGCCACATCTATCTGACATACCTAAGGTCATTGTTACCACGGCTATCTTATTGGTTGGTGTCTATGTGATTAATATTATGATGGGACCGCCTGCTAACTTCTGGTTCCTAGTTGATAGACCTGATGGTGGATCATTGATGGACTACTTTCCAGACCCTCCCATGCATTTAGTGGGAGTTATTCCTCTGGGAATTTTCTTATTTTATGTTGCCTATCTTCCATTTTTGCTCAAAGATTTATCTGCTAGGAAAAGTTTCAAATGAAGTTAGAGCCAGCGGTCTGGTTTGATGAGATTGTTAAGACCTACCAGCTCATCTCTCCCCATATACATCACACACAGCTAATTACTTGCCCTGATTTAAATGAGGAACTAGGTGGGCAATATCTATTTAAACCAGAGTCTCTTCAAATTACCGGCTCTTTTAAAGTCCGGGGCGCCCTATCAGCTATCTCAAGATTGAGTGAGGAAGAGCTAAAGCGAGGAGTAATTGCATACTCTTCTGGCAATCATGCGCAGGGAGTGGCTCATGCTGCTAAAGTCTTTAATACGCCGGCAACCGTTGTCATGCCAAAAGACGCACCAATAAAAAAAATAAATACTGCTCGTGAACTGGGCGCTGAAGTTATTTTTTATGACAGACGAACCGAAAGTAGAGAAGAAATGAGTCGTGAGATTGCTAAGGAGAGAAACTTGGTTCTAATTAATCCCTATGACGCTTTAGAGACTATTTATGGTCAAGGAACGGCTGCCTTTGAGGTAATCAATGACACAAATAATCCTAAGCTTGATAATGCCATTATATGTGCAGGTGGCGGTGGCCTAGCAGCTGGTTCATGCATCTCAATCAAACATATCAACTCTGACTGCAATATCTATACCGCTGAACCCGCTGAATGGAATGATCACCAGCAATCATTTGAACAAAATAAACGAGTAAAGATGGATGTGAATCGCCCAGGCTTATGCGATGGATTGTTAACCCCTACTCCTGGAGAAATTCCTTTTGCCATCAACCAGCATTATGGAGTGAGCGGCTTAAGTGCATCTGATCAGATGATCTGCGAAGCCATGAGCTTTGCATTTAATCGACTTAATTTGAAGCTTGAGCCCAGTGGGGCTGTTGCTTTAGCATGCCTGTTAGCTCATAAAGAACAATTCAAGGAATCAAGAACTTTGGTTATGCTCTCAGGGGGAAATGTCGATGAGGAAACTTTTTCTAGATGCTTGGGTCAGGCTTCTGACTAGTCTTTTCTAAGGAATCTTGCTCTAACGAACTGTTTATCTGCTCTGTCATCATTACATCAACAATAACACCTATGACCATATTCAAAAGCACCACCGCATTGACCATTATAAAGGAGATAAAAAAAATCCATGCAAATGGATATATAGGCGTGATATTGCCCATAATGTTTGCCCAATCATCATAGGTTGCAATTTGTACTAAAGTAATAAGAGCTAAGCCAATATTCCCCCAATGTGCAGGGTCAATAGGACCAAAAAACATTGTGCCAATAGCTCCCCACACATACATAAAAATAAACATCAACAGTGCAATAAAGCCAACTCGGGGGATAGTTTTGATCAGCGAGTCAATAATGCGTCTAAATTCGGGAATAACTGTGATGATTCTCAGGACTCTAATAATTCTTAATAAACGAGCCACAAAAATACTCTCAACATTAGAAATAGGCACAAGAGAAATAACGACAATACAAAAATCAAAAATATTCCAGCCATCTTTAAAAAATTTTAGCAGTGATCTTTCTGAAATCATCCGAATAACCAATTCAACAACAAAAAATATAGTTATCGCATAATCAAAGAGATCAAGGTAAATAATATACTCAGGTGAAATATCATAGGAGCTCACACCCGCATAAATGGCAGAGGCAACGATAACCGAGATAACAATAATATTAAAAATCTGACTATTTCTAATGCTTAGAAAGAAATTTATTAAGCTATTCATTGAAGAACCAGAGATTAAATTTTATTGAAGCTATTCATCGCCTTTATCTGGAGCTGAGTCATGAGAAATTTTTTCTGCTTTCAGGCCTAATGCTGCATAAACACTCGGATCCACAGATTCATTATTTTCTATGTAAAGTGAAGAGGATGGATAGGCGAACTCTGATCCATTGAAGCGAACAATTTTAATAATTTCAAAAATTAAGTTTTGTCTAATTTTTGAAAAATCTGTTAAGCCGATTGGATCTGTATAGCATAAAACCCGGACATCAATTGAACTTGCGCCAAGCTCCTCTGTTCTAGCAAATGACTCTTGATCAGGGTTATTGGCGAATTGATCAGAGTGGTTGATATATTCTGAGATATCATCACAAATTTTTGCAAGTTGCTCTTGAGTGGTTGAGTAGACTAGATTTAAAGTCCAGCTAACTCTCCTAAATTTCATTTTTCCGTGATTAATTACCATGACATCTGATAAATCCTTATTTGGAACAAGCATTGGGGCGGTATCAAACATTCTGATGAGAGTAGATCTAAAACCAATATCCTCAACTATTCCATGCAATTGACCGGTAACTTCAATTCTATCTCCAGGCTGAAATCTATTCTCTCCAATGATAAGCAAGCCTGAGATTAGATTTTTAAATAAATCTTGGGCTCCCAATGCCACTGCAACAGAAAATAGGCCTAGCCCAGCAACTAATGGGCCTATTTGAATACCGAAAATGTCAAAAATCACCCCAATTCCAATAATCCAAATAATAATTCTAGCTGCCCTTTCAAGCCAAACAGTCATTGATTTTGTAAGCACAGCCGTTGAGGTAAATGCATTAAAAATAGGAGAAATACTATTTGCTAAGGTGCTAAAAATTGTAAAAGCAATCAGGGCCTTAATAATGTTTGTTGCAAAAAGATCGGCCACTCCAGAAAGTGGCAAGTAAACTGCAATACAGTAAAGGGCAATAGTGATTGGGATAAACCCCAAGGGTTTTCGAAAAGATTGTAATAAAACATCGTCTATTTCTGAGTCTGTTTTGGCAGTAATGCTCTCAAGCCATTTCAGTACTCTGCCAACGAAAAAAGCCCTGCTGATTGCTCCAACAATAAATATTAAAAAAGAGATAATGATCTCAGTAATGCCAATGCCTAGAAACCCTTGAGTCCAAACATTATTAATTATTTGTATTAATCCTTCCATAGAGTACTCAGGTCATATGAAAATTTTGTTGACAAGGATTCGTCAGTCTTCTGAGCCAGCATTGGGGGGCTGGAATCATGAAATGATGAATATTGCACGGTAATTTTCAAATTTGTATTAACATTAAAGTCTAAGCCTAAAATGATACTTGCTTTGTAATCATTATTAAAGTTCTCAATGCTCGGTTGAAGGTAAAGGGTCGAGTGAAAATGAATATTTTCGCCAGCCTCTTTTAGGTCGCGAAGATACAATCCCAGGCGATCTGTTTTGGTAGTTAGGCCACCCAAATCTTTCTCGTCTTCCTTTAAGACTCCAATACCTAATCTGGCAGTATCTGACAGGAGGATACGCATTCCCAAACCTAGAACCGATCTTTTCTGGTAATTTCTAAATGGGTTTTCGCTATATTGTGAGTATAGCTCCCAGTGAACCCTATCCTCTCCCAGTAAAATATATCTACCGTGCAGGAATCTAGATTTATCTGACAATTTATTATTTGACTTGCGCTCATTGTCTTGGAGAATTAAAAAGGATTCTGTATCTTTAGTGTTTACATCAAAACGCAGTAAGACGGAATAAAAATCTCTATCACTATTACCTCTAGAGGCCTCTAAACTAATAGAGCTGCTTGCAAAAAACCCTATTTCTCCTTCTCGCCTCATGTCTTCAATATTTACAATTGCCTGGGCCAGCAGACTATTGGACAGAAGAGTCAAAAATACTAGAGCGGTGCTCAAAAAGGTTTTTTTTAAATTTACTCTATTAGGCATGCGGTGATTATATATAAAATATACAAGAATGATGGGGCTCACTGTAATTTTCTATAATAAGAATAGTTCTTATAACTTCGAATAATTTGATAGGATGACTGATGGATCATTATCGTAAAAAGTGAAGTATGACAAATGACTGATCAAACAATATTAGCAGGAGCGTTAGTAATACTGATGGGCTTACTTATCTGGGGAAAGTGGCGTTATGACGCTGTCACTCTGCTGTGTTTGGCTGCTTTGGTTCTCATGGGAATCGTGCCCGCCAATGACGCATTTTCTGGATTTGGTCACCCGGCAGTCGTGACTGTAGCATTGGTACTTTTGATCAGTAAAGGTCTTCAAGAAGCTGGCATGGTAAGTCTGGCTGGTAATCTATTTTCAAGATTAACTCTTAGTGAAAATCAGTTTCTTATTATGATCATGGTCATTGCCGCCCTGCTATCTTCATTCATGAACAATATTGGAGCCATGGCATTGTTGCTTCCTATTACCTTATCTGTTTGCCAGAAAATGGAGTGGAACCCATCAAAATTTTTAATGCCATTGGCTTTTGCAAGTATTTTAGGAGGGATGAATACCGTTATAGGCACTCCTCCAAATATCATCATTGCTCAATACAGACAAGAATATACTGGGGTTAGCTTTAATTTCTTTGATTACTCCTTAGTTGGACTGGCAGTAAGTATTCTGGGCATCTTGTTTATCTCCGTCATTGGCTATCGGCTAGTAAAGGTCAGAGAAAATACAACAGAAATCAGTCGTCTGATTGATTTAAAAAACTACCTATTTGAGGTCACTGTGCGAGAGGACAGTAAAGCGATTGGCCTAAGATTATCTGAAATTAAAAAGATATCTGGTCCAGAGACGGAGATTTTAGGTTTAGTTAATGAAACGGGTGCGGTTTCGAGCGTCTCCATGGCAACAAAGATTCAACCTGGACAGATTTTAGTAATCAAAACATCACCGGATGATATTTCATCCATTCAAGAGGCGCTGGGTTTTGAAATTGCGGAGAATCTCAATACCATTCAAGAATCTGACTTAGATGAAATTGAGGTGATGGTGAGTGCTGGCTCCAGATTAATTGGTCGCAAGCATGAATTCTTAAAAAGACTAGCATCAGAAGATCTTGCATTGCTCGGTCTCTGGAGGCGAGGCGCAAAGTTTAGAACAAGATTAGCAAGAGAGGCATTTAAGGTGGGTGACGTGTTGCTTCTGGGGGTTCGAACAAAAGATGATGAGGGAGTTAAAGAGAAAATAAAACATTTGGGTTTAATGCCATTAATGGAAAGAGAATTGCAAACCATTCCAAGTCGAAGTCGACTGTTAAAAAGTTTAGTCTTTTTTGGTCTAGCCATTGGCTTGACTGCGTTTAACGTCATGGACATTGTTGTTGCATTTTTGCTGTGCGTAATTGCATTTATTTCTATTAAAGTTCTCAATGGCAACTTATATAGAAATATTGAATGGCCCGTCGTAGTTATGCTTGCTGCAATGATTCCTGTAGGTCAAGCATTGGAAACATCCGGTATCTCTCTGAACATAGCCAATTTTATCTCCACCACCACTCAGGGCATGGATATGCCTTGGCTTATTCTGATGATTCTGGTGATTACTATGTTTGTATCAGATATTGTAAACAATGCCGCCACAGCCGTTATCATGGCACCAATAGCAGCCAATCTAGCAATCCAAGCAGGTCATCCTGTGGACCCCTTCCTAATGGCCGTAGCTGTTGGCGCTAGTTGTGCTTTTCTCTCTCCAATTGGCCATCAATGCAATACTTTAGTTATGGCTCCTGGAAACTATAAGTTTGGAGATTACTGGCGTCTTGGATTGCCACTAGAATGCGTGATCGTCGCTATATCGATACCCATGATTTTATTTGTGTGGACCTAACAATCTATTTGAAAGCCACCAAAAATTAGTAGCTAAATTTAAGCTCCAAGCCCTGCAATCGCCTTGATGTGTTCTGGTGAAGTGGAGCAGCAACCCCCAATCACCATGCAGCCCAACGCCAACCATTCTTTGGCAAAGTTTGCATATTCAATTGGGGTAATTGGTATCGCATGATGATGATGCACATCATGAAGATTTTTAAAGGTTTTTAGCTGCTCTCTCTCCATAGAATTTACTGAAGAGTTAGCGTAAATCCCAATATTAGGAACGCAGGACTGTAAAATTTTGAGCGATTCGGTACTCAGATCTGCATGCCCACAGTTCACTAACTGACAATCTAAGTTATATTTAGAAAGCTCTATGGCGGCAGCCTCCAAACCTTCTTGCGAGGGCAAGATTAATGGGTTTAATCCGCGGGTAGTCCAACTCAACCAAACTTTCTTAAAATGAATAGACGCAATCTTTGCTGCAATATCCGCTTCATGTATTGATGCCATTGTTTCGCATAAAATAAGATCAACCCTGCCCTTGTAAACAGCTGCTAGAGCTTCATAGAAATCTTCTAGTTCATTTTCTGAAGGGGTAAGATCAGGTCTAAAAGATACGTTTATTGGGGGGAAACAACCAGCTATTAGAACGTCCTTGTTGCTGCCACTCTTGACCGCTTCTTCTGCTAAGCGCAGTGCTGTTTCAGTTAAGGCAATAAAATCAAGATCATGCTCCTGGGCTTTCCAGATAAGTGGGGTAGCTGTGTAATTACTGGTTGTGATGACGGTGCATCCAGCCTCGATATTATCTTTATGGATTTCTAGGATTAGTTGCGGGTCGTCAATTAAAGCTTGAGCAGACCAAGTAGAATTTTGAAAGTCAGGGAGTGCAAACCCTCTGCTGCGTAATTCGGTGCCAAGACCAGAATCTAAAATATAAAAATCTTTCAATGCTTACTCCATTTTCAATAAGCATAAGTTTTATTTGCTAACTTAGCTATAAAAAATAATTTAAGTAATGGAGGTTATGACGTTACTTAATTCAGAGGGATTTTCAAAGAATGGGAAATGTCCAACTTCATTTATTGAATGAATTACGCACGATGAGTGCTTGGCAAAATTATCTACCTCTTTGAGATCAACCAATTTATCTTTAGCCCCCAAGACAAGTGCAATAGGTAGCTCCAGATTTTTTAAATCTCTTAGGTTTAATTCAAAATTATTGCATGCCTCTAAATCATTAAGCATGACCAGGGCCTCTTCCTGAGGAAAGATATTTTTCATCCCAATAAGTTTTTTATACAGGCCAAATTTAATAATAAAATCTGCCGCATGACCATTACCAGCTTTGGCTTTTTCGATCAAAGCACTGGACACTTTAATGGGATAAATACTATTTAGCAAGAGTAATGATTTAGCAGAAAAACCATGACTAATAAGCATATCTAAAGCAATTAAACCGCCCATGCTATGACCGCAAAGAACTAAATTTTTTAGATGAAACTCCTCCAAGGCATCAATTAAAAACTCGCTATAAAATTGAATGTTATTGGATGAGAATCCCTGGGTCTTTCCATGCCCAGGTAAATCAATAACCAAAGGCTGGTTGTATTCTTCTGAAGGTAATTTCAACGCTCTAACAAATCTATGATCCATGCCTGCGCCAGGTATAAAGAGTATAGATTTTTTTTCTAGATCAATAGAATCGAAATTATGAAGATATATCTGAGGGTTATGCATTGCCTGGTGTTTGTTCTATTAATAGTTATTTCTAACTATTATCAAAAAACTATTCCCCCATAGATTTGGTAGACCCGAATGGACTCGAACCATCGACCTCCGCAATGTCAATGCGGCGCTCTAACCAAAACTGAGCTACGGGTCTAAAAGATGAAGATATTATACAGACACTGTGATAATAAGATAAGCCATTATGAGTTGAGTCTTGGACGCCTAAAATAAGGAAAGGAGGCTGATGCAGTAAATCTCTTAGCGGCAACTTGCCCTATTGCATGCACGGTCTAATTGAGAGACTCGCTTCTTTGAGTGAGGAACTCCTTGGTTTCCTCGAGGATACCTTGGGTTTGGTCGGAGTTCTCTTTTTCGAGCAGCTTGTCTAGCTCCAGCATAACTTTGTCAAGAGAGCCCCAAGGGCCCTCCTCTGTTAACCTTTGATTGATTAAGCTGTTATATCGATTGAGCATATCCTCAGGAGCATCTTGAGGGTAGGCTTGACAGATAATCCTCTCTGCAAATAACCTATGCCTCTCGTCACTTATATTGCGTGTAATCTTAATTCTTTCTTCTGCAGAATCAATGCGATGAAAGTCAGCCATTAAATTCTTGTCTTGGGGCGAAGGAAAGCCACCAGAATAAATCATTTGTTCAATATGCTCGTATTCATTGTTCCAATTATCTATTTTATCAGCCATCGCTTGGCTTACAAGAGTCTGAAAGTCTGCATTACCTCTTACCTGCTGTGCTCTCTTTTCCAGTAGGGCAAAATCCATATCAAAGATGTCTTTGTTCTCTATCATGCTGCTTGGGCAAATAGGAATGGTTTTATTGATACCATACTTTTTAAAAGGTCCTGATTTGCTAGGTTTTTGAACCAATGAATAGATTTCTTGTGTATCCATTTCAAATATCTCCTCAGGCTCAAAACTTAAATCAAAAAACATCAAGTCATTGGGTGCTTTATTGCCGCAAGGAACAACGGGGTATTTAAAAATTTCACGCCTAAAGACTTCACCGAGACCAAGGAAACCTGGTTGCTGCACCGCAGATTGAACGCCGGATTTTGTTGAAATACTTAAAAAGAAATCAATTAATTCAGGCTTTTTAGCATTGATCTTCTCTAATAGACTGATCATTAATTTGCAGTCTGCTATTGCATCATGCGCGTCACCTATCTCTATGCCATTAGCCTCAGCAATGTCTGCTTGTTTTAAACTAATCCCTGGACCACCATTAAATAAAGGAATATTCAGTACATCAGGTGAGAATGCTGCAACATTATTCATCATCAATAAAATATCTAACCGTCCGTTACCATTTGTATTGGTGAGATACGACTCAAATAAATTCCAATAAAACTGCCTACGCACCAGCTCTTCATCATATGCCATACCATTAAATGTTATGAAGGTTGCCGGCTCATCAATGGTCCACTGACGCCATTGCCTATTAAGATCTCTCATGAGCTCGTAATGTGAGACATTTGAATGAAAGAGATTAGTTTTCTTGTTGGTGACCATGGCCATAGGGTGAGGAATAGCCCAAGGCAATGGAGCACATCCTAAATTTTGTTCATTTAGGATTTCTAAATTGCGGTCCGTTTGAATAGAACCGCATTGAAGAATTTGCGCAAAATCTTTTAAAAGGCCTGTGGTTTCAGTGTCATAAAAAATTAAATTAGAGCTAATACCCACTAGCTAGGATATTTTCCAAGCTCATGTCTTGCCACTGCTCTTCTGTGAACCTCATCCGGGCCATCTGCCAATCTTAAGGTTCTCATCCCGGCATAGAATCTTGCTAATGGGAATACCTGGGAGACACCAGCCCCACCATGCATCTGAATGGCGCGATCAATAACATCACAAACAATATTAGGAACAACGACTTTAATTTGTGCAATCTCACTTGCAGCGACTTTATTGCCCACAGTATCCATCATATGTGCTGCTTGAAGCGTGAGCAGTCTTGCCATATTTAATTCTATTCTGGAGTTTGCGATAATATCCATGTTGCCGCCGAGTTGAGAGAGAGGCTTACCGAAGGCCACTCTGCTTTGAGATCTTTCACACATCATTTGCAAGGATCTCTCACCTAAGCCAACGGCTCTCATGCAATGATGAATTCTTCCTGGTCCAAGACGACCTTGGGCGATTTCAAAACCACGGCCTTCTCCAAGAATCATGTTACTTTTTGGAACCCGTACATTGGTAAATTTAAGATGCGCATGGCCATGAGGGGCATCATCCCAACCAAACACTTCCATCATTTTTCTGGTTTCAATTCCCTCAGCATCTGTGGGAACAAGAATTTGAGAATGTCTCTTATGTCTTGGAGAATCTGGATCTTGATCGGTAACACACATAAAGATAATGACTTTGCATCTTGGGTCCCCTGCTCCTGAAGTCCACCACTTCTCGCCATTAATTACATACTCATCGCCATCCAAGACCGCTGTTGCAGCCATGTTAGTTGCATCAGAAGACGCTACTCCCGGCTCTGTCATTCCAAAGGCTGACCTAATCTCTCCAGCAAGCAAAGGCTTGAGCCATTGCTCTTTTTGCTCTTCGGTGCCATATCTCTCTAATACCTCCATATTTCCTGTATCAGGGGCTGAGCAATTAAAAACTTCTGAAGAAATACCAACCGCACCCATTTTCTCGGCTAAATGCGCATATTCAAAATTTGAAAGTCCCGTGCCAAAATCACCCTCATATCCAGGCAGAAAGAAATTCCATAGCCCCTCAGCCTTAGCCTTGGCCTTCATCTCTTCCATAATTGGAGGAACGCACCATCTACCACCTTCTTCCATTTGCTCCTGATACAACGATTCATTTGGACGAATTTCAGTATCGATAAAGTTAGAGACTCTCTCTAAAAATGCTTGGGTTTCAGGTTTAAGGTCTTTCATGATTTCTCCTATTATTAAAAAATATTATCTGATACTATAAGTTTTGTGAATATTATGTTTAAATTCTATTTTTACTTAGATCTTACATGATAGCCGCTCAAGATACTCAAATCTATAGGATAGAAAAAATATGAAAATAAGTTCATTTGATTTAAATTTATTTGTGATTATGAACTCTATATACACAGAGGGTAGCCTTACCAAAGCTGCTGAAGTTGTAGGAATTACACAGCCAGCTGTATCCAATGCTTTGTCTCGATTAAGAGACAAGTTTGATGATGAGCTATTTGTTAGAACCGGCAGTGGCATGATCCCAACGCAAAAAACTGAGAATATTATCAAGGATATTCAGAGCGCTCTAAAGCTCATGCAAAAGAGTGTTAATGAGCCAGATGAATTTGATCCATCTATCAGCGAGAGAACTTTTCGCATCTCCTTGGGTGATATAAATGAAGGGCGAATTCTAGCAAAGCTAATGGAAAAAATTTCTACAGTTGCTCCAAATGTTAGAGTTGAAAGCTTTTATTCTGCAAGAGATGATGTTCCTCATGCATTGGCTACCAATGAGCTGAGCTTTGCCGTTGATCCCTTTATCCCTAATGCAAAAGATACCAAGGCAATGAAGGTATTTTCAGATCACTTTGTGATTGCCCATAGGGCAAGCCATCCTGTGACTAAGCTTGAAAAGCCGACTCTTGAAGAATTGTTAGAGCTCAAATTTATTAATATCTCTAATAGAAAAAGAGGAGCTTCAGTTGTGGAATTAGAGCTTCAAAAGATGCAGCTGAAACCAAAGATTGCATTGAGATCTCAACATTTTCTTGTCACCCCTGAGATTGTAAGATCTTCAGACTTGGTGTTGCTTTGCGCTAAATCTTTTGCAACAAAACATGGGTTGAGCTCTATTGAGCTGCCCTTTAAAGTGCCGCCACTTGAGCAATATCTAATCTGGCATTCAAGCGATGACACGGATGGATCTCATATGTGGATGAGAGGCCTTATTGCTGAAGCCTTTAAGGAGATTGGGCTTAACTAAGTTTTTATTGCTTTCCCGCAATATTGAAATGTCGCAACTTTTGGTCCCTTAATATACTTCTTGCTTAGCTGCTCAAAAGAGAATCCAGAAGAGCTAATTAACTCCTCTATATTTCGATTTAAATGACACCCCCCACCTATCTTCTTCCATGCAGGGGTCAGACGATTCTGCCATTTTTGGATGCCTGGCTCAGGAGCCAAACCATGCTCCATAAATAATAAAGAGCCTTGAGGCTTAAGAAGTCTATGCGCTTCTGCTAAGGCCTTCAAAGGATTGGGGATGGTGCACAAGCTATAACCAATCACCACACAATCGAACGACAACGATTCCAAGTCTAGGGCTTCAGCGCTTGATTCTATAAAGGATATTTTTGAATTGTATTTAGGTGCTCTTGACTTGGCTATTGCAACAGAAGAGATAGCTGGATCCACTCCAATAATCTCCTCCACTTTCTCAAAATTATAATAATCAAAATTTAGCCCTGAACCTATGCCCATTTCTAGAATTTTTCCATAAGCTAAAGGAACAATTTGAGATCTTTTATTTTGAAATCCTTGCAAGCCACAACAAAAATCTAGTAATTTTGGGAGAACATATGTCTCATATAGGCTCATGATTGACTCAGATCATGACCTGCAGTTCCAACTAAACCTCCATCTGAAGGTATGACGGCACCAACGGTATAGGCACCAGCTCTAGAGCATAAAAAGATAACAAGTCCCGCCATGTCTTCAGGAGAACCTATTCTCTTTCTTGGATTTCTTGACTCTATTAGTGAATAATCATGATTTACGGCAGCACCAAGCATCATAGATTCGTAGGGACCAGGCGCAATAGCATTAACAAGAATATTTTCTCCAACTAATCTTTTGGCCTGTACGCGCGTTAAATGATGGACTGCGGCCTTTGAAGTTCCATAGGCATAACTCTCTAGTGCAGGCACATTCAACCCATCAATTGAGCCTATATTTATAACCCTTGAAGGGTCTTCTTGTGAAGCCTTCTGACTGAGCATGGGAGTTAGTTTTTGCGTTAAATAAAATATGCTTTTAACATTTAAGTCCATGACCTTATCCCATCCTTTTTCAGAGTATTCAGCGTAAGGTTCTCCCCAAGAAGCTCCTGCGTTATTGATTAAAAAATCAACATGCTCTTCTTTAGATTGCATAAACTGAACAAATTCTTCCATGCCCTCCATGGTACTTAGGTCACATGGAACAGGAATGCATTCTGCGTCATACATTTCAGATAGCTCTCGAGCTTTTTCTATAAGCGCAGCTTCTTTTCTGGCTGTGATATAAATTTTCACTCCATTCGCTAGAAATCCTGCGGCTATCATTTCGCCAATTCCTCTAGAGCCTCCGGTTACTATTGCTACCTTTCCTGAGACATTAAAAAGTTCTGTAATTTTCATGCTGATCCTTATCAAGTGAGTTAAATACTTATGTTCTCTTGAAATCATTATGAATTCAATAACATTAGCCTTAAAATACTTTCATGGAACTGGGCACGAATATTACTTTACTACTTGCAGGTATTGCTATTCTTGTCTGGGGTGCAAATAAATTTGTTGACCATGCCTCTGTGCTAGCTAAAAACTTAGGAATTAGTGATCTCATTATCGGATTAACTTTAATAGCCTTTGGCACCTCTGCGCCTGAAATATTTGTTGGTATTTCTGGTGTTTTAAATGGGAATGAAGATATCGCTCTTGGAACTGCTATAGGTTCTAACATATCAAATATTGCCCTGATTTTTGGAGTTTCTTGCTTGTACTTTCGCGCCGCATCGCAAACACAACTGTGGAATTTTTTACCTTTTGGGCTTTCGATTATATTGCTGGGCTTGACGCTAGTCGATGGCTCTATATCCATAGATGAGAGCCTTGGTTTCGTGGGTGTGTTGATGTTATTTATGTTTGTGTTAATAAAAACAGAGACTCTTGCAGAGGAAGAGGTCTCAGATTCATCTGAGATAAGAAAAAGTCTTTTGCTTTCTATGGTTGGCCTTTTTGGTTTAATTGCTGGAGCTAATATTGCCATTATTCATGCAGAGAACACTGCCTTGTTGCTAGGGATTCCAGAGCTGATTGTGGGGCTTACTATTATTGCGCTTGGAACCAGCTTACCTGAATTAGCTGCTACCCTTGCCGCCTTGAAAAAAGGCAAACATCAAATGGTGGTTGGAAATATTATTGGATCGAATGTTTTTAACTTAGTTTTTGTCATCCCTATTATTGGATTTTTTGGATCTGTTCAACTCAGCCCAGTGGTTTTGCAGAGAGATTTTTTTATTCTTGCAGCTTTAAGCGCTGTCTTTATTTTATTAGCCGTTGCTCTGGCAAGACTTCAATTCAGACGAGTAATTTTTATGACTGCTGGAGTCGTTTTAATCAGCGGTTACATGTTCTACATGGGCATTCTTTCTGGGGTTGTATAGGTATTTCATATACAAGAAAAAGGCTAACGAAAATACAAAAGTTACTACCTCAAAAATAAAGAAGGTGTTGTAGAAAGTTGGGGTTGATGGAATTAAAGCAAATAAGTATCTTCCTAAGGCAATACTAAAGGTTAAAAAAGCCAATAATGTTAGAGCAAAAGTTGCAATGCCTCTGCTAAACAAACCTAGTAAGCAGAGCAACCCAAGAATCATATTGATGCCACCATACAAACCAGCGACTTCAGAATATCCAATTTCACTAGTAACTTTTAAACCAACAGCGTCCATGAATGACGGGATTTCACTTAGATTTATGGCATCTTTGACAGGATCAATAATTGCCCATGCTCCAATACCAAAATACAAAACTGCATAAACTAACAAAAATATTCTAATTATCCAGATCATGTTGCACCTTAAAAAATTTGATTTTTTCTTTCATTGTGAGCCCTTCTTGTTACAAAAGAAATACATAAAATAACAAGGAATATTATAGTTGTATCTTGTGAGAAAGGCAGAAATGTGACGAACCCAACTATATGGGTGAGAAGCAAGGAAATGCTTGTAACATGGAGCGGCCAGATTGTTGATGTAGGGCTTTTACCTGAAAGATATCTACCTGTAAAATAAATAAATGTTAAAAAAAATGCTGGTATTAGGACCCTGGCTCGATATTCATCCATCTGATCTTGGCTGAATTCACTGGCAAGAAATGCAATGGGAAATTGATCATAAAAGAATAAAGATATGATTGCTCTCATTGCTAAATAGAATGCAGTGAGGGTTAAGAAATACTTTATAAGTTTGCTCATAACCTCATTAGGATACACTTAAAATAGATAACATAAAAAAATTCAATTTTTAATAGTCAAAATAGACATGAGCATCAACTTGAAATCAACAGAATTACTCCTGAGCCCTCACCCAGAACCTTATTGCAATATTGTGATTAGCTTAGAAGAGTTAAAGCAATTTATTAATTCGACGATTAATCTTGGCAAACAGCCAATTATCATTTTTGGAGCTAATTGGTGCCCAGATGCAAGGCTTTTAGAGGGAACACTTCAACTGCCTACAATTAAAAAATACCTCGAAGAAAGATGCAGTCTTTTAAATATTGATGTTGGAAGATTTGAGAGAAATACTGAGTTACTGCAATGGTTTGAGCCCACAATAGTAGATGGCATACCTAGGGTTTTTATTTTAGATCTCCATGGGAATGCACTCAACCTAAAGTCCAACGATAGGATGAGGACTGCTAGAGAGCAATCTTCGCAGGAAATATTTAATTATTTTCAGGAGTATCTTTGACTGACCTAATTAATATCGAAAGTGCTTAATCTTATCTCTGCTTTGGCCTATATCAGTCATGGCCTGGATGCCAATCTCGAGATGTTGATCGGCCCATTTAGATGTCACGGCTTTATCTGAAGCCTCTGTTTTAACTCCATCTGGAGTCACTGGAACATCCGACACTAGTAATAAAGCGCCTCTGGGAATTTCATTATAATGTCCAACGATAAAGATAGTAGCAACCTCCATATCAATACCGATGGCTGTTGTTTTCTTTAATTTCTTTAAAAAACTTTTATCATGCTCCCACACTCTCCTGTTGGTGGTATATATGACGCCGGTTCTGTAATCAGTCCCGGCATCTAGAATCTTATCAGAGACAAATTTGTGAAGCTTGAATGAAGGTAGGGCTGGCACTTCTGGAGGGAAGTAATCATTAGAAGTTCCATCACCTCTAATGGCAGCAATAGGTAAAATAAGGTTCCCAATTTCTGAGGTTTCTTTCAGTCCCCCACATTTACCAAGAAATAAAACTCCCTTAGGTTTTCTTGCAACCAGCAAGTCCATAATCGTTGCTGCATTAGGTGAGCCAATACCAAAATTAATAATGCTAAGCCCTTCGGAATTAGTGCAAGAAGACATAGGTTTATTCTCGCCCTGAATATCGCAATTAAATCTGGTTGAAAACTGCTCAACGTAGTTCTGAAAATTAGTCAGAAGAATGTAGTCTCCAAAGTCATCTACAGGCATGCCTGTGTATCTTGGAAGCCAATCTTTAGCTATATCGTATTTATTATCCATGCCGCATTATAGACTATCGATGGCTAGAATATTGATTACTGCTCAGCTGCTGTAGCAACGCCTGTTAAAACTGCCTGAGACTTAATGTATTCATGGATTTGCATGCCTTGTTCAACGGTCAAAACATCCTTAAATGAGGCCATGCCGCTGCCATGAATACCGCCAAGCACGCTGCCTAGAAATGCAGCATTACCTTGGGTGTCTAGCATCCGAAGATCTGGAATGACGCCGCCACCAATAGCGCCTGTGCCATGGCAAAATTGACAATGCTCATGATATTCATATTCTCCCTTTGCTAGGGTGAGTGAATCAGGGTTCAGATCCACAATTGTGGGGTTTAATTGTGTGATTGTGGCAACAGGCTTTTCAAGCTCTTGACCATCAAGTTTAAACACCATCATCCTACCATCTCTCTCAGGATTCTTATTTGCAGCCTCAAGACCTCCCATAAGAGCATAAGCACCTCCATAGCCAACTTGGACGCCTATAAACTGCTCTCCATCAATTTTATAGCTTATTGGGGGTGCAACTATGCCTTGACCTGTATCCACGCTCCATAAAAGCTCACCGCTATCAGCTGCATATGCAACAAATCTCCCATCTGATGTTCCCTGAAAAACTAAATTTCCGTTAGTGGATAGAACTCCTCCGCTCCACGGCCTCTTATATTGGGCTCTCCAAACTTCTTTTTGAGTTTTTGGATCCCATGCCAACAAGTAACCAACAGTTGCAGAGTCCACCATGGCTAATTCATTGGGATCTTTAGGCAAATAGGTCATCTCCATTTGCTGAGCAGTATTCCAGGTTTTAGGGTTATATTCATAATCAGTATCTGTAGAGTATACAAACAAGGTCTCTTGAGCAGGAATGTATACCAAGCCTGTTTTAGGGCTATATGACATAGGCTGCCAATTATGACCACCAAGAGGCCCTGGGGTTGTTAGAGCTGGTTGTAATTGATGATTGCCGCTTGCTAACTCAACAGGCCTGCCGGTTTCTGGATCAACATGAGATGCCCAGTTCATGGGCACGTAGTTTTTCGCAGAAATAAACTCTCCGCTAACTCTATCAATGACATAGAAAAATCCATTTTTGGGAGCCTGCATCAGCACTTTCCTAGTCTCTCCTTCAATCTCAAGATCAGCTAAAATCATGTGCTGAGTGGCTGTGTAATCCCAAGAGTCACCAGGGGTTGTTTGATAGTGCCAAACATACTCACCATTATCTGGATTGATCGCAACAATCGAAGATAGGTAAAGATTATCTCCACCTCCAGGACTGCGTTCGTAACGATTCCACGGAGAACCATTGCCAGTTCCAATATAGAGTAAATTTAAATCTGGATCATAGGCCATGGAATCCCAAACAGTTCCACCACCGCCAATTTCCCACCATTTCCCACCAGACCAGGTCTCCGCTGCTTTAGCTAAAGCCTCTGACTCAAAAGGTTGGTCAGGGTTTCCAGGAACTGTAAAAAATCTCCATAACATAGAACCATCGTTGACATCATAAGCAGAGATATAGCCTCGAACTCCAAATTCAGCGCCACCGTTACCTATAATTACTTTCCCATCGATGATCCTAGGAGCCCCAGTAATCGTATAAGGTTTCGATTTATCAATGGTCAAAATATCCCAATTCACCGCACCGGAGGATTTATCTAAAGAAATTAACCGCCCATCAATCGTGGCAAAAATCACTTGCTCTCCCCATACAGCTACACCGCGATTAACGACATCACAGCAAGCATTTCTAGCCCAATCTTTATCTGCCTTGGGATCAAAAGACCATATTTCCTCTCCAGTTTTAGGATCCAATGCAAACACCACACTCCATGGCGCTGAAATAAACATCATGCCATCAACCACAATAGGAGTAGTCTCATGCCCTCGATTAGTTCCTGTTTCAAATGACCAAGCCAGCCCAAGACTATCAACATTTAAATCATTAATTTCTGTTAAGGGACTAAAACGAGACTCGTCATAAGTCCTGCCATGTAATAACCAGCTTTCAGACTCAGACTCTGCACCGATTGCTCTAGAGGAATAGTCATCATTTTGGGAGCAGCCCGCTGTCAAAACGCAGAAGATTATAAATAACAATTGTGTAGTTTTCATCTAACTAATATATCAAAAAGACATAGCTAAACCAGCTTTAAATAATTATATTTAAGTAGTGGTAGGGATGGAGGGAGTCGAACCCCCACGCCTTGCGGCACTTGGTTCTAAGCCAAGCATGTCTACCAGTTCCATCACATCCCCAGAAGAAAAAGAATTATATTACAGAATCAGTAAATATTAAGAAATTTTATTGATGTTAAGTCTCTTAGAAATAAGGGATTTCATTTTTTCTTTTTTTATGGGCCATCAGCAACACTGTCATAAGAAATATTTCTCCAAGCAGGACAAATAACCCAAAGAGGTTAAAGCCTTCGTAGAAAAAGCCAACTAATCTGCCAAAAGCAATGCACCCCATAATACAAGCAATCATGACTGCAATTGAAATTGCATTATAGGAATATACAAATCTAGTTAAAAGATAGGCATAAGCAATAAAAGATCCAGCAAATAATGATCTAAATTCTGATGCTGTTTCTGGGTTTGTGGCCACGACCGGAATAAAACTTAAATCAGATAAGTCAGGCTTAAACATTACGTAACACCCAATAACAAATAGGCATGCAGCTGAGGATAAAATAGAAAATTTAATCATTGTTAAAGAACCCCCAAAACAAATAATGCCAAGAAAAATGCAACTACTCCCATAGCCAACCAGAAATAAAGTTCTTTAGCGTTACCAAACCTATAGGCGTTGATTGCAAGTCCCCAGCAATACAAGGGCGCTAGAGTAATAATGATAGAGCTTATCAAAATAGCGATGGGGATGAATGCTAAAACCAAAAATAACTGAAGTGCCAATTTATTCATAATGATAGGGGAACATATTTATTAATGACCTGTCAAACTTCCCTTTAAATCCTTTAAATATTTTCAAGCCAGATTGGAGAAGTCCAAGCTCTTTCTTGAATAAATCTTGAAGGAGATAATTCGGTCTCTGACTCACAGTATTCAGAGTTTTTTAAGCAAAGATTATGGGACCAGCGGCATGACTGGTTAGCGATCACTCGAACATAGTAATATGCATTTTCAGTATTATCAAAATTAGGATCATCCCAGACAGTGCACATTTTTTTTTGTCCCTTGCCCACAATTTCACAAGTATTTTTATCTAGCTGAGCTGGGGAGTTAGTAACCTCTACATCATGAACAGAAGTAACCAACTTGCCATCTCTTACAACTCCCTTGATAACTTGTAATTTTTCTATGAATTGATCCGGAAGATTGGCATCTGCTTGAGATGAAATAAAGAGCCTCGCTTGATTTAAGGATTGTGACTTTAAAGTCCCTCCCATCGGGGTAGCGTTCTCATAGGCATAGGAAATGGCTTTAGAATTTTGACAGAGATTCTCCTCTAGATCGTCTCCCAGAAAGAAACGAACAATAAAACGCGGACCCGAAGTTCCATAAACCTCTTTTCTTTGAAATGCATCAAAAATTGAGCTTCTTGAATTCTCTTCCGCCCATGCTACAGCCAAGCCCCCAGGGTTAAACTCAATATCATCTGGCAGACCTTTTGGAATAGACGAGCGAAAGGATTTACCAGCACCTCCATGGCCCTGGAAATTATTTTCATCCACTGCTCCTGGGGTTCCAAGATGAGTGTCAGTGCTGGCTATCACACCAAATTTTAAAGGATTCACCAATGCATTCTCTTGAAACAATAAGCCCTCCCCCAAAGACTCTCTGATAAAACTAGCATCAGGCGACCTAGAGAAATCTTTTTGAAATTTTGATCTAAAGTCTTTGTATGGAAGTTGCTCAAATGCGCACAAGGGATCACTCGGACTAATATTGCATTCTGAACTTCCTTTATGCTGAAAAATTTCAACTAAAGGTTCTTTTTGGCTCTGAATAAATAGCTCCTCTTGATCTGGTTTTTCAAACATGTAGCCATTACTAAGATTAGAATTATGAGGAATTACAACGTAGTCACAATCATCATGACAGTTTTGATCCAATTGACTCCATAGAGCTTTCCTAGAGGGGGCTTCATAAAAACTTATAGGGTTTGCGGGAACATTTGAATTATTAAAAATAATGTTTCGATGCAGGTTATTGCCGGAGTATGCAGCACCAGTCCACTCATAGCCAACAAACGATGAAAAGCTACAATCACTAGAACGATCGTAATGAGACTCAGCTGCTGCAATAGTTTCATGCCATGGGTTTTGAGCAGCATCAAGACATAATTCTCGATCTTCACCACACACTGATGCTGCACCTCTAACACTCGCTTTGGCGTTTAGGTAGAAATAGGAGAGTTTGGGAAAGGTTCTGTAAACTCGACAATGAAAGCTTTTGTATGTTGGTGAATTGATGTCACTACACATTCTCACCTCACCAAGCAGCTCAGCGTGATCAGTGACCGCAGCAAAATCTAAAGGCTGCTTGAGTTTGGAGATTCTCTTGCTGGTTCCATCCTCTGCATAAGGCTGAAGATACAATGATTGGCCTTTAGCAAAGCGATAAGCGTCATCAGGGGTGTTGAGAGTGCCCTGGGTATTTGCATCAAGAGAGAGTGCTGTATGAACGTGAAGATCTCCAAACAAAGGCATTCTATTTTGCACGTGAACCTGACAAGGCTCTCTTGTTTCATTGACATAGGATTGACTGTCAGCACCATCAATAGCATTGCTAAACATGACAAGATAGATGGCAAGATAAACTAGGTGCATTTAAGGTCTCTCCAAAAAAAACGGCAACCTAGGTTGCCGTTTAATATTAATTACTAATTACTTAGAATCTATAGACTAACTGAGCTCCTAACTGTCTACCCATATTGGTATTAGCAGCATAGAACTTAGAAGGTAGACTTCCACCTCCAGGCAAATGATAGTCTGAGTAATAAGATTGGATGTGTGAAATATCCACATCATCCAGCATATTTTTTACAAAGAAACTTGCATCCCAAACATCATCAGCTGATCTCCAGCCCACAATAATGTTGGCTAGTATCAGAGCACTAATTTTAAGGTCAGGGTTGATAGCACTTGTTCTTTCGTCTCTCCAGCTAATGTTATATCTAGTGTATCTCTCACCACCCCATGAGGCAGCGACACTATGATCTAGATAGAATGTTAAAGATGATTCTGCTGCATCGCCAACAGGTTCACCACTAACGTCTCTTGTAGCAGCTGACATTCCTGCATAGGAAGGATCATTAGCATAACCAATCGAACCTGCAGCAAACTCTGAGTCAGTAGAAGTGTAGCTTCCACCAAGAGTTAGATCAGCATTAACTACGTAAGCGTATTCTAAGTCTAGACCTGAGATAGAAGCATCATTATTATTAAAGATTCCACCTTGGACCTGCTGAATAACGCCTGGACCAGCTGCAGTATATGCTCTCGCGCTAACGTTATCCCACTTAGTTTGATAGCCTGTAAAGGAATAATCATAGTAAGCAGCATTAATTCTGAGTCTTCCATCCATAAATTCACCCTTCATGCCAATCTCTGTCATGTCGCTTTCTTCTTCTTCAAAGGTAATCAAAGAAGGGTTAATAGCAACAGGAGAAATAGTCGCACCGGGGCTTCTAAAGCCACTCTCAGTAGAAACATAAAGCATCACATCGTCATTAAAGTAGTGTCCAATCTTAAAGCTACCAGTGGTAGATTCATTATTAGAATTTTGAAGATTCGCTGGGATTCTTGGAATTGTCATTCCACCACCATCGGCCTGTGTAACCAAAGCAGTTAATGGTAAGTACAAGTTTTGAGCTCTATACCCAATAATCTCTTGCTCACGAACACCAACTTGAATAAATGTTTTGTCTGATAGGTTGTACTTAAAGTTTGCAAACCATGCTTCAGTTTTATTATCCAATGGAATGCCCATACAGGTTATGACATTTGGTTTGGCTGCAAATAAACCTGGATTAGCTCTCTCAGCTAAGCAGGCTTGGTTAGGTGTTTTATAGTCAAATCCCACTATCGGTTTGAAAAGTCCAGGATGAACTTCGTACCTATCCATTGAGACATCTAAATCTGCGTTGGTGTAGGTCTGTGAATCTCTTGAGAAGAAACCAATTGTATATTCAAGCTTGTCGCTGTCTTGGTTTGACAGTCGCATCTCAATTGTTTCAATACCTGTATTAGTTCTAACTTCTTGTGGGTAACCGTATGAGTATGCTCCTGCATAGTCTCGATCAATCAAACCCATTGAGTCACTTTGAGAATCTGAAAACCTTAAGGCTAGCGCATGACTTCCCATGTCGTAATCAATCATAAGATTATGAACCTCAGCTGAAGTATTCTGTCTCGGGTTGTGATATTGCAATGCAACTCCAGCATCACCTTTTAAACCGCCAGCAGGAATATCTGACCAAGTGGGTTGATGAACAAATGCTAGCTGAGCAGCTGCAGCTGGTCCTGCTAATGCAGCGACCGTAGAAACCCAAGCATTGGCAGCACCATCAATTCCCACCGTAACAGGAGGGAAGTATGGATTTGAAGCTCCCGCAACAAATTTAAATGCATCAAAGGAAAATGTACCTGGCTCCCCTGCAACAGGTTGAGGGTATACAGAGTTTGTTTCCATGTTTTGGTATTTAAATCGTACGCTTAAGTTATCTGTTGGTTCCCATGAAAGACTGATACGACCAGAGTCATATCTGTTTTCCTGGTCCACACCAGTTCTAATGTTTTTAACCTCTTGACCATCGTTATTATTTCTAACGCCCGCAAATCTCAAAGACATGGTGTCTGAAAGTTTAAAGTCGCTAGCAGCCTCAATAATCGAGGTCATATTATCCGCCCATGTTGTTTTAACATAGCCATTTCTCTCGTCACTGCCAACCTGAGCTGATCGTGTATATATCTGAAGTGCGCCACCTGTGCTAACCACTCCCTGAAGTGTGCCTTGAGCACCTTTTAGAATTTCTACACGCTCTGTGTCATACAACTGTAGAAATATCTCGCCTGTTCTAAGAGGCACATCGTCTAAGTAGCCTTGAATGGGCTGATCATTTCCACCATCTGGATCAAGTTTTTGACCTCTAATAATAATGGTTGCACGCCTAGGATCAATTTGAGTAAACTCAACACCAGAGACGACCTGAGCTAGTTCACTGAGATCTCTAATTTGGTAATTATCCAGTGTGCTGCCAGAAACTGCATTTACAGTTTGAGCAATGTCTTGAACATTTTCCTCTTTCTTGGTTGCCGTAACAACAACTTCCTCTAAAACTAAACCTGCTTCTTGTGCAAAAGCAACATTAGGTATCGCAACAAAAGTTGCAATGGTTAATACACTTAATAATCTCTTCATGATGGTTCCCCCCATAATTTGAAGAATGTTTAGCCAAAATATACCTGCTTTTTACCGAAACCCCAAACTTTTTACTTAAAAGTTAAATTTTAGATTACTCAGTGCTCTCCATCTCCAAGAGGTTCAGATTAGAAATTTGTAATTGTAGGGCCTGCATTAATTCATTATTTTGCTTCCTATAGGAATCAAAAGCTTGCACTGTTTCCTCTAACATCAAAAGATTATTACTAAGCTCTCCAAGCTTGCGTGTTGAAGCATCGTTGTTTTCATTGATCTGATTCAGACTCAGAGCTGCCTTCTCGAGACCAGATAATTGAATGCGAAATTTTTCTATATTTTTTTGATCGTTGGTCTGAGTTATAGCTATCTCCTTTAGAAGAGATGATTGTTTTGATACGTCCTTTGTTAAGGCTTGAATGTTAACTTTATTTCTTTTGTTACTTAAATCCCAAAGCTTTCTAATCTCCTTGTCTAAAAATTGCAGCTGAGTATTTATATCACTTAAAAATTCAGTAGAAGTGGAATCAGCAAGCTGCAATTGCTCTTCAAGAATGGCAAGCCTGGACTCCACCAACTTATCAGTACTAGAGGATGCGCGGGAAAGCTCGCTCACCCAAAGCGATAAAGCCAGGATGCCGCAGAGCAATAAAACAAAAACTACTCCCAGAAATAATCCACTGGCATTTTTATTTGCTCTGGCTTGATTGTCTTGATCTGCTGATATTTTTATGGCCATGTTGTGAAGTGCTTAGCTTATTAAATTGTAAGTAATAATATGTTTTAATATAGGCTAGATTATAAGATGTAACTTTAAACTATTTAAAAAATATTATGAATTTAGATTTCTCAGACGATCAAAAATACCTACAAGAAGAAGCAAGAAAGTTTTTCGATAAAGAGGGTGGTTTGAGTAATGCTCGTAAAGTCATGGATGAATCCAGGGATGCAGACCATGAGTTGTGGAAGAAAATAGTTGAGCTGGGGTGGACTGCGATAAGAATTCCAGAGACTTATGATGGCCTAGGGCTTGGTCATTTAGAGCTATGCGTTATTGCAGAAGAGCTCGGGCGATCCTTGGCACCTGTCCCCTTCTCTTCCTCGGTTTACTTTTTTACTGAAGCGATTATTAAATATGGTTCGGAGACAACTAAAGCAGACCTTCTTCCAAAACTAGTTAATGGTGACGTGGTGGGGACCTATGCCATTGCTGAAGCATCTCAGCAAGCAACAGAATCTAATCTAAAAGTAACCTCTTCTGGTGATCTTTTGAATGGAGCTAAAATTGCAGTTCCGGATGCGGAAATAGCATCTCATATCATTGTAGTTGCAACATCAAACCAAGGCACTGAACTGAGGCTTGTAAATTTAAATGATCCATCTGTCACAGTGACATCGCAAAAAAATATTGATACTTCCAAAGCCTTCTTTAAAGTAGAGTTTCATGACACTCCTTCTCAACTTCTTGGTCAGTCAGGGCATGGCTGGGAATATATTCAACATCTGTTGGACCAAGCAGCTGTTTTATTCGCATTTGAACAAGTAGGTGGCTCACAAGCTGCCTTGGACATGGCTAAGTCGTATTCACTAGAAAGGTTTGCTTTTGGAAGACAAATTGGTTCTTATCAAGCGATCAAACATAAGCTTGCTGATATGTATATCGCAATCACATTGGCGAAATCTAATTGTTACTATGGTGCATGGGCATTATCTTCAGAGTCATCTGAGCTCCCATTAGCCGCAGCGACAGCTCGAGTCAGCTCAACAAAAGCCTTTCAATTATGCTCAAAAGAGAATATTCAAACCCATGGCGGTAATGGGTATACCTGGGAATATGATTGCCACATGTTCTACAAGCGCTCTAAGGTACTTTCAGTGCTTCTGGGATCAGAGGCAACATGGAAAGAGAAGCTTGTTATTAACTTAGAAAAAACAAACACCTTAATCAAGGAGTAAATTATGGATTTTAACGACACACCCGATCAAGCAAAATTTAGAGCAACATGCAGAGAATGGTTAGAGGCGAATGCTGAACTAAAAGAAGATAAGTCAAATGGTCATGGAGAGTCTAGCCTAGAGAGTCACCTTCGGTCATCCAAGGAATGGCAAAAAAAGAAATATGATGCTGGCTGGGCCATGCTTCATTGGCCAAAAGAATTTGGTGGCAGAGAAGCTACACCCATAGAGAGAATTATTTGGGGCCAGGAAGAGTCAAAATTTAATGTGCCAGGAGGAATTTTTGAAATTGGTCTTGGTATGTGCGGCCCTGTGATGATGCAATATGCTACTGAAGAACAAAAAAATAGATACCTCGCACCTATGGCGGAGGGAGAAGAAATTTGGTGTCAGTTATTTTCAGAACCTTCGGCAGGATCTGATGTAGCAGGTCTCAGAAGCAAAGCAGAAAAAGATGGTGATGAATGGGTTATTAACGGGCAAAAGGTTTGGACTTCAGGTGCTCATTATTCTGATTTTGGTATTCTAGTTGTCCGACATGATCCAGACATTGCAAAACACAAGGGTTTAACTTTCTTTTTTGTAGATATGAAGTCTCCCGGGATCACAGTGAAGCCCATTAAGCAGATTACAGGCCAAGCAGGAAGCGGCTCTGGTTTTAATGAAGTCTATTTTGATGATGTAAGAATTCCAGACTCTCAACGCTTAGGCGAGATTGGAGATGGTTGGAAAGTTGCTATTACCACTCTAATGAATGAAAGGTTGGCCGTTGGTGATGCTCGGGGGTCTGATATTGAAGAAGCTCTTACCCTCTCTAAAGCTAAAGATGATGCTGGTGAAGCCTTAATTAAAAATGATGCTGTGAGAGAAAAATTAGCTGACTGGTTCTGTGAAGCTAACGGTCTCAAATATACTAAATTTAGAACTATCTCTGCTCTATCTAAAGGCGAGGCTCCTGGACCAGAGGCTTCAATTACAAAAATTGTTAGCGCAAACAAGCTTCAATCTATTGGAAATTTTGGAATAGACGCCAATGATATGGCTGGGATGCTAATAGATGAAGATGAAGGGGTGAGTTCTTTTCAAGGTGCGTGGCTCGGAGCTCCGGGACTAAGAATAGCGGGTGGCACAGATGAGATATTACGCAACGTTATTGCCGAAAGAGTACTTGGGCTTCCGCAAGACCCAAGGGCTGATAAAGGTGTAGCGTTTAAAGATATTCCAACTAAGGTCTAAAGTTACCAAGGAACCTTAAAAAAGATACATCTTTATCGATTATTAGATCACCAGATGCTATTGCTTTAACAGGGTTTCTTAATCCTGCCAAGACCTGTTTTAAAATACTTTCTGAAGTATTAATTTTAAAATCGCAGAAATCTGGGCTCGTATTTTTAATCTGCACAATTTGATTGCGAACAATCATTGTTTTTACCAATCCAGATGAAAATTCAAAGCATGCATAAATTAATTCTGATGCATCAATCTTATCGGGGTTTAAGTTCACACTTAAAACATCAAAAAACATGTCAATTGGGATTTCATCAAGCATGTCGACGCCTGGCTTAATAATATTTCGTTTGGTATCTTTGCCAGCCAGCTTCTGCGCCTCACTTAAAAAATAATTTCGTTTATTTGGATTCGAGGAGAGACTGCCGAGATAATGAATGGCTTGAGCTCGCATAGCAATCACCTCATCAAATTTATAGTCAAGAGCTAGGAGTAGATCTGATAATTCAAGGGCCCACTGCATCTCTTCGACATTTACAGCTAACTCTAATGCTTGATAAAGAGATTCAGGCCCGCCCACTAGCTCTGACATCAACTCGGCCTTACGAAACATGGGTGTTGGGTCAAGCTCTGATACATTGCCAGAAAACCAACCCAGATAGCCATTAAATATACTTCGCACAGACCATCGCACAGTTCCATAAAATTCTTGTAAAAATGGAGATGAGGCCAGATTCTCAGGCAGTATAAGTTGTTCAATAATTTCTTCTGGATAGAAGCCCAGATTCATCAAGCGAATAGTTTGATCATGCACAAACTGAATGCCATCTCGATAAAGCTCTAAGACTTCCAAAGTCTGTGGCCCCTGAATAGGAAGTGTGTGACTCGGGTAAAGATTTTGAGGTTTAAAAGTCAGCATATGATCCAAGCTGCTGACCCATGCTTTGACATTTCTATGAGATGTTCCTCTGATGGTGTAAAGATTTGGAAAAGTTTTGTATAAATTATCTCCGGGAAATAAAGCGCTAAATTCAGGCAACCAAACAAATAGCTGATCGTCCGTTTCTCCAGGCGCATGATAGAACTCAAAGGCAATACCAGATAAATTTATCTTCAGCTCGTCCTCAAAAGTTAGGGTTGGTTTCACATAGCCAGGAGCACTTTTGCCAACACTTAAGAATGGGCCAATTCCAACATTTACAACCTCTGATTCCGGCAACTCTGTGCCAAACATTTTTTCAGATCTTGATGAAATAATGGGGTTTAAGATACCAAAGATTTTTTCTACAGCTTTTGCTGTGGAGTTATGCGCGATAATTAAAGGGGTTTCGGTCTGCTGATCTACAAAATACCTTGCTCCCAAAGTATGGTCGCCATGATTATGAGTGTAGATAATAGCTGAAATTGGATTACTGTTTATTGCTGTAAATTGCTTATAGACTTTCTCGGCTTGAAAGACGCTGTCAGTTGCATCAATAATAATATTGCTGCCCTTCCCCTCAATTAAATAAGAATTAGCAATGCCATACCCCACTGCTGCATGAATACCATTTTCATAAGAATAAACCTGTTGGCTAAACTCTGCAGAATGCTCATATAGACTTTGCACGGCAGGGCTATTGTCCTTGCTTCCAAGAAGGACTGGTTCAGTTTTTGAGCATGAAAGGAGAAGACCACATATAATAAATACGTAGAAAAAATTAAAATAGAATTTCATAAGTTACTCCTTAATGCCAATTCATCATAGTCTATTTAACAATCCATTTGAGGTCAAAGGCCAAGATATAAATTGGGTTGAGGGACTGCCACATTCTCGGGATTACAATGATCGATTCTTTCAAGCAGATGCGGTTCAAGAAATAAAAAATGTATTTATAGAGCCAAATAACTTAGAAAATCGTTTTAAGGCAGATAAGAAATTGACCATTGGAGAATTAGGTTTTGGGTTTGGTTTAAATTTTTTAGTGACTGCAATGATGTGGTGCAACAGAAAAAATGAATCCAATATGGGGACCTTGGACTACCTATCTGTTGATGAGGCGCTGCCTTCAAAAGAAGAGATCTTTCAGGTGATAAAGCACTTCCCTGAACTGCAAGAGATTGGTGAATACTTTTTAAGCAAATATCTGCCCATGCACAATGATATGCATAGAATAGATTTACCAAAATTAAATATTCGTCTTACATTAATACAAAATAATGTCGAGCTTGCTTTAAAAAATCTTTTAGGTTTTTCCAATAACTTGATTGATGCTTGGTACCTCGATGGCTTTGATCCTTCAAAAAATCAGGGCATGTGGAGTAGTAATGTGATCCAACTCATTGGCATGCTATCAGCTAATGAGGCAACTTTTGGGACATTTACATCGGCTGGTTTTGTAAAAAGACATCTGCAAAAATTTGGCTTTGAGGTCATCAAAGTCAAAGGCTTCGCCAACAAAAGGCATAAGTTGGTTGGAAAAAAAACAAGCTCACAAGGCATAACTAATAATTTAAATATTGCTAATCCACGCATCGCCATCATAGGCTCAGGCATTGCAGGCAGTACTTGCGCCTTCTCAGCTGCCGCACATGGCATGCAGGTTGACGTCTTCGAGTATGGCTCGCAAGCAGCATGTGGAACTTCCAGCAACCCTGTGGCAGCCTTGTATCCAAGATTCTCTGCTAGCAATAGTCCCTATGCTCATCTCATTGCTCAGAGCTATTTTTATGCTGATAAGTTGTATGCTAATTTTCCATCTGAATACAAAAGATCAGGCTTGATGTTTTCGCACTTCAATCATTACCAGGAAGAGTGGCTCAAAAGTATGCTTGCCCTCAACAGAGATGATATTTTTCAGCTTATTGATAACGATGCTATGCATCAAGAATTTGGATTAAATTCAAAAGGATTGAAAGTTCTGCAAGGCGGCTACCTGTTTCCTCAAGCTCTTTGTAGGGAGCTTTTAAACCAAAAAAATATTAATGTATACACAGATCATTGCTTCAAGGAGGTCTCAGACAAAGATTCTAAACTCCAATTACATTTTTCCAATCAGCGCACTAGCATTAACACATATGATGCTGTAATTATTGCAAGTGGTGCTGGTCTCTTGCCTTATATTCCCACTCTCAAGATTTCAAAAGGTCAGCTTGCTGGATTAACAGAGCCGCAAATGATTGAACCTATGATGCCCGTGAACTCTGAGGGCTATATTCTTCCAAAAGTTAATGGGGTAACGTGGGTTGGCTCAACTCACGACAAAGAGTTTCTTGATCTTGAGGCATCAGAAGACTCAGCTCGAGACTTAATTATTCGCACAGAAAAAAATTTTAATATAAAGCTACAAACTCAGGGCTCAATAATGACTGAGGCTCGTCTTAGAGTTGGCAGCAAGGATCTACTTCCAATTGCTGGCAGAATTTCAACCACCCAAAACATCTATGCTTTAGGAGCATTAGGTTCTCGAGGTTTTAGCTTAGCTCCCCTCCTCTCTGAATATCTTATTTCTCAAATCAATAATGCACCTAACCCCATCTCAACCGCCATTGCTTTATCGGTCGACCCTAAGAGATTTATAAATTAACTAATAGATGCTCAACAAGAAGTTCGGCTGAAGAGGAATCGGTAGGAGTGTAACTTGAGCCTTTGCGCCATTTGGTTAATCCGGTCCATAAAGTCTTATCCTCAATCACATCCTTCACTGAAATTCTTAAATAGAATTCTGGGACTGAGTTCACGCGATCAAAATCATGCAAATAACGCCTATGTAAGGGATAGCCATAAAAGCGAAAATCATCCACTTTAATTTTCTCCTTACTTGCAAGACCAATCTCTATCATGAGTGTGGCATCGATAGACGAGGTATGGCCTGTATCTGTAAGATATTTGCGCGCTGCTTCACCTAAGTTTTCTATTAAAATAGGATCCATTTCAACAGGCAGATTATCCTGATTTAAATAAATTTTAAATTCTGAGGCAGGCTCAAGTTGAAAATTATTCCTGCTGTTTAGCTCAACAAAAGGTGTAGTCGTACATGCTGAAATCAACAAAAGCATAGAGGCGATCAAGGAATAGTTTTTATATGTCATTGGTAATAGTAATCTATCGTTAATATGACTAATATAATGCATTTACTTTGTATGAAAAGCTATGTTTGAACTAAAAGAATCACAAGAAATAGAGTTGCTAAATGTTAATGCTCAAATCTATCAGCACTCAGAATTTGAGACACAACACATTCATCTAGACTCCCCAAACGACGAGAAAGTCTTCATGGTTGCATTTCGTACCATCCCAGAAGACTCTTCAGGCGTAGCACATATTCTAGAGCACACTTCACTTTGTGGGTCGGCAAAGTATCCTGTCCGTGACCCTTTCTTTATGATGATTAGGCGCTCACTAAACTCTTTCATGAATGCATTCACTTCAAGCGATTGGACTGCCTATCCATTTGCAACTCAAAATAATAAAGATTTCAAGAACTTGCTGGATGTGTACGTGGATTCAGCATTTTTTCCAAGACTAGATCCTTTAGATTTTTCTCAAGAAGGTCATAGATTAGAACTAGATTCCAATCAAGAGTTAGAAATCAAAGGTGTGGTCTTTAATGAGATGAAGGGAGCCATGAGCTCGCCGACTGATCAACTTTGGCATGGGATGTCCAAGCATCTATTCGAGGAAACTACTTATCACCACAATAGTGGCGGTGATCCTGAAAAAATTATTGATTTAACTCATGCAGATTTAGTTGCCTTTCATCAAAAGCATTATCACCCCAGCAATGCCACTTTTTTTACATTCGGAAATGTGTCGATTGAAGAAATTCATGATCACTTGGAAAAAAATGTATTTAGTAAATTTACTCCCGCGCCATCAAAACTCGTCATTCCTTCGGCTAAGATTTTTAGAGCACCACAAATGGCCCAAGGCACTTATCAACCGATACCAGGAGATGAAAATAATCATCATGTTGTAGTGAGCTGGTTGCTTGGCAACAGCCATGAGCCACTTAATCTTTTAGAAAAATATTTTCTTTCTAATGTACTGCTTGATAATTCATCATCCCCCCTCAGAAAAGCTCTAGAGCTAACTGATCTAGGTAAATCTCCATCTCCTTTCCTCGGATTAGAACCAAGTAACAAGGAAATTGTTTTTATGGCAGGTCTCGAGGGAGCAAGAGCCAATCAGTCCGAGGCAATAGAAACGCTTGTTCTTTCTACCTTAAAAAATTTAGTAAGAGATGGTGTTCCGAGAGACCTTATATCATCTGCACTTCATCAATTAGAGATTGGTCAAAGAGAAATATCTGGAGGAGGAATGCCATACGGGCTCCAGCTAATGCTAGGCTGCATGAACGCTTGCATGCATTATGACAATCCTATCTCAATGTTAGATTTAGATAAAAACTTTACAGAATTAAAAAATAAAATTGACTCTGAGGGTTATGTTGAAGATCTAATTAACTCCTCATTGCTTGAAAATCCACATCGCCTCACTTATGAGCTCAAGCCAGATGTAAAGTTTAATGAGAATTTAGATACTTACTTCTCTTCTAAGTTAAAAGAAAAAGAGCAGACTCTTTCTGGCAGCGATAAAGATAATATTATTAAATTGGCAGATGATCTAAAGCAAAGGCAAGAAGCGGTAGACGATGTAGATATTTTACCAAAAGTTACAATTGCTGACATTCCCTTAAAACGAGAATATACAGAGATTAAAAAATCTAAGGGAAATAGATCTATCTATGAGGTTGGAACCAATGGTTTGGTCTACTCAGACTTTCTTTTTCCATGCGCTAATCTAACCAATGAAGAGCTGCTATTCTCTTCTCTCTATACTTTTATTTTGACTGAAGTTGGTTATTTAGATAAATCTTATGAAGAAATTCAAGCATACCAATCTAAAATTAGTGGTGGAATCAGTGCATCCATCAAACTACAAACAGGTTTGCCATCGGAAGATGGCGAATTATTTTTAAGTGTGAGCTCTAAATGTCTTGCAGAAAATTTTGAAGAGATGGAGTGCATGATAAGCAACACAGTCCAGCATGTGAGATTCGATGAGGAGAAACGATTGCTTGATTTATTAAATATATTTATTGCAAGAAGCGAGGAATCTTTAAATCAGAATGGACATTACCTAGCCATGAACTCATCCGCAAGCTCTTTAAATGAATTAGCTGCTACATCTTTTCATATCTCTGGGCTGCAAATGCTACATCGAACCAAAGAAGTTATTGCAAAAATTCAACTGGATGGAAAGATAGATTACATTAGCGATATTCTAAAAAGCATTCATACCAAGATGTCTTATGAGCCTTATAAAATTTTTACTGCCTGCTCCAAAGCTAGCGTGGCAGACAATACTAAGGAATTTAAAAATCTGTATTCAGATACCAAGCAATCGCTGATTAAGCCCATCAATACTCAGCTTGCATGGATCACTGGTTCCCAGGTGTGTTATTGCGCTCAATCATTTAATGGGGTCTCAAGAGAGCACCCTGATGCTGCACCCTTATCTGTCTTAGCGACAGTGCTAAGAAATGGATTTTTGCATACAGCTATCCGAGAGAAAGGAGGCGCTTACGGTGCTGGAGCAACAAATGATACCTCAACTAATACATTCAAATTATTTTCATACAGAGATCCAAAGTGTAGAGAGACCTTCGAATCATTTCAAGAAGCAATTGAGTGGGCTAAAACCTCAATAACTCCTCAGCACCTAGAGGAAGCTATCTTGGGAGTAGTATCATCAATTGATAAGCCGCTATCTCCAGTCGGAGAGGCAAAAAATGATTTCAATTACAACCTAGAATTGATCAGCATCAAGGAGCGTCTTGAGATGAGACAGAAAGTTATTCATTGCTCCATAGATGACCTGGTTAGGGTCAATGAGGCTTATCTGACTAAGGAGTCTAAGAAATCCATATTAGCTGGTGAAAGCTTTAAATCTCAAGCGGAGGAACTGGGATTAGAAATAGTAGAGGTTTAGATTAAAAAAAGAAGAACTTCTTCTTTTTTAATTCTTTGGCGCAACCCCAGTATTGCTTTTGGTACATTGTTGAGCGTGCTTGCACTCTATCTGCTACTCTAATCAGCCATTGTTTCTTGCGATAGGTCTTCTTTTTAAACCCTCCGTACCCCTCATGGTAGGCAAGATAGAGGGAGCGAGCGTCAGTGGTAGCAAAACCCTGATAAAAACCTTTACTGGCATACCAACCGGCAAAATCAGCTGAATCAGAAAAATCTGTTCTGCTTGCTCTAGAGCGGCCGGTTTCATCCTGATAATCTTTCCAAGTATCCTTTAAAGCCTGAGAATACCCCACAGATGATGAAGGTCTAAACCAAGGGATAAACCCAAGCAATTTTTCTCTTTCAGGTCGAATTTTTGCTTGAAAGCTAGATTCTTGATGAAAAAATGCCATCAAAACATAAGGTGGCAATTTCCAACGTTTCTCGGTCTTCATTGCTGCCTTGTACCAACTTTTTTTCTCTTTAAATATCTTGCAAATATCATCTGGCTGCTCTGGTGGCGAGCTAATACAAGAAACTAGTAATGTAGATAACAATACAGCAGCTACTAATGAATTCTTATGCATCATTTAAAAAGTTACCTATTTGATCTTCAGTAATAATTTTAACATCTAACTCATTAGCCTTAATAAGTTTAGAGCCAGCATTTTCTCCTGCGATCAGTACATTGGTTTTTTTAGATACCGTGGAGGTAATTTTGGCTCCCTTTTGAATCAATAGCTCCTTGAGTTCATCGCGAGACATCAAAATTAATTTTCCTGTAATAGCAATGTGCAGACCAGATAACCTTGAGCCTTGGGTAGAAATTGCTGAAGGCAAGATGAGATCTAGATGAGGAAGAATATTAGTAAGCTGGCGTTGATTCTCTTCATCATCAAAGTAATCTTTAATTTTTGAGGCCACTCTTGGACCAATATCTGGAATTGCTAATAATTCATCAAAAGAGGCTTGAGAGATTGTTTTGAAGTCATGGAGATGGGATGCAAGATTGCGAGCAGTGGTCTCTCCTACCTCTTCAATACCGAGCGCAAAAAGGAATCTGAATAGATCAACCTGAGCTGATTTTTTGATTGATTCTATGAGGTTATCAACTGATTTTTTTCCAAATCGCTCCAACCCCTCTAACTCTAATCGATGTTTATTCAGGGAGTATATATCTGCATACTCCTGAATAAATTTTTTACTAATAAGACTATCAAGAATTTCTTGCCCTAGCCCATCAACATCCATGGCTTTTCTTGACACAAAATGAGTAAACTTGCCCTGAATAATTTCAGGACATAAATTTCTACCTGAGCATTTAATAAAAGGGCTAGAAATCTTGATTTCTTTAATTTGCAGTTCCCTGTGAGGATGATCTGAAAGATATAAATTGGCCTCATAAATACTGGAGAATTTTTTAATTGGCTCATTGGCAGAATTAACAATCAACCAATCAGTCTGAAAATTTATAAAGACTTTAGAATTGCAGCTCGGACAAAATTTAGGAGCAAGAACTACTGACCCTCTAACCCCTGCAGCAGGAATAACCCTGATCATCTTTGGAATAACGTCACCAGCTCTTTTAATCACTGCCTCATCACCAACACGGGGATCTAATCTCTTTAATTCGTCCATGTTATGTAAAGTGCATTTACTAACATTAACGCCGCCAACATTGACTGATGTTAGCTTTGCAACTGGAGTTAAAATCCCTGTTCTGCCAACCTGAAACTCAATATTCTCAATGGTTGTTACAGCTTCTTCAGCGGCAAATTTATGTGCTATGGCCCATCTAGGAGAGCGCGCTATCTCACCTAAGTCTGCTTGGAGCTCAAGGCTAGCAACTTTAAAAACCACCCCATCTATATCAAAAGGAATTTGATCTCTGGTGGCCTCGATATCTTTAAAATACTGCAAGCAATCATCTATAGAATCAACCATTGCATTCAACTTATTGATTGGAAGACCCCATCCAGCAAAGGTATCAAACACTTCATCTAACACTAGAAAGCTCACCCCTTCACAAGCTCCCACTCCGTGTGCAAAAAAATCTAAAGGCCTAACATTGGTAATCATAGGATCTAGCTGCCTAAGACTTCCTGCCGCCGCATTTCTAGGATTTGCAAAAATTTTCTGGCCTTCTTGCTCTGCCAATTGGTTCAAACGTTTAAATGCAGCCTTACGAATAAATATCTCACCTCTAATCTCTATGAGGCGAGGAAATGGTTTCCTAGATTCTTTTAAAATTAATGGTATGGACTTGATAGTCCGAATGTTTGAAGTAATATCCTCGCCAACACTTCCATCCCCCCTGGTCACACCTCTAACCAAAATACCATCCTCATAAATCAATGAAACTGCAGCACCATCCATCTTAGGCTCACAAAAATATTGTAATTTTTTTGCATCTGTTAGATTTTTTAAGGTTCGCTCGTGAAAATCAAAAATATCCTTGTCATTGAAGGCATTTGCCAATGAAAGCATGGACTTGTAATGCTTAAATGTAGAAAAATCTGATTCAGGTTTTACGCCAACCCTTTGCGAAGGAGACTCAGGAGATATCCACAATGGGTTATCGGTTTCTATACTAAGTAACTCTTGAAATAAAGAATCATACTCATGATCACTTATCGTTGGATTATCTAGCGTGTAATAGGCATGATCATGATCTCGAATCTGATGCTGCAATTCTTGATACCGCTCTCTAGTAATGTTCATTTTATGAAGTTTTCTGCATTACCTTTAAATGACTGGCTTCCTGAGCCTTAGATTTGTAGTGCTCTATCATTTGTTTACTCAAAGGGGCCCTAGCTCCATCACACACACTTGCATGTAACTTCTCTGAGACATCCATAGCAAAATCCAACATTCCCTGAAAAGCTTGCAGCGGATCTGGCACCATATAAAGATCTACAGCCATTAACAAAATATGTGTTTCAGTGTCTAGTTCTAGCACCCCTGGATTAATTCCACTGGCTACTCTAAAAAGCTCAGTACCAGTCAAATCGCGATAGCTAAAAAAACCATCTACATATTTTGCATCTAAGTTTTTTAAGAGAGTTAATACCTGATTAATATCAAAATTGGATTTATCCATGGAGATCAGGTTTAAGATTACTAGCTCCTGTCCAGCAGAAGGCTCTGGTTCAGATTCAAAGCTCAAGGATCCTTGCTCAATTTTTTCATCAAATAGCATTGAAGAAGTATCTATAATGCTAGATTCAACAAGCTTTCTAGAAAATCTGGATCTATAAAAAAGATACAAGGTAACTAAAAAAAGTAAAATAGCCCCTGCGATTAATAATATTTCTAGATTAGATAGCATTTTAAGAAGCAGCTAATTTTAGCGCTTCCTTGACGTCTACGGAAACTACCCTGGAAACACCAGCCTCTTGCATGGTTACGCCCATCAGATGATCACTTTTTTCCATAGAAATCTTATTGTGAGTTATAAAGATAAATTGCACTCTATCGGACATCTCTTCAACCATAGCCACAAATCTAGTCGCATTTAAGTCATCTAAAGGAGCATCAACTTCATCCAAGAGACAGAAAGGAGCTGGGTTCAACTCAAAAAGAGCAAAGACTAGGGAGAGCGCAGTCATTGCCTTCTCACCGCCTGAAAGCTGAGAGATAGTTGCATTCTTCTTTCCTGGAGGCTGAGCTGCAAGAGCAATACCAGAGTTAAGTGAGTCGCCATCAAGAAGTTCTAACGCCGCTTTACCGCCACCAAATAACTTCGGAAAGATTTCCTGAATTTTAGAATTAACAGCATTAAAACTTTCATCAAATTTTAATTTAGATTCAGCATCTATTTTCTTGATTGCTCCTTGCAGTTTATCCATCGCTTCATTCAAGTCTTCTAATTGAGCATCGAGCTCCTCCATCCTTTTGGATTCCTCGGCAATCTCATCTGGCGCTGCTAAATTGATGGCTCCAAGAGAGATAATTTTAGCCTGGATTGCTGCAAGAGACTGCTCAAGGTCTCTCACACTCATTCCTTCAAATTCTAATGGATCTAACTCGGCAATAGTTATTCCAGCCTTTACAAGTGCCTGGGATGCATTATCTAAATTTACTTCAAAAGTTCTTAAATCTAATTTTCTATTATTAGATTTTTCCTCAAGACCACGAAGATCAAGGGAAGCAATAGATTTTTTATTTTCTGCTTCACGAATTGATTCATCGACTTTTGATTGTTTTTGTCTAATGGTATTCAACTCAGACTCTGCAGTAGCACTCTTTTGAACTAGCTCTGAAAGCTCTTTGTCTACCTCGGCTTTTTTTAATTCGGTTTGCTCAAGCAGTTTCGAAAGATGATTTTGCCTTGATAGATACTCATCAGGTGCGGCTAAATTAATGGAGCTCAAAGCTGAAATGCTAGTCTGAATCTCTGAGAGGGATGCCTCTAAGTTGCTTAGGTTGAACTCCGCATACTCGCTGGGGTTGATATCTGCTAGATTGATTTCGGCTTTCTCCAGTATGATTGAAGCATTATCAAGATTCACTTCAAAGGTTCTAAGATCAAGTTTTAAAGTATTTACCTTAGATTCAATGGCACGAAGCTCACGCGAGACTGATAATTTTGAATCTTCTAATTTTTGAATGCTGGCATTGACTTCGGATTGCTTCTCTTTAGATGCCGCTAATTCTTGATCAGTTTGAATTTTTTTCTCTTGGGAGAGCTGAAGCTCTGCATCGAGTTGAGACATCTTTTCAGCAGTCTGACGCAATAGCTCTTCAAACCTAGTTTGTCTCTGAAGATATTCCTCGGTCATACTTTTAGATTGATCTGAGGCAATTTTAAGAATGGTGACAAGGGATTCTTTTAATTCCAGAGCTTTTTTCTTAATTGGATCCCCGCTGATCCCGAGGTTTTGCAGGGCCTCAAGAATGTGATCAAGTAAGTTCATCGCTTTTTCTTTAGGGCTCAGATTTTCTTGATTAGACTCCTTCTCTAGAGCTTGCTGATAGCTAGTCTGAGCTCTACCCAGATCGCTTTCTGCTTGGACCTGTGTTCTGGAAAGATTTTTAAGATTAGCCTCTAACCCGGCAATCTCAGCTCTAATATTTGATGATACGCTTTGCGCTATCTCAAGCCTGGAAGACATTAAAGTATTGTCATTTCTAATTTGCTCTATCTCTGCTTGATGCTTCTCTACGCCCAAGACTTTGAGTGCTAAGCTTTGTTCAAGTTCAGCAATCTGAGTTTGCAAAACTTTTTTCTGATCATTTGCTTGCAATGCCTTGAGAATAGCAATATTTAGCTTCAACTCATTCTCTTTGGGATTTAAGGACTCAAATGTTGATTCTTTTTCAATGGCTTTTGAGTAACTTTCCTTTGCCCTGGTGAGATCTTCTGATGTTTGAGCGTAGGTTTTATTTAAATTTTGTAAATTGGTTTCATGTCTCGCAATGTCTGCACCTATGGAGTAAAAATTTTTCTGCGCTACTTCAAAAGAAGATAGAACGGTTGAGTGCTCTGTCCGAATTTGATCAATCGTTGATTGATGAGTTTCAACTTCAGCAGATTTTACAGTTATTTGATTTTTTAAAGTTGCTACCTCAGAAGTTAATTTATCTTTTTGGGCTTTGGCACTGAGGGTATTTAAAATCGAAATATTTAGCTTTAAGTCTCTCTCTTCAACTTGAAATTTTTTATATTTATCAGCTGCATTTGCTTGATTCTGCAGCCTGCTAATCAAGCGATTAATCTCATCACGAATATCTTGAACCCTGGATAGGTTTTCTTTTGTTTTTTTAATGCGTTGCTCAGTTTCTTTTCTTCTTTCCTTGTATTTAGAAATTCCAGCCGCTTCCTCAATAAACGTTCTCATTTCTTCGGGCTTTGCACTAACAATTTTGGAAACCATGCCTTGTTCAATGATGGCGTAGCTTCTTGGTCCCAAGCCAGTACCAAGGAAAATATCTTGCACGTCTTTTCGTCTGCAGGAGGTACCATTAATAGAATAATTTGACTGGCCATCTCTGGTCATTAATCTCTTGATAGAGATTTCATTATATTTGGCATACTCGCCACCCAATTTACCCAGAGAATTATCAAATAACAGTTCAATACTGCATTGCCCTGATGGCTTTCTTAAATCTGAGCCATTAAAAATAACATCTGACATTGAGTCACCGCGAAGATTTTTAGCAGAAAGCTCTCCTAAAACCCAGCGTATCGCATCTATAACATTTGATTTACCACAACCATTTGGGCCAACAACGGCAACCATATTTGTGGGAAAAGATATCCTCGTGGGGTCCACGAAACTTTTGAATCCAGCCAGTTTAATGTGTTTAAGCTGCATTAAATTTATCCTTTTCCCATTTTAAACTATTGTTCCTTTTTTAACCATTCGTTCTCATAAATAAACACTTGCTCTTGATGGTTCTGCGCATCACTTAGATCAATTGTTTTCATTGAATAGAATGCATTATTTTTACAAGACATTGAAGCGGTGACTTTAACAATTTCTTGGTTTAAAAAAGCTGATGGAAGGTCAAATCCTCTAACCAGGGCATCAGATTGATCTAGAAAAAGTTCTTGGGTGAAGTCTGGCTGTATAAAATCTTTTGCAGCAATATCTACAGCCGGGCCATTTGGAATTTCTACTGTGACGGTTAAGAGTTCCGGGCTGCAGTCTAAGGGTTTTTGAATGGTTAGTAATAGTTTGGAATTTGAGACTAAGGGGTGCTTAGCATCTCTTAAATCTGCCAGTAAGTTATATATTGGTAGCTGAAAGTCAGGCTCTGTAAATGCTGAATTTAAACTTCTTAAAATACTTTCAGCTGAATTAAATGATTCTAACTCTAGGGCTTTATAAAAAACTAAAGTGCCTAGTAAAAATGAATCTTGAGCTAGATCTTTTCGACTGAGAAAAGTTAAGATCATCTCATCTGAAAGCTCTGAATTGTTGCGAATCTTTTGTTGAATAGCATTGGATTGCTTGGAATGCAGCCAAGAACCGAATAAAGGATCAGAGGATTGATGATTCAGAAGCAGCCCTCCAAAGAGCATGACTGTTGCAAAAAATACCAGAGCTTTTTGTGATGAAGCTCCACTCAGCAAATAGGCCATGATTGGCAGTAATGCAATAATTAAGATGGCTATGAGAGCAAACATTACAATCTCCTCCTCAAAAAGAACAGGGTGATCATTAGGCCCAGGAAAATAAATGGGCCAAGCCATAAAATATAATTTGCGCCCTCAAATGCAGGCTTATAATCTGAAGATGCACCAAATCGTTGCTTAACATAATTTTTAATCTCTGCATTTGAGGAGCCTGATTGGATTAATTCGTAGACACGTTGCTTTAGATCCCGGGAGACAGGCACATCAGAGCTTGCTATGCTGCCACTGGTGCATTTGGGGCATCGAATTTCAGATATCAACGAATAGAAACGTTTTTCCTTCCTGGGATCATCAAAACTATATAACTCTTCAGCCTGCATAAAGCTTGATGTGCAGAGTAAGACAGAGCATGTGAAAATGAATGCTTTCATGGATTTTGGGCTTCAATGGAACGTATTAATGGAACAAAAATAGACTCCCACTTTTCTTGATTGAGTTCGCCTTGAATGTGGCCAATAATTTCTTGGTTTGCAACCAAGAAAGTCTCGGGAGCGCCAGTCACACCTAAATCAAATGCTAAATCCCCTCTTGGATCATGAATGGAGAATTTATAGGGGTCGCCTCTCTTCTTAAGCCATTGCTGGGCATTCGATTTGGAGTCTTTGTAATTTAATCCAATAAGGTTAATGTTATTTTGAGATAGCTTGGTTAGAAAAGGGTGCTCAACTAAACATGTAATACACCAACTAGCCCAAACATTTAACAAACTAATGCCATCAAATTCTGTCGGCAGAATTTCTTGGCCTTGCAGTGTTAAAAGTTGAAATTGAGGGATTGGTTTGGGATCATAGAGCGCGGTCACATCCTCCTGACTAGTTAATAAAATTTTGCCGTAGATGATTAAAATTAGCACTGGGAGCAGTATTAATAATAGGCTGAATACTCTATTCACTATATTTTCTTTTTAAATATTGTCATTGCTATGCCTGCAGCCATGAGCGCTGATGAAAACCAAATCCACTTCACAAAATAATTAATCTGTAGACTAAAAGTCCAGCTTCCATCCTCTAATTGATCACCTATTGTTAAATAGGTATCTTTTAAGAATGATGCATGAATAGCAGTTTCAGACGTAATCTGACCTCGGGCAAAATACTTTCTTTTTTCAGGGTTTAAATAAATAGGCTTGTCGTCATGAATAAGAAAAATAGTAGCTGAAATTACGTCATGATTACTCGCTTTAATTTTTTGAAGATCTACAAATTGGAATTGAGGGATCTTGGAATTGATAACCTGCTCCCCGCCAACAAAAAGATTTATATTTTTTTGATAGCTTAAAATACTGTTCATAGAAATAGAAAAGAATAAAAGGCCCAAGCCCACGTGCGCCAATAAACTGCCTTTGTTTAAATAGGTTTTATCACGAAGCGCTGAAACTGTTTTGAGGGAATAGCTAACAATGATCAACAAGCCAGATAAAATGCCAACATAAGCTAGTATTGAAAAAATTTGAGTGAAATGCCAAATTCCATATACGCCAAGGCCTGATACAAAAAGAGTGGGAGCAATCGAAATGTATAGCTTGCGAAGCTGCATTCCTCGCTGCCACAATCCATCAATAGATGCCATCATAAAAATTGACGTAATAAGGATCAATGGAGAGAAGATCGTATTGTAGTAAGGAGGCCCAATGCTCACTTTGTTGCCATTTAGTGACTCAAGTATTAAAGGGTAGGTGACTCCTAGAAAAATAGAGAAAATAGCAGTCAACATCAAGATGTTATTCATGGATAAAAATGATTCCTTGGAACCTGCAACTATTAGTTTTGAAGATTGCAGTTGAGGTAACCTGTATGCCAGTACGGCTAGAGCAATGATTGTGATGAACCCAGAAAATCCTAAAAGATACATGCCCCTTTGAGGGTCGTTTGCAAAAGAATGCACGCTGTCAATTATTCCTGACCTAACAATAAAAGCCCCAAATAAACTCAAAGTAAATATCATGATTCCTAGGAATAAAGTCCATGTTTTTAGGACGCCAGATTTTGAAGATGCAAAAAGGGAATGCATAAAGGCAGTAGCAGCCAACCAAGGCATGAGCGCAACATTTTCTACAGGGTCCCAAAACCAGTAGCCGCCCCAGCCAAGCTCATAATATGCCCACCAGGAGCCCAAGGTGATGCCAATAGTCAAAAATATCCATGCAACCAAAGACCATGTCTGAATATCTTTCTCCCAAGGGTAATTAAAATCGCCATAAAAAAGATAGGCGGTAATAAAGCTGAAGGAGATAACAAAGCCCACATAACCCAGATACAACATGGGTGGATGAATGGCCAATGCTGGGTCTTGAAGCACAGGATTAATATCTGCTCCTTCACCAGCAGCAAAAGGCAAAATTCTATCAAAGGGGTTAGAAGTAACTAATAAAAATAATAGAAAGCCTAAGATAATAAGGGTTAACATCAACAAGGTACCTTTCTTTAGAGGATGTGCCAATGAAAGAAAGTTTACAAATAGAACACTCCAAAGTGTTAAAAAAACTATCCATAAAAACATAGAGCCTTCATGAGCACTCCAGATAGAGGTAATTTTATAAAATACTGGCAATTGTGAGTTTGAGTGATTAGCGATATATGTAATGGAAAAATCATCAATGGCAGCCAAGTACACATAGAGACCAAAAGAAATAAAAATAAGAAAACACGCTTGATTGAATAATTTATTAGATAAAACTATTTGATTAGCGTGAGGCTTAGCAAAAGAAAAAAAGACATTAAGAAATAGGATTAATAATAAGATTACGGCTGAGGTAACAGTTAGAAAATGTGCAATTTCAACTAACATGTTTCTAGCTATCCTTTTTTAATTCTGGAGGCATGTAATTTTCATCATGTTTTGCAAAAATTTCTTCGGCAACAAATGATTGATTGCGATAATATCCTAAGGCAACAACCCCACTATCTTCTTTAAATAAATCTGGGGTAATTCCGCGAAATGTAACTGATACTTCGCTTTCAAAATCTGTAACAACAAAAAAAATATCCGTGCCCACTCTATTGATAGAGCCTGTTTTAACCATGCCACCGAGCTTAATCCGTGATTCTTGATGTGGTTGTGCTAGTAGCATTTCTGTTGGAGAGTAAAAAAGATCAAGTTTTGAGTTAAGTGAGAATAATACCAGGAGTACTCCAGCGCTAGATAAAAGCAAAATAATAATAAAATTTTGTAATCTTTTTTTTCTACTTTTGCGCATTTTTTATTTTCTGTTGATGCAATTTTCTATTAGTGACCTGAAAGCTAATAACAATAAGTGTTAATGAGACCAAGTAAACAGACCACACATAAATACCATGGCCATCCATGATAAAAAAATCTTGCAGGGTTGAAAAAGCAAAGTTACTCATAATTCTGCACCCATTTTTTATTTTTTTCTCTTGTAAAAATATAAAGTCTGCTAATGAGAATGCCCAATGCAATAAGAGTTAAGCCCATACCAGAGATTGATACCAGCAAGGGATAAAGCATTGAAGAATCAATGGATGGGGCCTCGCTAATTGTGATAGAGGCTGGCTGATGAAGGGTTGACCACCAATCTACAGACTTTTTAATAATTGGTATATTGACAACACCAACAACAACCAAAATTGACATCAACCTATCAGCCTTCTCGAGGTTAGAAAATGAACTATGCAAAGTCAAAATTCCCAGGTACATAATAAAGAGTATCAGCGTGGAGGTGATTCTTGCATCCCACTGCCACCATGTTCCCCAAGTGGGAATGCCCCATATAGAACCTGAAAAAAGTGCAATAAAAGTAATGATTACGCCGACTGGAGCGGCGGATTTAATGAGATAGGCAGCTAATTTGACTCTCCATACTAGATGCATAAGAGCGCAAACGGCCATAAAAAAATAAATCAATTGGGCGAATATAGATGCAGGAACATGCAAAAAAATAATGCGATATGAATTACCTTGAATGGCATCTTGGGGAGCAAATCCAAGCCCCCAAACCCACCCTATAGCTAGCAAGAAAAATCCTAGATACATGACATATGGCAGGTACATTGTTGTAACGCTGACATAGCTTTTAGGCGAAGAAAATCTATGGATGAATGATGTAAGCACAGGGGTTATTATAAACTGAAGTCACTCATTCTAGATGAGTTTTTAATGTTGCAGAGATGATTAAAGGCATGATGGCCATCAAGATCAGTCCCACTCCAAGCAATAAAGCCAATACTTCCAAAAAGCCCTCTCCATACTGAATAGTTCGAACTGCTCTGCCCAGTAATACAATCACTGGTAGGGTTAATGGCAAGCTAACTAGCACGCCTAGCATTGCACCTTTGTTTAGGGATAAGGCGCTACCAAAAGCAAATAGATTAAATAAGATTAAAGTAGAGAATAATAAAACAACAAAAATTTTTGGTAGCTCATCGGCTGAGACCCCATTAGCAAATGAAAATACAGAACCTATCAACGACATTGGTATCCCAATAAAAAAAACATAAATAGATATTTTTGTTAGGGCGACTTTATAAAAATCTTTTTCTTCTAAATATATTTGCTCAAGAGATCCATCCTCATAGTCTTCAGAGAAAATAGATTCAGTGGCAAGGAATGAGATCATGAGCAAGGAAATAACAATGATGGAAAAATAAAATTTATTTAAATCATACTGAGACACATCAATACTTAAAGGAAACGCTATAAGCACAAGCACCATTATTAACAGAGGTCCTAACCAGGCTCTAAGCCTATGCCTTAACTTGAAAGCTTCTGCAAAGAGTAAATTAAACATCTTCTTTCTCTCTAAGAATAAGTTCGTCACAAGAAACCTGAGGATCGATGTGCGATGTGAGAACTAATCCAGCTCCATCATCAAGCCTCGCAGATAGGAACTTGCTTAATAGATCTCTTGAAGAGTCATCCAAACCAACAAATGGCTCGTCGAGAATGATTAGATCTGATGGATTACTTAGTACTCTTATCAAAGCAAGTTTTTTTTGCTGCCCAAAAGAAAGGGTTGCCGTCATTTCATCTTGCACCCTTGCGAGCCCCAAGGTGCGCATCCATGTCATGGCACTTTCTAAGCTTGATGAATCAAGCATTAAATCTAAATTTTGCAAGGGTGTTAGATATTGCTTAATAGCATTCTTGTGACCTAGGTATGAAATGAAGGGACTTGGCTCAGGGAATATTACTTCACCTTTCGTTGGAGAGGTTAAGCCCAATAGAATTCTTATTAAAGTGCTCTTTCCAGAGCCATTGCCGCCTTTAACATGCAGCCCACTCCCGGAATCCAAGGCAAATGTGAGGTTATGGAACAACTGATTTTCATTAATAGAATAACTAAGGTTGTTCGCAGTAATTAATTGCATAAAATTAAATTAATAAAGATTTTCCTCTTATTGTAAGCGATGGCAATGGGTTTTGTGGATCCAGTCTAAGATAAAGCCTTTTGGCTAATTCAGAGAATGGATTGGGATTTATTTCTCCCATACCTCCCACTGAAAAATAAAGAGCTTTAGAGAAAAATATGCCTTGTTCTAGCTGGGGCACCTTATTAAAAAAAGTATTAATTTTACCAATGCTCTGCAGGGCTCCTTTAAACTTATTTCCAAAGTGATACCAGCCCCAGAATTGATACTCGCTCCTTGCAAAATAAAGTAACTGTGACCTGCTAATTTTTCTAGGGAATGCTCCAGCAGGAATCAACGAAATAACTTGAGAGTCCAAAGAAGCAATCGTAGTATCTAAAATTGCTGGCAAATCTGCCAGAGAAGCAAACGAACACATTACACACTCTGCGCCGTCCTCGATCTGGTATGACTTGATCTTTGACAGCCGCTGCTCAGAACCAATAATAATATAACTAACATCTGGAGTGCTCACAGACATTGCTTCTTAACTAGCTAGCTTTTGCTAATGCTTGTTCAATATCTGCAATAATGTCATCGATGTGCTCTATTCCTATGGATAATCTAATATATCCAGGGCTCACTCCAGCAGCTATAAGCTCCTGCTCATTTAACTGAGAGTGAGTGGTGCTTGCTGGATGAATAGCCAAGCTCCGTGAATCACCAATATTAGCAACGTGATAAAGCATCTCTAAGGAATTAACAAAATTCTTACCAGCCGCAATCCCGCCTTTAATCTCAAAACCTTGTAGTCCGCCACAACCACCTGAAAGATATTTTTCAGCTCTCTCTTTGGGAAGTCCCGTTGCAACACCTGGATATGAAACTCTTTCAACCATAGGATGCGTTGCTAAGAATTCTGCAACTTTTTGCCCGTTAGCAGAATGCTCTTTCATTCTTAAGTGCAAAGTTTCCAAGCCTTGGATAAACATAAAAGCATTAAAGGGACTCATTGCAGCACCTAAATCTCTCAACAGTGTTGTTCTAGCTTTTAGAATGTATGCAATGGGGCCCATTGGTTTAACTGCCTCAGTCCAAATCACTCCATTATAGGAGGGGTCAGGAGTATTTAATTTAGGCTGCCTCTCAGGATGTGCTTCCCAGTCAAATGCCCCACTGTCCACAATAATCCCGCCAATGGAGGTGCCATGACCCCCGATGTATTTAGTGGTTGAGTGAATCAACACAGCAGCGCCATGATCAAAAGGCTTGCACAGAAGAGGCGCAGCAGTATTATCAACAATCAATGGGATGCCAAGCGGCCTGCCAAGATCTGCAACCTCTGCTAAAGGAAAAACTTCAAAACTTGGATTGGGTAACACTTCTCCATAATATGCACGAGTTCTATCGTCAGTTGCATTGGCAAAATTTTGAGGATCAGCAGGGTCCACGAATCTCACATCAATTCCCATGTCACTTAAAACATTTTTAAATTGGTTGTAGGTGCCTCCATATAGATGTGATGAGGCAACGATATTATCTCCATGAGTGCATAAGTTTTGAATAGCGTAAGCTGATGCAGCTTGCCCAGATGCCACACACAAAGCTGCAACCCCTCCTTCAAGCGCTGCAATTCTATCTTCCAGCACGGCATTGGTTGGATTCATAATTCTAGAATAAATATTGCCCAATTCGCCCAAAGCAAAAAGATTTGCAGCATGATCAGCGCTATCAAACTGATAACTAGATGTCATGTGGATAGGTACAGCCACAGAGTTTGTTGTTTCATCTTTTCTCCAGCCAGTATGCAATGCAATTGTGGCAGGATTTTTGTAATTTTTATCTGTCATGTATATCTCCAAAGAAAACGTTAATAAATACAGTCATGGCTTATTTGATACTAAAAGAGATTTTTTTTGAGTGTAAATCTGGTTTAGCAAAATTTATAAAGCGCTTGCAAGCTAGTCAAATTAGCGCTGTATAAAATTATATATAAAAATAATTAAATGGCTATAAATATTTTAGCTGTAGTAAAGCTACATAAAAAGTAATGAATAAATGCTTTTAAATCAATTAAAATTATATTTATTGACATATTTATTGATATAAATTTTAATCAACTACAAGTTCATAACATTATAAAAAAATCATGGCAAAAAAATATGTAAATTTTCGAGTTGGTGGCAGTCCCCAAAAAGTAACGGATGAGTATTCTGTTTGGACCAATGATCTTTTGGGTAAAGTGATTGCAAGTAAAACTGTAATTCAACCTGGGAAATCTACAATTGGGCATCGATTGATTGAATCGGATGTTGTCTACATTGTAGTCAATGGCAGAGGCACCATGGAAGTCATTGAATACATGAATTCTATGGAGGGGCATGGCAAAGATCCAAGCCAGGGAATAGAGCATCAAGACTCCTACTCTCTTACTCAAGGCGATGTGATTTTAGTTCAATCGGGTGACTTTGTTAAAGTTGCGAATGAGTCTGATCATGATCAGCTAACTTACTTAAGAGTCTTTGACCGAGAGGGCTGGAGACAATAATTTTAAGAAGGCAAGGAAGAGCTATCAACTAATAAGTTCATAGCTTCTTCTACTGAGTAGGTATTAGTTTTATTCTCACTAAGGTTTCTGATTGAAATAGTATTTGAAGCCATCTCTTCTTTTCCAATTACAGCCATCAAGGGCACTTTTGCAGTACTGTGTTCTCTAATTTTATATCCTATTTTTTCATTTCTTAAATCTAACTCTGCTCTGAGATTAAGGTCATCACATTGAGCCTTGAGACTAGAGGCATAGTCAGACACTTCATCAGTTACGGTCATAAACACGATTTGAATTGGAGCTAACCAAAGAGGTAACTTGCCAGCGTAGTTTTCAATAAGAACGCCTAAAAATCTTTCAAATGATCCAAGAATTGCACGATGCATCATCACTGGACGATGCTTAGACCCATCCTCTCCAATATACTCAGCATCTAATCGTTCAGGAAGATTAAAATCAGCTTGAAAGGTTCCACACTGCCACTCTCGACCAATTGCATCAGTCAAAACAAAATCTAGTTTTGGCCCATAAAATGCTCCGCCGCCCTCTTCAATCGAGTATGGAAGATCTAAGTTTTTAATTGCTGATTCAAGGGCATGCTCAGCTTTATCCCAGACGTCATTTGACCCCACTCTGACCTCTGGTCTAGTTGAGAGCTTAATATTAAAGCTACTAAACCCCAAATCATTATAAATAGACGATAGCAGAGAAATAAAAGATGCTGTTTCGCTTTCAATTTGATCTTCTGTGCAAAAAATATGACCGTCATCCTGTGTGAAGCCCCTCACACGCATTAATCCATGCATTGTTCCAGATGCCTCATATCTATGACAGGAACCAAACTCAGCTAAACGAACGGGTAAGTCTCTATAGGATTTTAAGCCGTGATTATAAACTTGAACATGGCATGGGCAATTCATTGGCTTGAGTGCATTTACCCGCTTCTCATTGGCATGCTCTTCATCAATCTCCGTAATAAACATGTTCTCTCTGTACTTGTCCCAATGACCTGATGCCTCCCAAAGCTTTCTATCAACGACTAATGGAGTGTTAATTTCATCGTATCCATTTGCAGCTTGCTTCTTGCGCATATAATTTTGCAAGGCAAGATAAATTGACCATCCCTTTGGATGCCAAAACACCATGCCAGGTGCCTCTTCTTGAAAATGAAAGAGATCCATTTCTTTGGCTAGTTTTCGATGGTCTCTCTTTCCGGCCTCTTCAAGCAGAGCCAGGTATTTGTTCAGCTCTTTTTCGTTTTTCCATGCAGTACCATAAATTCTAGTTAGCATTTCATTGCTTGAATCACCCTTCCAGTAGGCTCCTGAAATTTTTGTGAGTTTGAAAGCTCCAACCTTCTCTAGGCTTGATAAATGCGGTCCTCGGCATAAATCAATAAAACCTGTGTCCCCTTGATTGTAAATTTGAAAATCATCATCTTGACCTGAGTCTTCTATAATTTTTACTTTGTAGGGCTCATCTATCGCAGCGAACGATGAGATGGCATCATCTTTAGAATGCATGGTTTTAATAATCGGGAGCTTGGACGCAACAATGTTCTCCATCTCTTTTTCAATTTTAGGTAAATCATCAATGGACACAGTTTTATCACTTAAAAAATCATAATAAAAGCCATCATCAATTGTGGGACCAATGGCCAACTTAGCACTGGGGTAAAGATTTTTAATGGCGCGAGCCAAGACCTGAGCAGCAACTGTATGCCTCATGATTTCAAGGCCCTCATCAGAGTCAATGGTAAAGATAGAGATGCTAGAGTCTTCATGCACGCTGTCACTTAGGTCTCTTTGAGCGCCATTCACCTCAAAAGCAATCGCAGCCTTTGCAAGGCCGGCACCAATCATTCCAGCAATCTCAAAACCAGTGATTCCAGCTTGAGCTTGCTTTTGAGAGCCATCTGGCAAGGTGATTGTTATTTCTTTGGTCATGTTTTAATCCTTGCGGATATTCTAATGTTTTTCAGTCCAAAGGTATAATGATTCTAGCCTTCTTAGTTAAACGGATATAACAACTCCCTCCTAAGGAGTAGTTCTAGGTTCGATTCCTGGAGAGGGCACCATTACTGTTAGAGGAAATATTTTGCAAAATTCTGTCCCAAAAAAAAGGTTGCAACGTCCTACTGCAGACCAAAGTCGCCTCATTAATACGTTTCAACAAGTGATAGCTCGTCATTTTTTTACCATGACGGTCGTAGCAGGAACTTGTATTTTTGTATCAACTAAATCATTTATAAATAGTATCTATCTGCAGCCATTAGCATCTTCTCCAGTTTTATATTTTTTTGCTTTGTCTGCTATATCTTTATTTTTTATTTTCTTTTATTTAAAGACAGGGCATAAAATTGAACGGATTCATTTAGCTTGGTTAACTTACCTACTTTTGATTTCTATAGTTGAGGAATTTGCTTTTAGGATGATGCTACCTATTTTATTAAGCGGCACATTCGGCATGATATCTGCAGTATTATTTAGTAACTTTCTATTCGCATGCATTCATTATGTGACACTGCGCTGGAAGTTGATCAATTGTGTTATTGCATTTATAGGCGGTCTAGGACTTAGCAGGATTTTAGGAGGCACTGAAGACATAGCGATTCTTATTTTGGTCCATTACTTTTTCACTTTTCTTAATACCCCTCTTCCACCAGAGCGACGATAATTTAGAACAGGGTTAGTGCTATTTGCAACTACTCCCACTCAATGGTTACTCTTTTTTAAGTTATTGATTATATTGATATTATTAAATGTGTGAAACACGTGTGAAACCTAGTCACTCCTAAATCTCTGACATAAAATCAATATTATTAGTCGGGTCTATCACCGTATAAACGACCCTAAAGATATCCACTTATCCACTTATCCATTTAAAGAAGTGTTTTTAAGTGTTCATCAAGGTAGAAATGAATGAACGATTTAATAACATTATGAGTCCTAGTGAAAATAGGAGTTTCAGAGATGAGACCCCTATTATGTTATAGGGACATTGATGAATACTCATAATTAAGTTGTTATCATTTTATCTCAGTGCAACGTTAGATAACTCTGAATATAAGGATGATGCTTTATTGCCAATACCATTTTCAATTTCTAAGGGAATGTCTTTTTGAGATTCTTTGAATTCAAAATCATAAGTTTCTTTGATATCTGATAGTTTTAATATATCTAACCAATACTCTTTTGAAGTGCAAAGTTGTTCATAACAAATGAAATATACATTGTCATTATCTTTTAGACTCTCAAGACAATTATGATAAGTTAGATACCACTGTTCTAACCAATGATTGATATCTGAATCATTCTTAAAATTTAAATTTTTGTTATGAATTGGAATATAGTTTGGACCAAATTCTGTATGTCCAATCCATTTCATATAGTTAGAGATAAATTCATCTTTCTTTGAATCCTCAATAAATCTTTTGTGTTGAGAGAGTAAAGAATATGCATGCTGGATTGGGTTTGTATAGGGAATAAGTATTTTTGAATGAGGAAAAGTGGTAGATATTAATTCTAGTCTTCTAATATTTTGATTGTTTTTGCTGAGATATCTCTCTTTATGATATTTTTGATTAATTAGTTGTACATAGGTTTTAAGTTTTTCTTGGGTATCCTCATCACTCTCATTAAAAGTCATCCAAAAGACTTCTTCAAATGCTTCAGGGGACTCAGTAGAAACTTTAATACCGTCACCGTGTGCTCTCTCCACTAAATCAATATCTTTTTTTTTGGAAGATAATTTTGACCAAAGGTTAGGTGCAAGGACAAAAGGCATATCTTGATAAGAGAGTGATGCAAACTCATTGGATTCATATATTGCATTTAATAAGATAGTAGTTCCTGAACGTGCAAGACCTGAAACAAAAATATGATTATCATCTGTTTGATTAGTTGAAATTAAAGAACTTTCAACATCAAACATTACCTCTCGCATAAACTTTGAAGAGAGTGCAATTTGATGCAGTTTTTGTTGCAACCAAGAATAGTTGTTCATTTGATAAGTGATTTTCTTAAGTAGACATATCCAAATGCAAAGACCATTGATTCTATGATTCCAAAGAATGAAAGAGTGAGTGCAAGGAAGTCATTGAAGAAATAATCTGCAACAAAAAATAAAGACAGTATAAGTAATAGAATCAGTAATATTTGAAGAGAATATTTCATCATCCTCAATGCATATACAGGAATAACCTTTTCCTTCCAGTGGTCACTGATATTATCTTGAGGAATTACATGGGTGACTTTTCTTATCACCCCTAGCATTGACTCTAAGACAAATAGAAAATGAAATTGAATGAAAAACTCAACAGATAAAATACAAACCAATAGCAGAACAAAA
>ENA-OWPI01000305-OWPI01000305.1-marine-metagenome-genome-assembly--contig:-NODE-305-length-74728-cov-11.756721_pt1 | contig 74728 bp, 46 predicted proteins | sample MGYA00238138_ERZ651775 | MGnify/ENA primary metagenome ERZ651775 (study PRJEB26906, sample SAMN06265043) | marine metagenome | isolation source: Helgoland LTER site | place: Germany:Helgoland, sampling...
AACACACAAAAACACACATGTTTTCTTCGATGAGAGCGTCGTTGTTTTCGAGAGCGACGTTGATGACGAAAACAACGACGAGCGTTTGTTGTTGTTTGTGTCGTTCGAGCGGAGGAGGAGGGAAAATGACGACGAGGAGAAGGCACAGGAGTTTAGGCACTTTTTGTACAAATCGACGAAAAACAACGACACCATTCAGCGTCGCTTCTGATTCATCTTCTTCGTCTTCTTCTTCTTCTTCGGGAGGAGAAGAGACGAAGTATTCTCTCCGCGACGAGAAAGAGACGAAGGAGAGGACGATTTCGGCGGCGACGACGAAAAATATGAAAACCGGGGTGTTAAACCGAGTCCCGAACGTGGCGCAATCGAAGGATATTCTCTTGAGCGGTTTGAAACGCTCGTCGAGAATTACGCACACGTCTGGGTTACGCGTGCCTTTGTTAAAGGAGAGAAACAAGTCGGCGAAACAACTGGACGGGTTAACGACCGCGCTGTGTAAACCTTTAGGGGAGTACGTGAAAGGATTTCCGAAAATTGATCGGTTGCATCCGTTTGAGAAAGCGTTGTTAGAGTTAACGGTGGATCCGGAGACGTACGCGAAGACGATCAGCGAGGTGGACCAGGCGAGGAAATCGATGTTGACGATGGGGAAAGAGTACTCGTCGAGGGCGAAGAACGGCAAGACGGAAAAAGAGACGAAAGCGGTCAGGGAAGAAGGCTTTAAAAATATGGAGGCAAGGTTCGTAAAGTCGCAAGCAAAGTTTGAAAAGTTGAAGGAGATGGCGAAAAAGTTGAGACGATTGCCGGTGGCGGAGTTGGAGACGCCGACGGTGGCTATGGTCGGGGCTCCAAACGTAGGGAAATCGAGTCTCGTGAGGAGTGTCTCGAGCGGAGTGCCCGAGGTGAACAATTATCCGTTCACGACGAGAGGGGTAATCATGGGACATTTTTTCATCGAAGACAGACGGCACGTGGTGACGGATACTCCCGGGTTGATTTTTCGAGTGGACGAAGAGCGAAACAAGATTGAACGATTAGCCATCGCGACTTTAGAACATTTACCGGTGTGCGCGGTGTTCGTGACCGATTTGAGTGGGTTGAGCGGAACGAGCGTGGAAGACCAATTGGCGTTGCGAGAGGAATTACGCGAAAGGTTTGCGAGCCGACGACCGTGGTTGGACGTTTTGAGCAAGTGTGAGTTAGTCCCCGCTTTAGGCGGGAAATTGGACGAGAGTTTAGAGAGCACGTGGACGGAGAAGGATGCGAAAAGTACCGAGGCAGCGGCAAAGATGTTGAAAGAAAGCGGGGCGATGGTGACGTCCGTAGTCGATGGGGTTGGTATCTCCGAGTTGAAAGCAGTTTTAGAGGACGAGCAGTTATACGATTCGATTTTGGAGTTGAAGAGGAGTAGATTTCGTAGCGATAACGAGGACGACGACGAGGAGCAACGATAAATAACACCACGCGCGCATAGAAAATAAAATGTACCAAAACGAGATGAATTGTAATAGATTGCGTGTTGTAATGTATAGTATCTGATATGTGTTGTACTGTAGCTATATGGACAATATTTTTGACTCTTTATGTTTGTTTGTACAGTGTGAGTTTGATTTTACTTTCTCTCTCCCTCTCTCTTCTTCTTCTTCTTCTTCTCGTTAACTTTTGGTGAAGCCTCCTTCCAATCCGTTTCTCGGTTGATATTCCGCTTCTTGTAAAGACGATAGAGACGTACTTCCTTCGCGACCTAATGGGAGATTCACCATCGAACCAGCTTTGTTTGGGCTATTCGCGAATCGTTCGAAATCGATCGAGCTTCTTCGCGTTCTTGGTTTCGATTCTTGTTGTTTCTGCGACGCAAACTGATGGAACTCGTCCACCGAACGCGCTCGCGAAAGACTTCTTTCCGGAGGTTCTTGCGAGACCTCGTCGCCGACGTCGTTAAATTGCAAAAGCTCGATTAAACCTTTACCATCGTGCATGTTGTTGACTAAACCGATGAGCAATTCCGCGATTTGGTCCGAGTCGTCCACAAAGTAATGCGCCGGTGAACGCTTGCGTCCAACCGTACACGTGAATACCGAGCCGAAATGAACGTCCGCTTTTTTCTTTTTTGTCTCGACGACAGAACCGAGAGATTCCGCGAACGATTCGTTCGGGTGCAAATACGAAGGACCTTGACCTCCTAATTCGCCGGTTTTCTCCGCCGATGAGCCTTGCACTCCCGAGACACCTCGGAATGAGGATTGGCGTCTCGGCGCCGAGCGCTCGGGGAGTTTCATCGGCGTCACGACGAGCGGATTGTTCTCGCTATCTACGGTTTCGTAGGTTGGTGGCGTTTCGCGCCCAGACGCATCGTCTCTGAAATCACCGTTGCCGTTGATGTTCACTTGTTTGAACGAATCCGCAAGTCCCGACGATAATTCCGTCGGCGAGTAGCCGTTCTTGGTGTTCCCTTGTTTATCCACGGGAGAGCCGCCTCGCGAGGATTCCGCGGATACGTCGTGATCACCCGTGTGCGAATCCAAATACGTGAAAATATCTTCATCGCGGCCGAGAAAATGGCCAGCGCAAAAGGCAAAGTCGATTTCTTTCTGACCGCCTTTACCGTCTCTAGCAATCATCTGTACAATCTTATCGACAGCGACGCCTTTGGAAAGTCCAACCGGTCTCGCTTCCACCGATTTCATGCCTTGAATAATATCAACGTTCGCGTTTGATATCGGCCCAGTCCATAAATGCTGGAGCAAATCACGCGCTTGTTGTCGCCCGAAATCGGGATCGGAATACTTATACGACCACACCAAAGAAGTTTCGCGAATTTCCACGTAACTCCTCGGCGTGCGTTCGCAAAAGTATTCGAAAACGACTTGAACAGATTCGAGCCAATCAAGTTGCGACATTTCGACGAGCGTATGCCATTTCGGAGGTAATTTCGGGACTTTAAAGACGTCTTTCTTTTCTTCTCTGTGGTCTTCGTCGTCCTGATCGTCGTCGTCGCCGTTATTGTCCTCGTTCTCGTCGTCGTTCGTGATTAACGGCGGGCGAATGAAGCACCCGTTTTCGGCGACGATCCAAACTTTCGGTAAAACGGCAAACTTCTTCGCCAACTTGTGTCTTTCTGAACCAGAAAAGATGCACACGGTCGTATTTGGGTCGTCGCACAATCTCGCGATGCACTCTTGCGAAACGCTGTGTAACGGCGATACATCGCCAGTTTTCGGTTTGATGATTTTGTTTACGTTTCGGCTTTTTATACGATCGGCTTGAGAACGCGAATCTTTCTTTGTCAGCGTCGCGTTAAATCCCAAAATAACCAATCGTTGTCTCGATTCAGTGAATGGACCAATCAAATCACTCGCGCGTAACCGCGGCGGAATTCGTAATCTTCTCAACTCAGCTTCTACGTGCGTATCATTCAATTCGGCGATGAACGTATCCGCCCACGCTTGCGACGTGTGCACCTCAACATGCGAAAAGTTAAACTTGTGTCGCTCCCTTCGTTCTGTTTCCGGCATCGTCAAGGCGTCGTCGATAGCTTGCGCGACTTCTGTCACGTTCCACGGGTTCACTAAAATCGATCCAGCGCCCAAAGATTGCGCCGCGCCGGCAAATTCTGACAATATCAAAACGCCCGCGTTTTGACTTTGGCACGAGACGTACTCGTACGAGACTAAATTCATCCCGTCACGCAACGACGTCACTAAACAACAATCAGTCACCGCATACAACGCGGTCAATTCTGCAAAAGATAAAGAGCAGTCCAAGTGTTGAATTGGAACCGACCCTAACGTCCCAAACCTCCCGTTAATTCTACCGACGATTTCGTGCACTTGCGACGTCAACTTTTGGTACTCTGGAACGTCCGATCGCGTCGGGACGGCAATTTGTACCAAAACAACTTGGTCTCGCCACTCCGGGTGTTCGTTTAGAAATTTTTCGTATCCCAACAGTTTCTGCGGAATCCCTTTGATCATATCCAAACGATCGACGCCCAACATAACCTTCCGTCCTTTAAACCTCGCCTTCAACTCCAAGATGTGATCTTGCACCACTTTCGTCGCCAACGCGTCGTGGAAACGCGTCGGGTCGATCCCAATCGGGAACGCCGCCACTCTCGTGAAATTTCCTCCGTCTTCCACGCCATCCGGTCTCCCTTCGAATGCTAGAATTCTCGAACACGAGGACACGAAATGCCTGGCGTAATCGTACGTGTGAAACCCGACCAAATCTGCCTTCAGAACCGAAATGAGCAACTCTTCTCTCATCGGTAACGTCCTATATATCTCCGAACTCGGAAACGGTGTGTGTAAAAACCATCCAATCTTCATCTTATCGTCGTTTTTCCTCAACATCTGCGGTAACAACATCAAGTGATAATCGTGGCACCAAACGATATCCCCGGGTACGAACACGCTCATAATCGCCTCCTCGAACAACTGATTCGCGGAAATATACGCCAACCATTGACTGGCCATATCTTTCGTCGAACTCAGTTTCGGTTCAAACGTCAACGGAACGTAATTAAACAGCGGCCACAAAATGTTATTGCAATACCCGTTGTAATACAACTCGACTTGGTTCCGGGTCAACCAAATTGGCAGACATCTCTTCTCCAACAACGTCTCCGTCAACGCGTCTCTTTCCGGCCCTTCGTCGATGAACACCCCGGGCCACCCGACCCACAACATACCGTAACTCTTCCCCACCCCTAACAAAGCGCTCACTAACCCTCCACTAGAAATCGTCAACCCCCACTTCCCGTCTTCGCCTTTCTTCACGCTCACGGGAAGTCGATTCGCCGCGATAATCAATCGTCCAGTAGACGCTTGCGCCGCCTGTGCAATCTTATCCTGCACATCCACACCAACTACCGACGGTTGATTCTCCCCCTCGGACGTGCTCTTCTGATCCAAATCCTCGCGCGCCCCGGAGACTTCCGATTTCATATCGTCGTCCAAAATCGAAAACGACCGATTCCTTCGCATTTGTTCTCGTTCGCGAATTAATCGATCCACCCGGGTCGTGTCTTCCAATCGCGCTAAATCCGTCGCCGACGACGACTCGCGCGCCTCCTTCGTTTTCCCACCAGGGGGAGGTCCTCGCGATTTCGGCCGCTGCGGTTGTTGCACCTGAGACGACGACGACAAACCACCACCACCCCCTGCTTTCTTCATTATCTCGTCCTCGAACGACGACGACAAACCTTGATGATGATGATGATGATGATGAGGTTGATGCTCCCGTCGTCTCGGCGACAACGACGTCGAGCCGCCCGTCGTCTTTTCGCGCTCGGCGTCCGACGAGCGCCGTTTTTCTTTCAACACCTCCTCGTCCTCGATGATCATCGCCGACTCCATTTTGAGTGGTAATACACGACGACTTCTCTCGAGAGCGTGTGTGGCAAAAGCGTGGTGATTTAAAGCGACGAAAACGAGAGAAGGATACAAATTCCTTTTATTAGACTCCCAAAAGACGCTTTTTCAACGAACATGACAAACAAGTGTATTTCTTACGACTCTGTGTAATAGTCGGCATCTCACTCCTCCCACCGGCGCTTCAAAAAAAAAATACACGAGGAGAAATTAGTATACCAGTAGAAAGGATCAGTATCTTAATACTATTAAAACAGACGGCGTAAGAGTACAACATAATAAATATTTAATGCGTGGCATCTTGCAACAACCTCTTGGCGTTCTCCAAGCCTTGTTCGTTGCCGATGCCTAACATGTCCGCGATTTCTTCCAAGCGGATTTCGGTTTCGATGGCGTCGAACGCGATGGTTTGGCGACCGTCTTTATCGTCTTCTTCCTTGCGGACGCGGACGTGAGTTTCGCCAAACGCGGCGACTTGAGGGAGATGGGTGACGCATAAGACTTGTTGGGAACCGTCGAGGGCGAGTTTTTTGAGCGCGGCGCCAATTTTGGTGCCGACGCGCCCGCCGACGCCGGTGTCGACTTCGTCAAAGACGGAGATGGTTGGAGATTCGGATGTTTCGTTCTTGCGGACGTTTCGTTCGCCCATGGCGGGAGCCATTTTCATGGCGAGCATCAATCTCGCTTTTTCGCCGCCGCTGGCTATGGAACTCATCGGACGTAACGGTTCCGAGGCACCTGGGGCTAAGAGGAACGTCGCGCGATCGAGACCGCGGGGACGGACCACGTAAGCCGCGGTTTCGTCTTCGCCGATTTCCCCACATCCCGGGACTTGTAACTCGTTCGCTTTTAAAATCGACGTTTTTTCCAAATCAATTATTTCGTCTCCGGAATCCGTCGATTCTATGTGGCTAACGTTATCCTCGGATTCTTCATCGTCCTCATCATCGCCGCGTTCTCCTCGCCAGGAGGACGAAGAAGGCGTCCAAGACAACGTGACGTCGAATCGACTGCCTTGCATTTCCAAAGATTCCATCGCAGCCGTAACGTTTGTGCGTAAACTCGAACCGGCGTCGCGTCTCGCAACGGCTAAATCTAAAGCTAAGCTAGCCGCTTTCGCTCTCGCCGAACGTAATTTTTCTTCGTTTTCTTCTTTTTCGTCCTCGGAAGTGGCCGCGGCGTCCAACTTGTCTCGCAATTCATCCGCAATCTCACACATTGAGGTGGCCGTGCGAATGCCTTTACCCATCATTTTGCCGAGCTTGTCGAGATCGCGCAGTCGTTCTTGAATTTCTTCTCTTCGCTCCGGTCGCGAATTTAAGGATTCCATGTATCTTTGTAACATGTCTTCGGCTCTGTCCGTGGCGTTTTCCGCCTCGTGGAGTAACTCAATCGCCTCGGACAACGCCTCAATATCCTCACTATTTTCATCCTTGCCCTCCTCCTCCTCCCCACCGGCTTCTTCGCCGTTGTCGTCGTTCTCGCCAACGGGCTTTTTTTGGTCGGCTCTCCTTTCCGCCTGAGAGAGCACGCTTCTCGATTCGTACAGCGCTTCCTTCAAGGACGCTTTGGATCCAGACTCGTGGTTCGATAACGAATTCAACGCCGACGCGCACGTCTCCCAGTTCGATCTCTGACTTTCCATCTGTCTCAATTCGAGCTTTAACTTTGCATCTTCGCCCGGAACCGGATCGACTTTGTAAAACGCGTCCAAAATCGCCTCGATTTCCTCCTTCTCCTCCTCGGTTAACTCGACGTTCGCCTCGACTAATTTGGTAGCTATTCGAACATTTTGCATGGCAATTTCAAACGCATCTCCGTATTGCTTCACGTTCGCCCAACTATCGAGTTCATCCAACTGCGCTCTTTCATTTGCTAACGCTAAACTCGCGTTTTGGCCGTTGAAATCAATCAAAATGTTTCCGATTTGACGCAACACTTTCACCGGAATCGCCTTGTTTTGAATCTTGCACAACGATCGCAACCTGTTATTCGCGGTGCTTTGTAACTCGCGATACAAGTCCACCGTTTGCGCGCCTTCTCGGTTCAACAAAGATTCGACATCCATCCCGTTCTCTAACAAACACCGACGAAGTTTCCGCACCGTATCTTCCGCGCAGTAAAACGTCGCGGCTATTTTCGCCGTCTTCGCCGGGACTCGAATCGAATCTTCTCGGCCAGCCGCGCCGGTAATTTGATCGATCGCGGATAACAAAACCGATTTCCCAGACCCTGACTTACCGGTAATGACGTTCAATCCCGGCGAAAAATGGATGGTCTGTTGCGAGACCAACGCGAAGTCTTTCAAATGCAGTCTTTGCAAGTGCGTTTGTTCTCGAGCTTCTTGGGAAAGAATAATTTTCTTCGGATTAGTCGTCTTATTTGCTTTGCTCGCATACGTTCTTCTTCCTCTCCGCAGAGCAGAAGGAGAAGACGAAGACGAAGACGACGAGAAAAGGGCAGAGGAGGAAGGGGAGGTTGTCTTTCGGCCGTTAAAGAAGCCATTAACCGGATATCGCATCTGCATCATTTTTAAATTCGCTCCTCCTTTTTTTCGAAGAAGAAGCATGCACACAACGGCGAATCTCTCTTTATTTATATATAAATAAGAGGAAGAAAAGAAGGCAAAAACCGTTACTTCAGTAATAAAAGACAGCAAAACTCTGATCTCTCTCTCTCTCTCTCTTTTGTTGCGTTCGGGTGCTCGCGTCTCTGCTCTTCTGGAGCTTTTTTTTTGAATTTTTCTTTTCCTTTTGGAATTGTTTAGGGTTTACAACCCTAGCGACTCCTGCAAGGAAAGGAGGGAGAAGAAAAAGGAGGAGGAAAGCATCACGAGAGAGAGAGCATCAGAGCGTCAGAGAGGCAGAGAGCGTTTCTAATACCGAAGAAGACGAAGAAGAAGTGGTGGTGGTGAAAGTGGTGGTGGTAAAACGTGTGCCCCCAAACCCTCTGTTTGTCCCCGTAAGAAGATACAAACGCGACGAATTGGAAAAATGATGCCGCGCTCTGAAGCGGAAGAATCCAACGCACAAAACAACAAGCACGGGGTGAACAGGAACAACAACAACAACAACAACAACGCGATCAGAACGACTGGGTTTTTAAACACGCCGCACGAAGGAACGAAACTGGAATTCGCGCGTGGCGAGCAACAGCGAGGACGAGACGTTCTTCTCGCCAGACTTGGTTTTGCCACGCCTCTGTTCTTTACCGCGACGTTACTTTCGTTCGTTTTGTATTGGGGAGCGTTGTTGTTCCCACCGTTCGCGGTGTTTTTTATATGCGCGTTCATCTCCTACGGGTGGTTTAAAGGGATTTTGTATTCGTTTTCGGCGCTGTTTATTGGAGTACCGCGGGCACACTTGTATAAAACCGCGGATTGGAAGCAATTAGGGAACGATAGTCGGAAGAAGAGTCCGTTGTTGGAACGAACGTTGGGCGTTTCCGAGGAGGACGGGAAGCCGTTGGGGATGGCGCATCCGAGTTCCCTCGGGAGCGTGAAGGAAGATTACGACACGAGCGCGACGATTAGCAAACAGAGACGGAATATGGATATTCCGACGTGGACGTCGAAGCTAGATAACAAGGAGAAGAGGACTTTGGCAGAGAAGTTCAACGATTTGAGGCACGTCGTCATCGTCCCGACGTACAGGGAACCGTTGAATGTGTTGAGAAAGACGTTGAACACGCTAGTTGCGCAAACCTGCGCAAAGGATAAAGTTATCGTTGTTATAGCCACGGAAAAGAACGATAAAGAAGCCATAGAGAAAGTAGAGGCGTTAATTGAGGAGTACAGTAAGAATTTGTTGGGCTTATTTTACACCGTGCACGAAAAAATATCCCCGGCGGAGACGGATGGAAAGTCCAGTAACGTGGCCTGGTGCGCGAGATGCGTGCAACACACGATCTTGGAAAAATGGAACTACGTTCCAGAACAGATTCTCGTGACTGTTTGTGATGCGGATACGTACTTTGACGAACAGTTTTGCGAGTGTTTGAGTTACACGCACGCGCAGAACATGGAGCCGTATAATTGCACGTATCAATCCGCCGAGAATGAGTTTCCGAATATATGGATGGTTCCGACTTTAGTAAGAGTGAAGGCGGTGGTGGATTCAATCAACATGTTAGGGATGCTGTCCTCTAAATACGCGGTGCCTTACCCGTACGTGTGTTACTCGCAATCGTTGAGGACGATTATGGACGTCAACGGGTGGGACGTAGACGTTGTTCCGGATGATTTCCATCACTTTATGAAATGTTTCTTCAAGAAGGACGGTCATTTCCGACTGGTGCCTATATTCATGCTCACCGGAAATAACGCGCAAGAACATACGAATTGGTTTAGCGCCATGCGATCTCGATATCGTCGCGCCAAACGCGACGCCTGGGGCGCGATTGATTTATCGTACATCTTATCGCAATGGTACCAAAAAAGAAACGTGTTGGACAAACACGGCGCATTCATGCTCTTCGTCGACGTCATTGAACACCACGTTTCTTGGTCGTCGTATTTTTTAACCGTTATGCTCGGGGGGATGATGTCGGCTTGGTTAAATCCAGAGCTGGAGACATATCCGTTTGGGATCGGTATTCGCGCGATGGCGTTAATTGCGTTTGGTCCGATTTTGTTTGCCACGTGGGCCTATATAGTCTGCGACTTTTACGTCCGAATGTTTCTCGTGCAAGATCGAAAGTATTTTGAGGCGAACTCGGCGCCATTGTGGTGGCAAATTACCAGTCAAGTCCAATGGTTGCTCATGCCTTTGGCCGATTTTATCTTTGCCGCGGTGGCGGCGTTGGACGCGCAGTTGCACATGGCGTTGTGGCCAAAAATGAGCGGATACCGCGTCTCGAAAACCGTCGATAGAAGTAACTTGGAGTATAAAATCGCACAGAGACACATCATGCCGAATGGAACGTGGCGAAATGAGCCGTTTTTGAACAACGCGAATATCAATACGAACGGAGGCGGAAGTGCCATGAAATCGAGTTCGAGTAATGGATTGTACCACGCGATTGAAAGCGACGGGTCAGATGCGCGAAGTGAAAGAGAAAGAAACCACGGTCGTGGTTTGTAGAATACTGTGTATTATATTAGTTGTAGTCTACTAATAGCTCGTTGGTATCATTGGTACCCGTTGATGAAACAGTTCCTCAAACGATAAGTTCTCTCGATTTCTCGACGTTCGTTTTTGCATACTCGTACATCGGTGTGGAGCCTACCGAGACGTTTCCGGAAAGCGTCGCGAACGTTGGAAGTACGAACGTTTCCGCGAAAAAAACTTGATTTTTCCAATCAACGTGACCGTCCTTCACACCAACCTGCCGTTTCGTATTTCTCCTTTGCTCATCCATAGCCGCGTGAACCCACTTCAAATGTACTTCTCGCGGACGAGCAAAGTGCGCCAAATCTGCCGATTTGAGCACGATCTGAGCAGCGTTTTCAGCCGTATTCTTCTTCAAATTTTCCTCGTGTTTCGATAAATCCGTGCTCAGAATACTCGTCGCCACGACATCTTCGACGAATGCGATTTGAGAAGTCGTTAAACCATCGTCGCTCTGCAACGCGCCTGACCTTCGCAACAACTCCAAAGTGACTTCGCACGAAACCATTTCCGAGAGCGATTGGCCGTTATACCGTCGCTTAATATCTACGCGATCTTTCGCCAACGTCGCGTTATCGCACCCCGGGTGATAACAATCGTGCCCGATTGCTGCGACGAGCAACGAAAACACCGAGAGCGGATCCATGACCGTCTCCTCGGTAATCACGTCCGTCAAAATCGCAAATGTCGCGTGCACGACTTCACAACCGTGCGCGACGTTGTGATACGGCAACGCATCGACACCCACGTACCCATGCTCGATGCTTTGCGCGAATTCGAACAACTTCTCGCGATTGATTAAAGCGAATATTTCCTTCACGTCCTCTCGTTTCCTCTCGCCAACGCCTCCGTTCGCGAAGACATCGAACGCGGCCATAAACAATCGAGCCAAAGGGAACTCTTTATCTTTCGAAGACGCGTACGTAAAAGCATCGAAAGACCAATTCCTGAGCTCTTTCAACTCCTCCTCGAGCGATTCTTTTGAAACATTTTTGTTTGTGTCAACGCGCTTTTTTTTCTTCTCATTTATGATCTCATCCACGAACGAAAGAGACGAAGAAGTGTTCCCGTTCAAACGTTCTTCGACGTTCTTCTTCTCCTCTTCCTTTGCATTCGAAAAGGAGAGTGGAATTTTCTTCTTCGCCTTCTCCAGGGCGTTCACGATCGCGCACAACACGCACATTATTATTCTGTTGTTAGTTATTTTTGTTGTGTGTGTGTGTTAAAATAAGCGTTTCGTCGATTAATAAAAGAAAGAGTGTCGGGAAATTTTTCAAACTTGGTGGTTATCGTGACAAAAACACATCACATCATGATGAGCGCGACGACGAGGAGGCGATCGACGAACAACATCAAAAAAAAGCTGCTCTGCTTCGCATTCCTCGTGGTGTTTTTCACGTTTTTAGCGAAACTGTCCCGATCGCACGACCATCGCGGGTTGGCGGCGGCGCAATTTCGAGCAGCCGAGGAAGAAGTGCAAGAAAGGATTACGGGTGGTAAAGATACGAAGGAATTGAAGAAAACTTTTAATAATAACGACGAGGGAGTAGCAGTAGAAGAAGGTAAAGAAGAACAAGGAAAGAGACCACGGATAGAGGACGGAGATAAAATCGGTGGTAAATGCGGTCTGCCGTACGATTTGCACTCCGAATACGCCGGTGCAGTGGTTGGAAAATGGGGGGAGAATAATATCTTGCACTCGGCGGACGAATGTTGTCGAGCGTGCGAGGCGACCGAGGGGTGCAACGCGTTCGTGTTTTGCGGCGATAGGTCGAACGGATGTTCTGGACGGAAGTTTGGCGAGTGTTGGTTGAAAAAACAAGAGCCAAACGGCGCTATGCGCGTGAAGATGTCGGAAGGAATGGACGTGCGATGGACGTCTGGAGCGTTGTATACCAACGAAGAGTTCTTCTCCGCGCAAGGCGAGAAGAGGAAAGAAGAGGAGGTGAGGAGGAAACAAAGGATGAAAGCAGGGAACGTGAAGGCGTTCTTTGATGTTTCTATTGGTAGTACCGTTCGCGGTCGCATAGAATTTATATTGTACGCCGAAGACTGTCCAAATCACGTCGACGCGTTTCGAGCGCTTCTCAAAAATCAAGGCCTAAATGACGACGGCTATAAAGGATCCCATTTCTATAGGATTCTCGATAAATTTATAGATCAAACTGGCCCTGTAAAATCAAAAGGCGTGGAAAGGTTCGACGACGACGACTACGGGTTACATAGCTTAAAACACGATCGATTCGGACTCCTCTCGAGTGCCAACTCAGGTCCAAATACCAACACGGGCCACTTTTCAATAGTCGTCGCGCCGGCGCCACATTTGGATACGCACTACACGATTTTTGGGGAAGTCGTATCTGGTGAAGACATCGTTTGGGCCATCAACGCCTTGGACAAAACGAAACCGCAACCGGGCGTGAAAGCTATGATTGAGAACTGCGGCGAGTTGTAAAATATACGCTGTTGTACCGCTATGTAATATACAAACGTCTCTGCTACGGAGATAACGAATCAAACTATGTGTGTTGTTGTATGAGCTACTACCTAACTTGTTGTATCTAAAATATCACTTTCATTTACTCGGAACGCAAAACCTTTCCGGAGGAAACCATCGCTGCCCCAGCGTCACGTACACCTTCTTATAATCCGGTTTCCGGAACAAATTCCCCCGCTCTAAATTTCTCTTCTTCTTCCCTTCGTAATTCGCGGTGTCCACTTTCAACACCTCAATCCCGTGCACGTCCGTCAAAAACGTCTTAATCTCTGTCTTTGTCACGTTCGGTGTGGTTATAAACGTCGCGACTTCGATGCCTCGCATCCTCGCTTCCTCGGTCGGGGCGACCAAGCGCAAATGGAGATTCGGGAAATGAATCTCTCGTTTCTTCGGGTCGGGATTCGGTAACGTCGGCATGCCTTTCCCTCCTCCTTTCTTCCCCAAAAGATTCATCATCTGCGCGCGTTTCGCCAAAGCCCACCATCTGCGGCGATCCGACGCCAGCTTTGTCGCTTTGGATGAAGACATTACGTGCTCTTTTGTGTGTGTGTCTGTCCCTCTCGTTTGTGTTGTCACTCCGCTCTCTTTTCTCTCTTCTTTTTTCCCAAAATTCATCAGTTTTTCTCTCGAGAGACAAAAAAACGCAAGACCCAAAAACTGGGACCAAAATCCCACGTTACGCGTCATTAAGTTTACGCGAGTAGATACTTATTAAACCATGGTCCGAATTTCTGTGCTCAACGACACGTTAAAGGTAGGCGATTACGAATGCACTTCGTGCGAATTACACGCGACGAGGCGAAGGAAATGGTCGCGTCGTCGTCGCGGTGCCTCGCGCGTTCGTCGTTTCGGCGAACGTTGATTTTTTTTTTGTTTTCTCTCCTCCTTTTGCGCTCTTTCGCGCTCTCTGCGGAACCGAGAGAGGGGGGCGGAGGGGGCTTTCTCGAGACGTTTTCAACGCCTTCGACGAACGACGACTGCGACGCGACGACTGACTTCAGAGAAGACGTCAGCGTCAAAGGTTGGCTCTCAAAGTCCACTCGTCGCCTTCCTCGAGAGAAGTCCTTTTGAACGCGCATCAAAGTGTCGATGTGTCGTCTCTCTCGCGAGTAAATTTTGTACTCACACAACCGCTCTCTTTTTCTTTATCATCATCACTACGCAGGCGATGTACAACGCCGAAAAGCGTGGAAAGCGTCAGGTATTAGTCCGCCCGGTGTCCAAGGTGGTCATTAAATTCTTACAAGTCATGCAAAAGCACGGTACGTACTTACTTTTAGTCATGTTCTTTTTGTTTTCGGGGAGGACGTCGGACCCTAATGGAATTTTTCCCGGATCTCTCGCCCGAGCTTTTCGTTGGTGTTCTTTTCAACGCTCTCTCTTTCTTATCGCCGACGGCGAGAAGAGGAACGAAGGAAGAGATGGTGTGCGTCGACGGCGTTCACGCGCGCTTTGCCGCGGGAAGAAAAGAGAAAGAGAGAGAAAAAGAGGGTGAAATGGACGGATCTCTCTCCCCCTGGGCCCTAGTGAGAGAGAGGACACCACGCGCTTTTCGCTCGAGTCTCTATTTTTACCGCGTCGTTCGTCGTTGTATGAATATTGACATTATTTCCCCTCTCTTATTCTGTCTTTACGAAATAAACAGGCTACATCAACGAGTTCGAATACATCGACGATCACAGAGCGGGTAAGATTGTCGTCGAGCTGAACGGGAGAATCAACAAGTGCGGCGTCATCTCGCCGAGATATGATTTGTCGCACCACGACATCGAGGAGTGGGTCGGGCGCTTGTTGCCGTCTCGTTTGTTCGGTACCATCGTCATGACGACTTCGTCGGGGATCATGGACCACGAGGAAGCGAGACGCCGCAAGGTTGGGGGCAAGGTGCTCGGGTTTTTCTATTAATTTCGGTCGAAGATTTTAAGAGAGAGAAAAGAGAGAGTGAATGGTGCACCACCGCAGCATAATAATAGAAGAGAGAAAAATTAGCTTCCTTTGTTGTTTTACCAAACAGTATTAGTTTTTATTATAATTTAAAAAATTTAAGAGTCTTGCAACCATCTCGCGGCATCGATGGCGTAATAGGTCAACGTCAAGTCCGCACCGGCGCGCTTGATCGCCATCAACGATTCCAAAACCGCCGCTCTTTCGTTCAAGTACCCGGCAGCCGCGGCCGCTTTCAACATGGAGTACTCGCCGGAAACTTGGTACGCCGAAATCGGCAACGTCGTGTTGTCCTTCAACATCTTGATGATGTCCAAATACGCACCAGCTGGCTTCACCATCATAATGTCCGCCCCCTCCGCTTCGTCTAATGCGGATTCTCTCAAGCACTCGCGAACGTTCGCTGGGTCCATTTGGTATTCTGCTTTATCTTTCGGGATCTTCCACCCTTCGCTGCCGGGCGGCGGCGCCGAATCCAAAGCCTCTCTAAACGGTCCGTAATACGCCGAGTTATACTTCGCCGTGTACGACATGATGCTCACATGCGTAAAGCCTTCGTCGTCCAACGCTTGTCTGATGGCTCCAACTCTTCCGTCCATCATATCAGACGGCGAGATGACATCCGCGCCGGCTCTCGCTTGCGACACGGCTTGTTGGCACAAATAATACACCGTCTCGTCGTTCAAAATCACCCCATCCGATCGAACCATACCATCGTGCCCCAACGTGTTGTACGGATCCAACGCCACGTCCGTGTACACCTCCAAATCCGGAAACGTATCCTTCAACAACGAAATCGATCGTTGCGCCAAACCTTGCGGATTAAACGCTTCCTTCCCGCACGGCGTCTTCAAACGATCCGGCGTTTTCGGGAAAACGACGACCTGGTTCACCCCAGCCGCTCTCGCTTCCGCGACTTTCTTAATCATCCCAGTTTTAAACGATAATCGATCCTGACCTGGCATAGAGCCAATCGGAATGTTCTCGTCGCCTTCGTCGTGGACGAAAATCGGATAAATGAAGTTATCCGGCGTTAAAATGGTCTCTTGGAACGCTTTGCGAACCGTTTGCGATCGTCTGTTTCTTCTCGGTCGAGAGGCTAAGTCTTGCGGAGGAACGACTGGCATCCCTTCCGGGTTCGTCGGTGGGACCCTGGTCGTCTCCGGTCGGTCCGCCGCCGCTCGCGTTATGGTGGTAATCATCGTCTTTGATGACGATTGTTTTTTTTTCATCATCATCATCTTCGCTGATCTTTTTGACGACAGGGAAGAAGAAGAAGAAGTCGTCGTCGCAGTCGTCGTCGCGGAAGATACGGAAGAAAAACTCATCATCGTACGATCCGAATAAGAGTGCGTGCGTGTAATGCGAGTGTTCAAAGCAGAGAGTGAGAGAGAGAGTGAGTTTTTCACACAAACGACACGTTTATGTAACAATATCTGAAGAATATCCAAAAGAAGAAGAGATGGAAAAAAGATGGACGATGGACCAAAAAATGAAAAATTTCTGATGTGAAGGACGGCCCAAAAAAAGAGCACATTTGGACGTCAGAGAACTACTGCGAACGCTTTGTGCTCACTCTTCCTACTACTCTTCGAAGACGACGACTTTTAAGCGCTACTACTAAACGAAGAACAACTCTGAGCACTTTTACCGAACGAAGACTCTTGCGTGGTGGTACGTACGTACGTTTTGAAATAAGATGGGCAAACGCAAATCGAAAGCCCCACCGCCGAAAAAGGTCCAACCGAAATTGGACACGCAATTCACGTGTCCGTTTTGCAATCACGACAAATCGGTCACCGCGAAATTGGACTTTCAACAATACAAAGGGTTAGTGGAATGCTCGGTGTGCGGACAAAAATACGCGTGCACGATCGACGATTTATCCGCCGCGATCGACGTGTATTCAGATTGGATCGACGCGTGCGAACGGTTGAACGCACCCGGTGGGGGTGGGGGAGGAGACGAGGAGGAGGAGGAGGAAGAGGAAGAGGAGAAAGCGTTAAGGCGAGCGAAGGACGCGGAGGAGGAGTCGAGAAAGAAGAAGCAAAAGACGACGGAGGGTGGTGGGAAGAGGAAGGACGACGAGTACGAGAAGGATTTTATCGATTCCGAGGAGGACGAGGAGGAAGATGTGGGCGACGATACCAGCGAGAGCGGTTAATAATAGCGTATCGCGTTGGTATCGGCGCGTTGTGTGTTGTTTTTATTTAAATACTCTATCTACTTTTCGTGTTAGTCATCATATTCAGTTACTACACGCTTTGGTCGTTTGTCTACTGCTCTGCTCTAAACTACCTCTGCTACTCCTACTGTTATTACTGCTACTACTAGAACCACCATTTTTGTCGCGTATTTTTGCAAAGATGGAACTCTCAGAGTATGGTCTTCTCTCCGGAACCAAGATTTTCTGGCGCTCGATGGACGCTGATAGGAATCGATATCGAGCTCGTTCGCTCTTTTTTCTTCTTACTTTTTTTCTTGAACGTTGTTTTGCTGTTATTATACGCATTGCTGCTGCCGTCCTCTTCGTCGTCGACGCCGTCATCGAACGTGGCTATGATTTTCGCCGCGAATCCGACGCTAAACGTCGCGTGCGCCACCGACGGACACGCGTACAGTCTCGGAAACGTCACGTGAATAGGCACGCGAACGTTCTCGCTGACATCGGCGCCGTCGTCGACGATTTGCGTAAACTGGACCGCAGAAGACTCCGTCGACCTCGTTCCTTCGGCGGAAATAACAGTTTCCACGCGTTCGAGTTCAACTTCGATTTTCTTCAGTTGGTTTTTCCGATTTCGCGGGTGCGAGACGATTTCCACGAATCCTTCGATCGGTTCTTCGATAAAATAAGACGTCTTGGAAAGCTCGCCGCGTATTTCAAACTCTTTTAAGTTTGCATTTCCACCATCGCTGCTATTCTCCTCCTCCTTTGACGTGCTCTTTTTCTTCTTCGTTTTCAAATCCTCCTCCGTCTCGTCGAACCTCTCCAACGCGAATTTCCTCGGCATCGACTGCTCCACTCGCTTCACCCCTTCCTCCTCCGCTCTGGATTCGACCAGAAACTCGCACATTCCGGTCGAAATCGACCCTCCGCTGAGTAACGGCCGCATAATTTCCACCTCCACGCCGTACACCACCTGCACGTTTTGCCCGTGAAACGTCTCGCAGAGCTTGTGCGACCCGCTCCCACCTGAAACCGCTCGATACCCGTCGTAATACGTGGACCGATGAAACACAGTCGGGCTCAGCGCGAACGCGAACGGTATCGCGTGCGTTCCAATCGGTAACTTCCCCGGTGGTTTCAGTTCCAAGCACGCGTCCATCATTTCAATCGGGTCCACGGTCGCGAACAGTTGGTCTAACAACGACGAGTCTTTCTCGCTGAGTTGCAAACGAACCGACCCGACTGCGGATAACGCGATCCCGTTGTGATGCAACGGCGCGTCCTCGCGGTGAACTTTGATTAAAATTTCCCCGCGGACGGTGTCGTTGATTTTGAACACGCAGTCCGTGGACGCGAGGATTATTTCGATGTCCGTCAGGCACGGTTCAAACATGATACAAGTGCAGACAGTTGAGCGATTCGGCTGCCACTTTTTTCCCCAACTTCTGCACGTTTTTAATCTCTCATCACTCTCTGACGAGTAAGTGCTGCTCTCAAATCGCGAGGAGGAGGAGGGAACGAAAGACGCGGACGAGAGACGTTTCTGTAACTGTTGTTCTCTGCGATCGCAGAAGAGCTCTTCTGGAGTTTGAGGCGCAAAGAGGGAGGCAAAGTTTCTTTCGCACAAGATTGGAATATAATTTTATATCCACTTTCACCATTGCGAAGACGGAGACATCATCACCATCGCGAGGAGGAGGAGGAGGAAGAAAACGACAACAAAAGCTCCTCTTAGTCGCGCTCTCCTTGTTCGTTCTCGTTTTTGCAATCGCGGTTTCGTTTTTTTTGGTCGAAACCGTCCCGTTAGTCCCGGTTGCGAAAGAAAAGGAGGATAAAGTCAGAGAGAAAAAGATGGGCGTGGGCGCGGAAAAGCTTCTGAGTGAAGAAGGTTTAAAAAAGCGCTCTTTCCACGCGTACTCGGAACGAGACGAGACGCCTCTGGAAGAAGCGGTGGAGACGGAATGGTCGGCGGCGCACGAGTTACTGTTTCGATTACCGAAGAAAGGCGACGCGAGTTCGGATTCGTTCATACCGGAGGAGTTGAAAGGCGCGTTGTTTTGCGGACACGTGGTGACGGATTTGGATTCCATAGCCGGGGCGATCGGGGCGGCGGTTTTGCACGGAGGAGTGGCGGCGAGAGCGTCGGAGATTAACAGCGAGACGGAGTTTGCGTTGGAATATTGGAACTGTTCGTTGCCGGAGAAGATTGAGGATTTAATCGAGGAAGAGTCTAAAGTGTGCTTGGTGGATTTTCAACAACAAAGTCAGCTCAACCCGGCGATTCCGATGAAGAATATCGTGGGTATCATCGACCATCACGCGTTGCAATCGAACACGATTGTGACGGAGAAGCCGATATTCGTGGACATTCGCCCGTGGGGGTGCATGTCTGCGATTATCGCGCACTCGTTTTTAATGTACAAGAGATATTTACCGAGAAAAATAGGCGGGATGTTGCTGTCGGCGATTTTATCGGACACTTTGAACTTGAAGTCGCCGACGACCACGGAGTGGGATCGAAGAATCGTTGCCATGTTAGTGCAATACATAGGGGTGAAAGATATCAACGAGTTAGCCGCAAAACAATTCCGAGCGAAATCGCACAGTTTGAGCGTAATGAGCGCGTATCAATTAGTTTCCGGGGATATGAAACAGTTCAAGTTTCATTCCGGAGAAGCCGGAGACGAGGAGATTAAAATCGCGTATTCCGTCATCGAAACGACCGACGCGGAAGCGGCGACGAGCAGGTTGATTGAATTGTTACCGGAAATGCGTAAAGTGAAAGAGGAGTTGAAAGTGCACGCGATGTTGTTAGCTATTGTAGATATCGTAAATTTAACGTCCGCGTTAGTTTTGTGCGGAAGAACGGAACAGTCGTTGGCGAAAGCCGCGTACGACGGAGCGCTCGTGGACGGGAATACGCATTTGATGGAGTTGAAAGGCTTAGTCAGTAGAAAGCAAGATTTTATTCCGCCTTTGACAAAAGCAGTGAAAGGCGGGTGGATTGTGCCAAAGTTTGATGGGATGGCTCGATCGGAAAGCAAAATAGACGTGGCTGAAGGAGAAGTGGAGGTTGTATATAGCGAAAACCCACAAGGCGAATTAAGACGCGTCGCGCACAAAGAAGAAGAAGAAGAAGACAACAACGAGGCGTAGTTTTTTGTACAAATATTACTATCAATACATTTTTGATTATAACAATCGATTTTTTCTTCTCGAAGCAAGGTTGAGGCTGCTCGGCGTTTTTGGAGCGAGTTGCGTTCTCGTTGGAGTCGTCGTCGCCGTTTTTGTGAACGATTTTCTCCTCGGTCGTTTTTGCCGCGACGACGATGAAGATAGAGGCGACGAGGATGATTGCTTCATTTGTTGCGTGACGACTAACTTCACGTCGTTCGCTCTGCGACCTCTTTTTAAAGCGCACAATTTCTCAGCCGCAGCTTTGAGGACTTTGCGTTCTGAAACTTTTTCTTCTTTTCGAACGCCGTCTTTCTCGCTTTCGACGGTTTCGAGAATACCGGTCAAAACGCGACGCAATTCGCGCAAACTTTCGTTCCCGCGCGTTCTTAAGACGTCACCGAGAACTTTTTCTGGCGCGACGCGCTCGAGCGTATCGTGGAGGATGCGTTCGACGTGTTCGCGGAGCGTCTGGTCGACGAATTGACCCGAGGAACCGTACGTTATTCGAGCAGAAATGACGCAATCCAATAAGCGATGCCACATCGCTTCACTCTCGATGAACTTGTACGTGTCGCAACGGAGACATAACCGGGTAGCCGCATCGAGAGATTCTGAACTTTCCATCGCGAAACCGCGCGAGACGTCTTTTGACATTTTATTAACCGTCGAGGACGTTGGATTATTGCGTAAATTCGACAACGCTTCCACGTTTTGCTCGTATTTTTGAACGTGTAAATCCAACGCGTCGCCAACGCGTCCCATTTTTTCCAAAATGTGCGCCGACGCATCCACCACGCCGTAACTTTGACACTGCTCCAAACACGCGTCTAACCGATACCCACCCGAGCGCGATTTTAAAAACGGTAAAACGTTCGACGGCTCGAATTGACACATCAACTTGACGTACAGCTCGCTCATCTCTTCCGTCACCTTGACGCCAGATCTTTCAATCAAACGCGCGAGCGTTTGGTGGTCGTCGTTCTCACCGCGCGTGGTAGCTTCTAAGAGACCTTCTCCTCCCGTGGCGCTTTTGCCGGCTAAAACTTCGCGCAGGTACCAAAACTGAAACAAAGGATTTGAAGAAAGCGCGTTCAAAACAGCTTCTTGCTGATCCGGGAAATGCGCGACGCCTAATCGAGCGACGATAGCGGCGTTAACTTCCGCAATTTTCGGCGCCGAGTGCAAGAGCGATCTCTTAAAGGCTTCTCTTGCTTCGCCTGCCGGGAGCGCTCGAGCGCGACCGACTGCTGGACCAGCGTCGTTTTCGTTGGCTGCCTCAACACCCGCCGGCGCACAACCGAGTAAAACGTCCGCAAAGTATCCGGCTGAATTTGGACGGATCAAAACGTCTTTCGCGGCTAAAGTTTCCAATGCGGCGCCGTAGTCGCCCTCGGCGAGATGTAATACGGTCATAGCTTGCGCAAAATTTGCATCAGAGAGCAATGTGAACACTTTTGACTGCGCGTATTTCGCGACGGCAGCGCTCGTATCGTTCGCGCCGCCATGTCGCCGCGTCAAATCGTCGACGGTTTGTGCGACGATGAGACACGCGGCGTCTGACCGCTCGCGTAACGATTTTACGGGTCCAGCCGTGAGCGCTTCGAGTAGCGCGAATTCCCGATCGCGATCGACCGAGACGCGTCCGGTGCCAACCAACGCAGCCGCAAACGTCAGCAGACTGTTTTTAATTTCTAAAAGCCTTACGTTGAGTATTTCCTCCGCCGTAAACGTTGTTTCTTCCTCGATAGATTCCGCCGCAAACAATGCCGCGTCGCATACCACCTGTGCTGCCATTCGATCTGTCGTTCTGTTGAGGTCATTCGCGTTTTCTTCAAAAAGCTCGCGCTCGGATGCGTCCCACGAATCAAGCGCATCTTTGAGAAACGCCGTCGTCGCCGCCGGTTCGACCGAGAACAAAAACAGCAATCGGTCCGGCGCGTCTGGGGTATCGAATACTTCTCTAATTTGCGACGACGTTAGTAGTGCATCCATTGGAGAAACGTTTTGTGCATCACTGTTCTTAAAGCGCTTCTTTCGCAACGAATCAACGCCGCGCCAAAACTGTCGGAACGCGTTTGCATTTGATGTTTGCTCGGCGTTGTCTTTTCCTTTCGCGACTTCGGCCGCCGTTTCGCGAACGCTTTTATCCGCGTCCTGAGAAAGAAAAAACCGCATCAAATCGAATCGCGCCTTTTCGGCGCGTCTGGCTACGTGGACTGGATCATCCAGCTCATTTTGCTTGCGAACTTTCATATCTTCGGAAAATCTCGGCGGAAACAATCGTCCGGCGATGCTCTCGCTGGCAAAGAGCAAAAGTCTTCGGGCAGACTTTCTCGAAACTTCAAAGTATACATCGTCTTTTTTATCCTGAGAACTATCACGCATCGTCGAGACGTCGTCGTTACATTTCACCACGACGTCTTTCACCCTTTTCACCGCGTCTTCGAACATCGCAAAGGCTGGACTCGAAAAATCTTCAAACGCTCTCACGAAAACGCTCGCGTGCGCGGCAAACATTCCGTGCGTCTCGCACAATCTCGCCACTTGATTTACGTCCAAACTCGTCACATCCATGCGTAAAACGCACTTTTCGATGATACTATGTTCACCTTTGGACGCGAAATGAGTGACTAAAGACTGCATAACTTCTGGTGGTAAGCTTTGTAACTCGTCGCTGATGATATGCGGAACGATACGCTCTATGAAAGCCTCCTTCCCGTGCGTTGCTTCCATCAAAGGATCGTAAATAGACTGGTCGTACATTTTGTCGAGCGAATCGACGGCTAGGCAAACCGCTAACGTTGCGCGCGCGACGGATTCAGCGTGCACGTGCGCCTGGTCGTCTTCGCCTGAGGTTGCCTGCACAACCATCATGGCGTCTTGAAGAAACTGTGGCAAGAGTTTCAGACACACCTCCCGTGCCGCTTCCCTTTCGGATTTCACGGCCGTCTGAGGCAGGTGAGATTCATTTATGATGCGAGCTCGCGCATCCGACGGTAATCCGGCCAAATAAGGCGCAAAAGATGTCGTCGATTTCTTCACGGCTTTATTAGTGTCGTTGACGACGAAAACATCGTCGACATCTTCGTCTCGACGAAAGCTTTGTTTGTACGCCGCCACCGCCACTGCAAAAGCACCACCCCAGTCGCTAAGTTTACGATGCGCATTCGCGCGCTCTCGCCACCCGAGAATTTTACACACTCGAATAGATGCGGCGGATAAAATAACCGCACCCGCTCCCCGATTCGCGCACGAACCGTGACTGCTCCAAACGACGTGCTCGGAAGAGGGAGGTTGTTTCGGAGCGTCCCGAGACGGTACCGGTAATGAAGTTGCGGTCGGATGCGCATCCAACGCGACGCGCTCTAAAAGTTTGCCGTAGCTGCTTTTCGCATCAAACGCGAGCAACGTAGCGACCCGTTGTCCGCAAATGACACCTAACACTTCGTCGCCGAACCACATCAACCCACATCCGTCTGAGTCTTTCACAACATTTTCCGGTAGCTGCCACTCTCGCCGGAGTTTAGGTACGCATCTTCCACCCGATTGCCCTTTGGGTGATTTTGAACTCGCCGCTGCCGAACTTTCTTTCTTTTCCATTTTCTGTTTTTGAATCTCGCGATTGACTTTGAGCACGTTTTCCGGAGATAAAATACCTAACTCCCAAATCGTGACCCGATTGCCCCAAACGACCGCAAGTTCTCTCGTTTCCATGTCGCCCTCGTTGCTACTGCTTCTACTACTGTTGCTATTGTTTGCGCTAACGCTACTCTTTACATTTTTGTACGAGACGACTTTTGGTCGAAACCTCGCGTAGGGGACTTTGGACGCGTCCACATCTTTCGGTCTTGGAATCTTCGCAACAACCTCGGCGTCCGGATATAAGCGCATTACTAAACACGCACTCGCAGTGGTTAAACAAACTAAACCGGATGCGTTTGCCGCGCTCGTGCTGGTTTTACCGTTGAACTCGGAAAGTAAATTCGAAACGCCGGAAATGCTTTCAGTCGCGTTGGCGCCACCCGCCGAATCCATCGCGATCGTAGAATCTAAAAGCGCCGAGTTGTTCATATCCGCTTCTTTATCCAATTGCTCCTTCAATTTTTCGTCGCCCCAAAACCATGGCACGGTCCCGGGAACGGGAGGTTTTACCGCGTAGCTTTTCGCCGGAAGCGCGTCGCCTCCAATGACAAACGTCTTTTCCCCTAATGAAGTCGTTTTGTTCCGTAAGAGCGGACCGAACCAAGAAAACTCGTGTCGCAAAACCTGCCCAGACTTTAACGCAGCGATGACTTCGCACTGTGAACTTGCATTCGGAATTTGACTCATCGCTACGATTGCAACGACCATGGACGCATCTGATGATGCCATATTTTGCGTCGTCGGCGGCGGCGCCTTCACTCGTTTCAACTGCGAACACCTCTTCACGTCCCACAACGCTATGGACGCGTCGTCGTGCCCGGAAACCAACCACTCGCCGCCGTTTGCAAAACTCAAAGCGGTCACTCTCAAAAAAGAACCATTATCACTACCGTTCGATGCTAGCACTTTTCCCTCCCCTTCTTCTCTCTGAATCGCCGGTATCGTTCGCATCGTCGTCGTGTTATACTCCTTCTTCTCCTCCTTCCCTTCCGCGTGTTGCGCTCTCGTCAACCGTATCGTACCGTCCGCGAATCCAACCGCAATCACCCCTAACGGCCCCATCGCCACGCACGTCCCTCTCTCCGACCCATCGTTCGCGATGATTTCTTGCATCTGAGCGTGTCTCTTCGAGCTGACGATTTCCACCGCTTCAAATGTATCATCTCGTCGTTGCGTTTGTTCGACGTTCGAGGAGGAGACTTTAGGCAGAGAAGAGGCAGTCGAAGCGAAGTGGTTTTGAAACGGTCGCAACGCAGTCGCGAGTTCATCTTCTCCCTCGTCTTCTTCTTTGTCTTTGTTGCTTCGCTTCCAGAATGCGTTGGTAAAAGAACTCTCCTGTCTCTCCTTCTCCTCTCTCAAAGCAATCTCCATCGCGTCTTGGTCTTCTCTCATCGCGCTCGGAAATCTCCGTTACGCGTGTTTTCCAATCAATCAAATTCAGCGCTGATGAATAACACGCGCTGCCCTCTTCATCTCTCTCTCTTTCCACTCGCGCTTACTCGCGCACGCGTTGTGTGTGTGTGTAAAACAAACAACACTTCAAAGCTTCTTTTTCCTCTTCTTAAAGAAGAAAGAAAGAACAAAGCGCGCGTGTAGTATTGTAACGAAGTCTGTGTGTTCAAAGGCAACTTTTTACTCGAAATGCTGCACATTTGAATCTCTTTCATCTCTCTCCTCGAGCACATGTCCGAGAGCGCGGACGAGGAGGAGGAAGGAGCGAAAGGCGCGTTTGAAGAAGGGAAAGGTGGAGCGTTTGATTTTTTCTTCGGAAATATCCGGGAGAGTTTAACGACGATAGGAGGAGGGCAAAACAACAACGCGAAGATGATGTCGAGCGCAAAGGGGACGAACGAGAATAACAACGACGGGAGTTCTCTTCCTCGAGGATCTTCTGATGATGCTTCGAACAACAACAGCAGCAGTAATAATAATACGAACAACATTAACGCGGAAAAAGCGTTTCGGAGACGCGGGAACGCCGCGACGATGATGACGACGTTTGGAGGAGAAGGATCGAATTCGTCCAAGTTTGGGTACGAGGAAGAGTTGTTCGGGACCGCGAGCAGCGCGGGTTCGCCGACGAAACATTTTGGACATCCTGACGGGAATACGAATACGAATGACAACCATTACGTGCCTGGTTCTAATTCGATGCCGTCCACGCCGAATGGTGGGGGTTTTGCGAACAACAACAACAACAGAACGAATTCTGTGAACCAAGCGACGGTGAACTTAATCAACGGCATATTAGGCACCGGAGCGTTGGGTTTACCGTACTGTTTCAAATTGACCGGGGTGTTTTTGACGACGATGTTGATTGTCGTCTCGGCGTGCTCGACGATGTTTACCACGCAGTGTTTGTTGTTTTCGAGCGCGGTGACGGACGCGTGGAGTTACGAAGAAGTTGCGTTTAGAACGTTAGGGAATAGAGGGAAAATATTAGTGAGAATTTGCGTGGTGGCGTTGTTGATGGGGTGTTCGGTGGCGTACGTGAATATAGTTTCGGATATCTTTTCCGGCGTGGCTGGGACGATTGTGCCAGCGGGCGCCGAGCCGAGTCGAGGGGAGACCATGGTTGCGGTGGTATGTTTTGGGTTTGTGCCGATAGGGACGATGATTAGATCGGCGAAAGCGTTGAGCAGCACGTCTGCGTTTGGGATTTTTATCGCGTGGATGTTTACTTTGTCCGTCGCGGTGGTGTATTTTTTTAAGAGTTCAGTGTATCCGGATTTGTACGCCGAACACGAGTTGGCTGGGAATAACGCGGTGCAGACGTGGAATAGTGAGAAGATTATGATTGTGTTACCGGTGTTGTCGTTTGGTTTCGCGGCGTCGCCGATTATGTATCCAGTGGTTCAAACGTTGAAAGATCCGACGAATAACAGAGTGTTATCGGTGGCGAATAAGAGCATATGGATTTCCGGGATCGCGTATTTTATCATCGGTTTGATGGGGTACTTGACGTTTCAAGATAGCGCGAGCGGGGACGTGTTGCGAAACTTTGGAGCGGAGAAAGGTTCGTGGGGGGTGTTGATGCGAACGATGAAGTTGTTGTATTGCGTGTCGATGGCGACGTGCGTTCCGGTTGTATTTATCACGTTGAGAGAGACGTTAACGCCGGTCGTGCTGCGAGTGTGCCAGTCGCCGGATTCTCAGAAAGAAATGTCCAGAGGGCAAGATATAGGTTTAAATGCCGTTTTGTTTGGTTCCTCGTTGGCGATGGCGTTTTATATTCCCAACGTGGAGTTTGTGTTTGGTTTAGTCGGTGCGACGTCATGTTCGACGCTGATTTTCACCGCGCCGAGTTTGATTTTCTTATCCGCCACGAGCGATAGTTCAGGAAGTTACGCCAAAGCCTCAAGCAAAGTCAGCTCGTTCGGTTGGATCACTACGCTCGGGTTGACAACATCTAGACAAATAGCGAGACTCTTTTGCGCGTTTGGCGTGTATTTGTTGGTGAAATCGACCGAACACACCATTCGCGCCGTCCACGAAGAGCAAACGTTGGTTGATTTAGTGTCCTCGTTGCACGCGGCGGAAGCGAAGGCTTCCGAAGCCGCGGTGATGTACGAGAAAGTATACGAAGCGGCAGATAAGTTTCAACGAGTTGAAAAAGCCGAGAGTGAGTTGTCGATTGCGCAGACAGAATCGGAAAAAACGATGCAAATAGTGAAAGACGCCGTCGCGTCGTTGGAAAAGCTGAGCTCAAAAAGTGACGGAGGTAGTAGCAGTTCGGATTTTAAGAACATGTTTTTTGGAGATTCAGACGACGACGCGCACGGGGAAGTCTTGAAGAAATCCATCGAAGAAGTTTCGGAAATGTCGAAATCATTTGGAAACGTTACCATCGGTTCGTTGATTGAAGCCGAGGCGACGTTGGAGGAACTTTCCGATGAAATCAGCGACGAGAAGAACGAAATAGAAAAAGAAAAGAACAAGGAACAAGAACGACGCGACAAAGACGCGGCGTTGATTGCAGAAGCGACTGGAACAGTGGTTGATTTCGATTCAATTAAGGAGTCGTCTTCGAAAAATAGCGAGAGCGGCAAAGACGGTGAAAACGAAACGAAACAGGTAGAAAAAGAAGAGAAGGAGGTTGAAAAACTCGTCGCCGACGAATCTGAAACCGTCAAACGCGTGTTTGAAACGCAATCTGCGTTGTCGGTATTACACGATGTCGCCACGGAAGTTATCGGCGCCATGGACGTCTCGCACGCCGGGGTTTCCTCGGCATCCGCGCGAGCGCAGAGTCGACTTCACGAGGTTCAAAACGTTTTAAACACTACGCAGATGACCGCGGAAGTTATCAGCAAAACGTTAGCAGATTTGAAAGAAGCGAAGGAGACGCAGTCGGAGAACGTTTTGAAAGCAGTTATGAAAGCGATTGAAAACTCTGGACGTAACGACGAGGAAGGTAAAGATTTGATGGAAGCGTTGGCGCAAGTTGAAAACGAAGCGCGCGAGTTGGCCGAGAGAAGGAAAGAGGAAGAGGACGAAGACAAAGGATCGGTTCCGAGAGAGGAGACGAAACAAAAGAAGGACACAGATAGTTCTGATTCGGCTGGAGATGGAATCAGCGACGAAACCGTCGCGAAGCTCTTAGACGCGACGAAAACCGCCGCCGAGAAAATGGTCGTCACGGAAGTCGAAGACATCATGAAGAAAACGAGTAAAGTGAAACCAGAAGTCGTCGATCGAGCGGCGGAAATCGCGAGACAACTTCGTCCAAAAGCAGTCGAAGAATCTTCAGAAAAACCGTCCATCAACTCTTTATTTGATATTTCAAACCAGAAGGACAAAACTACTTCGGGTGGCGACGCCAGTCAAGGCGGCGGTGGAGGAGAAGCCGGTAACGAAGGCGCGAGTTTGGACGCGGGAAACGCCACCACCGCCGCAAACGCGAGAGCATTACCCGACCTCACCTACGAAGAGCGCAAGAAAGAGTGGAAAATTAAACCTCTGCTCGACAGTGAATTCTTCGAACGCGCCGGGAAATCTAAAGCAAACAACAACAATAACAAAGAAGAAGCCGAAGAGTTAGCCGCCGCGGTCGAAGCGAGCGAGGAAGCGAAAGACGATTCAGACGACGACGGCGATTTGAACTGGGACAGCTCGTTTTCCAAACGCGTCAGGAGTAGCAGTAGTAGTGGCAGTAGCAGTAGCAATGAAGGAGACGCGTTGTTCGAAAAGAATTTTTAGTGTATGTAGTCGCGTATTAATATGATTCTCGTGCGGTATATGTTTATCGTCTCAAAGCCTCTCGATGCCGACAGAAGAGCATCATAAAAAGAACACGCATTCTCGCACCCCGGAGAAAAGAAATACACACCATGTTGAGAAGAACGCTCGATAACGTTTTGCGGCGCGCCTCCTCGTTCAGCGCGACGATGTCTGCGAGCCCGTCGTGCGCTTTGTCGTCGTTTACGTCGCCGATGGTATCGACACCACTTGGCGGTTTTAGGGGAAGATTCGAGCGGCGTTTTGCATCATCGTCGTCGATCGTGCGCGCTCCCCGACCGCCGACGATGATGAAAGCACTCTCACCACCACCATTAACAGCAGAAGCAACAGCACACCGCGGGTACGCCACCTCCCAGAAAGTCAAAATGTCCAAAACGCGCACGAAAATAAAAGGCTACAGCTCGTGGAAAGGCCGGTTTTCCGTCACCGCGTCGGGTTTGTTCCGAAGGAAACAAAAAGGGAAAAGACACATGGGTTTTAGCAAGACGCCAAAGCAGCGGCGACAACTGAGAGGGACAAAGTTAGTAGATAAGACGTTGGAACGACCGATGAGGAAACTTGGATTTAGTATGGTTTAGTTTGATGACGATCGTCGTCGTCGTCGTCGTCGCGCGTATATAGTATTTCATGTTGTTAGATTTTTAGAATTTACTCTTTTACAACTACTGTACTTACTTGAGGCTCTTTCTCTTTCTCTTCTTCTTTGCCTGCAACGACTTCGTTTGTTGCATGAACAAGGTCAAACCCGGAGGGACTCGACCGACGTCTAAGTTCGCCGATCCCGATTTTAAAACTGACATTCCGTCTTCGCTGAGCTTTTTCAAAGTCGCTTTGTAATCGAGGCCGACGACTGCTTTGGCGTTGAATAAAGCTGCTTCGCAAGTCAAAGCGGCGTCCTTGGAAAGTTTGAATGTACTTTGGAGGTAGGAGAGGACTTTCAAGCGGACGGAGGAGTGGTCGGGTTCTTTCGGAACGATGGAATGCATCGCGGCGGTTTTTCTCTTCGCTTCCTCGAGAATTTTCGACGCGCCGGGGGCGGCTTTTTTGTAAATATCCGCGAGTGGTCCCGGGAGGTTAGGCTCGACTTTAATACCTCCGGGTAAACTCTTTGGTGGCGGCATTCCTCCTCGTGGTTTTTGCTCCTCTTTTTCTACTTTTTTCTTCTCTTCGTCTTCTCTCTTAGCTGCGTTCTTCTCGTTCTCCTCACTGGCTTTGGATTCTTTCTTGACATCGAGGGGATTTTCTTCCTCTTCTCCAGCTTTTGTTTCCTCGCCTTTCTTTTCCGTGTCCACATCCATCGGCGATTCCGTCGCCGGGCCTTCGTGTTTATGTTGTTGTTGCATCAAATGCGCCGTATTTCTCACCAAATCAATCCACTCGTTCATAATCGACATGCATATATCGCTCGCCTCTTTCATCCCTTCGTCTTTACTCTTGGCCCAATTCTTCACGGTTTTCGTAATCATCGTCTGCTCCAACATCTGCGCGTTCACGGTTTGCGCAGCCACCTTCCTCGCCGTCTGCTTCATCCTCCTCGCCACGCGATTCAAATGCGACCCAGAAAACTCCGCCTTCTTATTGGCCTCGTCCAACGCTTTCAACGCCGCGATCCTTTCCATCTCCGCCGCTCGCATCGACGCGCTCGCCTCTTCGTGTTCGATCATTTCCCGTTCCATGATTTGTTTCAACTCCATCAGCTGTGGCACCGAGGACGGCACTTTTACCACCGGAGCTTCCTCGACGACAGCCGGTTCTAACTTTGCGCTTCCTCGCTTCGCTCGGCCGCCGCCCTTCGCGGCGGCGGCGGCTGGTTGCTTCTTACCCACCGTGACTTTATTGCTCGACTTTTTCTTCGCCGGTGGTGTTCCTCGTTCTCCCTTCTCCTCCTCGCCTGCGTCTGCGTCGGCCTTTCCGTCCTCCTCCTTTTCCTCCTCCTCCTCTTTCGTCTTTATCTTTCTCTCCTTCTCCTGTTTTTCCTTAATTTTCTTCGTCATCTCCATCGCGTTTTTCCCCGCCTTCTCCTTATTCGCTCTCGCGCGTTTCGTCGAATGTTTCGTCGACTTTTCAGCGGCGGCAACATCATCATCATCCCCCTTTCCGTCGTCTTCTTTCAAAGCGACTTTCGCGGCGTCCTCCTCCTCCTCCTTTTCCTCTTCGATCTTTCTCTTCTTCTCGTTCGATGATTTCTTCACCAATTTCTTCTTCTTTGTTGTTGGCGACAGCGGCGATGATTTTTCCGTGTCTTCCTCCTGTTGTTTTCCCTCGCCTTCATCGACGACCGCTTCAACCTCTCGCTTCGCCGACGCTTTCGTTCGAGGCATTTTAGAGCTTCCTCTTTGTCTTCTTCTTTGTCTGATTTGAGGAATTTTCTCCACTTTAAAAGAAAAAATGACTGAATTTTTCCCTAAGTGAGAGATATGTTCCGTCTTCTCTCTCGTCGTCTGAGTTTCGCCGCTGCTCGTACGAACAACAACGATTTCAGTATCGCTAGTGGTGGTCGTTTTTTACTCTCGTCGGAGCAAAGCGTTTTTACCACCGCCTGCGCCGCCGTTTCTTCTTCTTTCCTTTGGAGGAAGCGCTTTTCCACGGATGACCGTCGGAGGAGGACGACGACGACGACGAACGTAACGACGACTTTAAGTCGAAGAAGGGATCCAAAGAACAAGAACAACAACAACAGCCCGGCGAGTTCGTCGTTTTTCCAGCACGTGCAACTCAACCGAGAAATCGTGGCGTGCGTGACCTGCTCGGAGATTTTAAAGCACGTGGAAACGAACTCGGAGAAATACAACGGAGTGAACGTTTCCACCGCCTGGCACAGGCTGGCGAAAAAGCTCGGGAGAGAGGAACGGTCATCGGTGAGAGAGTTTAAGAGAGACGCGCGAGTGTTGTTACTGGAAGAGGCGACGGTGAGGTGCATGCAAGGTTTGTTTCGTGGGAACGAGGATGGCGACGTCACGAGTCGCGAAACCGCCGAGCGGCGGCACGAGCGGCGGCAATATAGTAGTCGAATGAAAGCGGAAGACGCGTTCGACGCGCAAAACGTTGGGAATATTTTATGGGCGTGCGCGACGATATTGTATACCCCGAGATTAGGGATATTGGATAAGTTTGCGGATATTATCGAGGGAAACGTGGATAAGTTGTACCCTCAGGCGTTGTCGAATTCGTTGTGGTCTTTCGCTCGGTTGAAAGAGTGGAATCTTTTGAGATGCAAAACAGTCGCGGAATTGTTGATGCAACAAGCTCTGAGGATGTTGCCGGAAGTGCTGGAAGACGTGAAAAAAGCCGGGGGGATGTTTGAAGCCAAAGACGTGCCTTTTGGTGGGTTTAGCACGCAAGCAATTGGGAATGCCATGTGGTCGTGCGGCACTCTCAGATGTCATCCGGGCGAGAAGATCATGGATGCGTATTTGAAGTTGACGACGGAGTACCACGAAAAGTTTAAAACGCAAGAGATTTCAAACATCGCGTGGGCGTCGGCGATGTTGCAGCATCACCCGGGAGATGCATTTCTGAGCGTCGTGAGCGAGACGTTGGCGAAGAGGCTGGAGGAGTGCGCCAGTCAGGCAGTGTCGAACTCGTTGTTAGGATTGGCGACGTTTGGGTATAAAATGGACGAAGAGATGTTGAAAGCGTTAGGTGGGAAGAGGCACGCGAGACGATGTAATTCGCAGGATTTGTGCAATTCGATATGGGCGTTAGCTGCGGTAGACGCGTTCGAGGCGGAGGTATACGGGGACTTGTGGGCGAGAGTGAGTTCGATGCACCACGACGAGTTTGCGCCGGAAGGGTTGAACATGCTCTACCACGCGTGCGTGATGCATCAGGATCATTGGATGGATCAGCACGCTGTGGGAAATGATGATGTCGTCGACGAAGAGGTATTGGATGACGTGACCAATACGAGTAAAAAGAGGAAGTCCACGAATCAATCGACGACAACGACAAAAAGTACGAAAGCGAAAGGCTTTTCTTCTTCTTTGCACGGCATGGGTGTAAGAGAAGTTGCTCTGCAACGACACGATACGCCGATATGGTTAGACACGATCGCGAAAAAGAGTTACGATGATCAAACGATACACAGCGTTACTTTATCAGCCTTTCATAAACACGTTTCGACTCGAATTCGAGCCGGGTTTATAAAAAACGTTGCCGACGAATACCTCACCGAAGACGGCGTAATGTCCATCGACATTGCTTTGCTCGACCATAAAATCGCCATCGAGTGCGACGGCCCGTCGCATTTTGAAAAGAATATGGAAAAGTCGATGACGCACAAAACAATTATTCGAAACAGAGGATTAGAGCGACGCGGGTGGCGAGTAGTATCGATTCCGTATTTCGAATGGCAAGAGGCGAACGCCAACGAAACGCACAGGAAGTATTTAGAAGACAAACTAGCATCGGTTGGTGTCCAACGTGAGCAGGTTTTGACTCTATTTTGATGAAGTAGATAGGTAGAAAGCGGAGGTATAGAGTTGTTGTATAGTTATATTCGTATAGTGTAGAAGCAATGTGATCTAAACGTGTAAAAATATGTTATATATCTCCTCGTCGTCGTCTTTTGTCGTCGTCGATTATTTTTTGTCAATATGTTTTTCAATGTTGTTTGTACATGCCGTTGCGCGAATCTTCTTCGAACATCATCAATCTCCGTTTCTTCAACGGAATGTGTGAGTGAGTCAATACCGACGAAGTGGTGTTATTCGTGCCCGAGGAATTGTGATGTAAGACTTTCTTCTCCTCTTTCTTCACGCTGACGCCGTTTACAGTTGACGGCTTGATTAAAGTGGTACCCTTCGCGGCGGGCGGCTTCTTGTCTTGCTTGTTCGTCATCAATTTCGGCGGTCGGTCGGACGTTTTCTTTTCCTTCTTGTTCGGGCTTCCCTTTACTCGTCCCCCGGATTTTTTCTTCTCTTTCACAGGCTCGTTCTCTGCGTCTCCACCAGATGCGTCTTCTTCCTTAACGTCAAGCAACGGTTTCGTTGCGCCTGGGCGATTTCCTCGCGTGGTTTTCGCGTTCGCCTCGTACATTGCCGCCGCTTCGGCGAGTATTCTCTTCTGGTTTTGGATTATCGCTTCGCCTTCTTTCGCGTCTTTGATGCCGCCGCAGGCGAGACCGCCAAAACCGCAACACGCTCTGCATTTCTTGACTGGGAAATCGTCCAATATTTTCCACGATCGCGTGCCAGAAGGAGTGACTGGAAGCGAAGTGTCCTCAATCACGTCCACAATTATTCCGTCAACCATTTTCTTCTTTTTATTCTCGCCGCCTTTGCTCTCGGTAGTGCTTTCTTTCTTGTTCTTATCGCCATTTTTCAATTTCAAATTACCTTTATCTTCGTCTTCCCACTCTTCCAAGCAGTCTCTGTGTGCAATCGCGCCTCCACCGACGCAATTACACGCTTTCACCATCGACTCGATTTCGTCCGTGTGTTCGCATCCGCACACGCAGCACACGCACCGTCTCTTAGCGTTGACCAAGTTACTACTCTGTGAGTTTGGAGGGAGCACGAACTCTCTCTTAGAGTCAATACCGAGCGACTTTGCGACAAACGATTGCAATCCCCAATCGTCGTCCTCGATGATTTCACCGTTTTTAATCATCTCCTGCACGAGCGCTTCGTTTTCTTCCACTTTCTCCGCCGAGTTGTCGTTGAACGCGTCCTTCTTGTTCTTGTTCTTTTTCACATCCGCTTCCTCTTCGTAATCTAAAACCATCACTAAGTGTTTGGGGAAGCTCTTCACCGTTTTCTCTTTCACGCACGTCGAACACGCGTACCCTTCTGGAATCGCCTCTTCCGATTTCACCCCGCAACACTCGCCGTGTTCCCACGCGCCGCACGTCTCGCACGCCAACATAAATCCGTACTCTTCGTTATCCCCGCACGCACAATCGATAAAATCCTCTCCCATTTCCCCGGTATACGCGCACGGATGTTTCATAGCTCTCTTCCTAGACCCTCCAAGACCGGCTCGTCTCGGGTTCTTCGCGATGGGTTGATCGTGCAACCACTCGTTGAACGCTCTCGAGAACGAAAATTTCATCGCCCTTTCCTTCGCCTCGAGAACAGACGCGTCTTGCGAAGGGTCGTCTATTCGAAACGATCGAGTTTTGATCGGAGTCGTCGTCGTCGTCGTCGTGCTATCGCCGTTGTTAAAGTCGCTGCTAGATGTGCTCGGTTTATTCGCAAAATTCGCGTTGTTGCTATCGTCGTCCTTCTTGTTCTCTTCTTTCAAAGTCTTCTTCTTCGTGTTGCCTCCGTTGCTGCTCCCGTTCTTCTTCTTCGTCTTCGTCGTGAACGCCTCTTCCTCTTCCTTCTTAACAGTCGTCGACAGGTCTCTCCTTGCTTTGGCCACTATCGTCCAGTACTCGTTCCCGGTGGCAAAGTTTTTCCTCCTCAACAAGAACGCCAACCCTCGGCCGTCGTCTTCTTCGTCTTCGTCTTTAACGTCTTCTTCTCTCTCCTCTCGGCAGGCGTTCAGAAACAGACTCCTCCTCGTCGTAAACGTCTTCGTCTTTTCCTCCTCTTCCTTTGCATCCTCGAAGGAAGAGCTCCTTTTTTGCTCCGCGGTGATGATTCCAAAGAGCACGTCTCCGATCGCCGTCGTCGCTCGCGCATCGAGGAGGACGTTTTGCACCCTCTCGAGCGCGGCAAAACGCGTCGTATTCTCGATCCCCGCGACGGCATCGTCCTCGCTTTTGATTTCAATCGCGCGTCGAATGGTTATAAAAGCTTTTTTCCTCCTCCTTTCGCTGTTGTTGTTGGTGTTGTTCTTCTTCTTCTGTTCAGGAGGAGAAGGGTTCGCATCGTCGTCTTTGTTCCCTCGTTGTTGGTGTTGTTCTCCCCCGTCGTTCGCTCTCGTCCCCGGGGAATTTTGATGAGAATGTTTCAACAACACCGGAGAAGAAGACGACGACGAGGAAGAAGCGAACGAGGAAGAACAGATCTCGAGCACGGCGTATCGCTTCTTCGTCGAGGAAGACGCGACGATCCTCGAACGCAGCATTAGTAGTAGAGTAGTATTACTCTCTGCTCTCTTTTTCTCGTTAGAATGGGGAAAGAAAGAAAGAAAAAGCTGTTGTTGGTGTTTTGGTCTCTCGTTTTGGTCTCTCTCTCGGACGTCTCGCTCGCCTCTCCTTGAATAAAAGCTATGGGCCATACTTAGAGACGGAACGGAAAGAAAGAGAAAGCGAAAAAAAAGCGAAAAAAACACCTTTGTTATTTGAGCGAGAAAAGAGGCTTTTGAGAGGAGATGTGGACGAAATAGGCAGGTAAAGAGACTACGAATGGGCTCTTTTTTTCTTCACAACTCAAACTTTTAAACTCCTTGCGATGATGGTGAGCGCGTGAAAGAGACCGAGAGATCTTTTGAGAGACGACGACAAACAGGAGGCGTTTTTATGTCCGAGGAGGAGGAGGAGATGAGACGCGTCTGGGTCGAACGCGACGACGAGAAGCGCACAAAAAACGACCACGACGAAGCGTTTTTTTTACGATGATTTTGATTGTGTTTTCGCTGCTCTTGCTGCTGCGCTTGTCGTCGAGCGGCAGCTCGTCGGCGGCTTTTGAGGTTTTCAACCCCACTCTCGTCGCCGCTGCGGGAGGAAGCAGGCGTTTATTACTCCGCGACAATAACGAAAATAAAATTCGGTATATGGATGCAAGTTCCAGAGAAAGACAAGACCGATACGAGAGATGGATGATGAATAGAAAAAACAGGCAAAATGAAAAGAAGAAGAAGGAAGCCGAGGGCGACGGCCACGAGGACAAACGGAGGATGCGAGAGGATGAATCGAGATCTCGACAAATGATGTTACGACGAGAACGGCAGAGGAACCCGGGTTTTGAGAAACTCGAGTTGCAACGCCAAGCGCGGTCGCAGACGAGACTCGAACATATCAAAAGATGGCAAGACTTGCGGGAAAGCAGAAATTACGCGGTAGAACACGAAAACATGCAAGCGAGAAGAAGAAGGGAAGAGATGAGAAAGAGAAAAACGACGCGAAAAAAGACGACGAAAGAACTCGTGGCTGAGTGGGAACGAAGATATTCGATGGCAGAGAGAGGATGGGCGAGAGAGAGTAGAATGTTGCACACGAAATACGGGGATATGTATCGAGACAATTTAGGAGTGAATAGTAACACAGATAGCGAGAAACCGGTGATGTTCGTTCACATATCGAATTCAGGGGGTACGGCGGCGTGTAACTCGGTCTCTGGCGGCGGAGTGCGAACAACATTCGAAGGGAATTGTAACTTGATGTGTAACATGCCGTGGCATTGGTCGAGATACTATAAAGGACCCGGCGAGTGGACCGAAGAAGAAATGAAGACGTTAGATTCGTGCGACCAGAAGGATGAACACGTGCAAAACATGATGGTGGACGAACGCGATTGCGAAGCGATGGCGGAATACGCGAAAAAGTGGAAATTTCGCGTTCTATTCCGCGAGATGCTTTTAGCGGAAACCGGCGAGAAGGCGAATGATTTTACCATTTGTCCGCAATTTCGATACGTGATGTTTTTCAAAGATCCGTTGAAAAGATATAAATCCGAATTGAGCATTCGACACGGATTCGACGGCGTGAACGCGACGAAAAGATTTGTCGAAAAATCCTACACCGGTGTGAATAAAGGTGAACGCGCGTGGTTCGGACCGAGCTTATTGAATTTTCGAGAAAATCTCGGTCACATCATGCCAGGTACTCCCGGTATCAACAATTTTGTCACGCGAACGTTGTTAGGTCCGGATGTTTACACGCTGCCGCCGAAGAAAATCACCGAAGAACATCTCAATCGCGCGCGAGCAATCCTCTCGAAGTTCGAAGCGGTGATACCTTTGGAAAAAGCGTTTGAGTCGTACACCTGGCGCATCTTCGCTTCGCTCTTCCCGGAAGTCGGCGAACGGCTTTTTTATAAAACCAAAGCGCAGCTTTGGTGCAAACACGCCAACGTGAAAAATGTCAAGCACAAAGATAACATCGCAGGCGACGAGAAATTGCACAAAATGATCGAAGAAATGAACACCATCGACACAAAACTGCACTCGGAAATCACCGCGAAGTACGAGAAGCAAATGGAGATGTTTTACGAGCAACACCCGTACGAAAACAAGAGACGCCTAAAAACGTTGCCGACGTGCGCGGAAGCGAGAACGCACTACCATAAGCCTTCTTCTTCGAGACCGGAAGCTCTCCATCGGACGAGTACTACGCACGCGAGACCGGCGTCGTTAAAAACGACAAAAACGACGGAAACGGTTTCCGATGATTCGGTAGAAAAGAGTGGGGGTAAAATCAGCATCTCTGGTCTCCTCGGATGAAGAAGAAAAGAGAGTTTTAGCATTAGAGTTGAACACAAACACACGGAACGACACAAAAAAGCACGAATATTACCCCCACGAATATTACTACTTGAGAAGAAGACAAATAAATGGGCAACTGCTTCTCCTCCTGTTTCCCAAAAGAAGATCCCGAAACGATCGCGCTCCGAGAGGAGAACGAGAGGAGAGAGTTGCAACAAGCGCGCGACAACGCCGCGCACGCGGCGGAGGCCAGAGAGAAGAAATTTTCGAACTCGAGCTTCGGGAAAGCGATTAAGAAATCGGAACTGAAAGCGAAAAGAGAAACGACACTGGGAGAAGGAGAGAAACGACGCGCGGAACAAAACGCGAAGGATTGGTTGAGTTAATTTTGTTCTTGTTGTTGCCGAGCTTTTTCTTCTCATTCGACGTATTTGACGAAGAGGAAAGCGTTGTGATTCAAAGCAACACGAGATTTTGCCTGTCGTGTTGAGATACGTTTCTTCTGTGAGTACAGGAGGTCGACGGAGTCGAACGACGACTCGAAAGAGTAAGAATACTAATGGGCGGACACGGAGGGTTGAACATTCTCCCGCAAAAGTCCTGGAACGTGTACGGTCGGAAACAACGCGAACGCGTTCGAAGAGACGAAGAGCAACTGGAACGAGAGCAAAGAGAAGAAGCGGCGCGAAAAGAGGAGGAGGAGAAAGAGAAGCGGTTGCGAGCGTTGCGAGGAGAGAAGGAAGAAGAAGAAGAAGAAGAAGAGAAGGAGAGTGGGCGAGAAGGACGCGTAGAGAGTGTGCACGAGAATAAACACGTGAACTTTTTCGAGGAGCACGAAAAAGCGCTGGCCTCACTGGAGAGGAAACAGAAAGCGAAGAAGAGCGAGGAGGACGAGGGGAATCGATTAGGCGGGAGCGGGACGCACTTGAGGCAACCGTGGTACGCGAAATCGGATGCTTCGTTTTACGACGACGAAGATGACGATGACGATGACGATGGTGGCAAAAAGCACCGCTCGTTGCCGAAAAGAATCCGAATGCAAAGAGAAGAAACAGAACGCTTGCGATTGGCGGATAAGGAACAACCGTTTGAAAATCGTCCGACGCTGACAAAAGTCATGCTCAGGGACGGATACGTGCCACCCTCGGAAAGAAGGAGAAGAGAGAAGAGGGAGAAGAAAAAGAAGAAAGATAAAAAGAAAAAGAAAAGGCGGCGTTCGTCTTCTTCTTCCTCCTTCTCCTCCTCGGATGATGAGACTAAAGAGGACGAACAAACGCGCGCGTTGAAAATTCAAAAAATGAGAGAGGAAAGGGCGAGACGCGAAATGAAGGAACGCGAACGTGCGAAGAGCGTGTTCACGAACGCGACGAAGAATCCATTCGCGTAATGCACATAGTAGAAAAATAGAAGAAAGAGGTACGCTTGTGCAAGTATCTAGGTACATTGTTACATATACACATAGCACTTTCAATATATTTACACTCAGAAGAATACCTCCTCCTTTTCTAAAACGTTCGATCGCATGACTTGCGAGCCGTACTCGAAATATTCCTCTCTCGTGTGACAGCTCTTGTAAAAATCCGGCATAGAAGCTACAACGGACCCACCAAACCACACCGCGTACCGTTGCATATCGTGCGTAAACACCTCCACGTCCACCGATTTCGCTTTCAATCTATTCCCGCTCTTTACTTCGCTTTCAGAAATCCGTTTATCGACGACTCGTTTCACGTCTCTCTTCACTCGTTTCCCGAATCCTTTAAACATGGTCGAGCCACCGCTGAGAACGATGTTTCCGTACAGTTTCCGTCGGCTATCGATTGGACACTCTTGGATGGCGTTGTCGACTAATTCTGGCAACGAAAACTGCCCAAAACCGTTCTCTTTCTCGGCAATCATATCCGGTCGGAAAAACACTTCCGGCGCTAGAAATCTCTCGTACCCCACGTCCGCTTGCCACGGCAAATTCGTTTTCGCTCGCACGCCTTCCATTCGTATCACGTACTCCTTCGGGTTCCGCTCGTGCAATTCAAACTCTTTCGCGATATCTTTACTTACGTAGCAATACTTTTCTTTTACTTTTTGCGCCACTCTGCTAAACTCCTCCGCCGGAACGTTTTCCCCTCTTTCTCGCATCAACGTTTGCACGAATCTCGTTAAATCTCTCCCAGCTAACGGAACCGATTTGATCGCGCTGCTCACCACGTACCCATCGCAGACTGGTATGACATGTGTAACCCCATCACCAATATCTATCACCGTTCCAGTTAATCCGTCGTTTCTATCTTTCTTACTAGTATCATTACCGCTATTCTCTTCGTCTCCGTTCCTATTCTTTTTACTCGAAGCCGCCGCCGCGGACGCATTCAACGCCACGCTCGCATTCAAGGCTAAAACCGCTTGCACGCCTATGTGCACTCCAGGCACGTTAAACGTCTCAAACATAATCTCCCCGATTCGTTCTCGATTCTCCGCTGGATTCAACGGCGGTTCCGTGAGTAAGAAAAAATGTTCCTCCGGCTCCACTCGCAACACGTTCAACAACGTCTTTTGCCAAAATTTCTCCATGGACGTCCAGTCGTTCACGATGCCGTTCGATATCGGCCACTTGATGGTTTTCGAGTTAATCTGCGCGAGCGCGTCCTCGCCGATGGAATAGTTTAAATCCTGCAAAGACTTCGACGCGTGATTGTGATGAGAGTAATACTCGTACGCTTTCTTCTTCTTCTTCTTCTTAGAATTTCCGTTACCGGGGAAATTGGATTCATCCTTCTCTTCCTTTTTGCTTTGTGTTAAAACGGACGAGGAGGAGGAGGACACCCCTCCACCAGAAACGGACACGCACGTTGGAACAACGAACGACGGCGCCGTGTTCGAGGCGAACCCGAGTTTGGTGTACCCGGTGCCGTTGTCGACGACGATCGCCGGGCGGTTGTGATGATGAGACATAGAGTATATATGTGGTGTTCCTCCTTCGACTAATGGAGAGAAAAATTGGATAAAAATCGTTCATAAAAAGAACCGACGAGAGTTTGCGCGCGCGCGAATGCGCTTCACACGACGCGCATTTAGTAAAGAATACTGAGAAGAAGAAGAAGAAGAAGAGTACCCCAATAATGTATCGCAACGCGTCGCAAAAGTTCCAGCGACACCTCTCGAAGCTCCCGCACGCGATGCTGCCTCGGAAATTAGAAAACACGAACAAATGGCAAAAACCGGAGTTTTCCTTGCGGAAACTCGCCGAGTTGCGGAAAAAAGCGATCGAGTTACACGTCCCGTGGCCGGCGAAAGCGCACGACAAAGCTAGGAAACCAGAGAAGTTTCCTGCACTGAGACCGGTAAAAGGACACAAACGCTTGCGAGAAGAGCACGTGAAACTGCGAGAGATGAAACTCAAACGCGCCGAGGAACGACAAGAGGAAGTCATGCGAGAACACAAGCTCAGGAAACAAAAAAGAGCGAAAGGCGTCGATTTTATTCTCGACGAGATCTTCTTGACCAAGAAAGAGAAAACGATAAAGATGAGAACGATAGCGGATTCGCAAGTGATGAAAACGAATGCAACAACAGAGAGTAGCAGTAGCAATGCCAGTAAAAAGAAGAAAGAGTAAAGAGAGAGAAACGTTTTCCCTTCTTCTTCTTCTTCTACGCGCTCGCTTCTCGACCGCGGAAGCGGCGGGACTCCGAAGGAGGGGCGCATAAAACGCGCACTCTCGGGAAGCGTTGCGTTCGAAGAGTACCACCACCCAGAGTGAAAACGGTATCCGCCCGAGAATGAAACACCCAAAAGGGTGTGAAATGAGAAAAGTGATTGGAGCGTCCTCTCGCAAAGGAAAGAGGTACCTCTTTTAGGAGCGCTGCGGTTGTGTCGCAGAGTTAGTTTCGTAGAGTTGTTTTAGTGCGGAGTCGTTTTGACTTAAACCCTAACCCACAACACCCTTCGAAAGAAGAAGATTGGAAAAAACTCTCATCTCTCTTTAGTATTCTCTCGCGCAGCGATAAACAGAAGACCAAACGCACGGCGCGCTGCTTTGAGCTTCGAAAGAAGGGTCCTAAAGCGCGTTTTGTGTGTCGCTCGTTTTATTTTTCGATCGTCGCGTTGGTATTCTCTCATCGCAGAAACAGAAAGAGAGAAAGAGCTGATTGATTGGTTTCGAGAGGATGGTGATGCCGCGGGGAGGGATGGATGAACATTCGCGCCTGTTGGTGATCGATGAAAACGAGACGTCCTCTTCGTCGTTCGCGGAAGATTTTGAGTCGACGACGACTTCAAATCATACGCGTTCATCTTTTTATCCGTCTTTCATCAACGTCTCCGTGCTGAAATCGATCGCGATCGCGACCGTTTCCGTCGCCGCGTTCTCCCTCGCGCTTCTCAAAGCATCCTCCACCGCCTCTGTCGGGGAAAAGAACTCGCAAAGTTACAGCCTCTTGGGACTCTCAGATTTAGCGCACTTGGGCTCACACCGCCGCCGATCGACGTCGTTTTCGGACATCATCGAAACGAGAAACATGTTACTCCCGGAACAGAAAAGAATGCCGACGCATTTGACCACGTGGAGCGAACAGGAAGGGTGGAAATCGTGGACGATCGCGCAAAACGGGTACGCGGAGAACATCGACGATCGATCGACTGGAGCGCTGATGTTTTTAGACGCGATCATGCCGAGAGAGTTTGGAGATAGATTTACGAAAGGGAAAGACCCGTTCCATTTCGCGTGGGTGACGCAAGATTATCCGCAGGATAAGTGCGTCGGCGAGTTGAACGGGTGCCCGACGCTGCCGAGTAAGATGTTTTCGTTCGGGACGGTACCGAAGGATAAGTGGAAAGTGAGCGGGTTAGAGCAAGCTCCGACGTTGCCGTTTGCACCGTGCATTGCGCACGCGTACGATTCGAAGAAGTTTGAACAGTGCGAGTGGTTTTCCCAGGAGAAAGAGGATCCGGATTTGCCGATGTGCGCGAGCGGGAAGAGATTGGATATCGTCGAGCGCGGCGAAAACGGGGAGACTTTTGACGAGATTTTCGATAACTTGATCGATAAGGTGGTGTGGAGAGGTTCAGATTGGCACTATTTGGAGCAATACGCGGATATTGGGACCGTTGATGCGAATAGGTTTACGCAACACGCGGGTTTGTGCGAACCGGGAGTGGACGTGGATAAAATCAAAAGAGAGGTGTTCCGACAAGGCATTCCGGGCGATTTACAAGGCGAAGCGTGGAATTGCCCGCCGAGATTGAGAGCGGTTATTTTATCTGCGTTGGAGCCAGACAAATTTGACTGTAAGTTTAGCGCGAACAACATGAGGTCGCCGCAGTCGAATTGCTTAGAGAACAAGTTGCCAATGTTCGATCGCGAAAAGTTGTACGACAACTGCGATTTTGAGAAGTTCAAGTTCTTGTTGGACATTGGAGGCGGGGGTGGTACGTCGTGGTTATCCACGTTTAAGTTTCTGGCCATGCCGGGCGTGTTGTTTCACCACGAGACGGCGATGAGAGATTCATTTTACGACGACGTCAAGCCGTGGGTACATTACGTCCCGATCATGGAAGACATGTCCGATTTGAAGAAGCAATACATTTGGGCGATGAATAATCCGGACGAGATTAAAGCGATTTCTAAAAGAGCCACGCAGTACACGAAAGATGCCATCAAACCGAACGGGTTGAAGCAGCACGCGCAACACTTTGTGAAGGTGATGCAAAAATATATCGATTCATACTCGGTGGACCCGGAGGACAAGGATTTGACGACGCAAGAATTCGTCGCGAAGTACGGCGCGGGTGAAATTTCGGTATCTCCGTATACCGGTGTCGGGGACGTGTATGGATCGGAATAGTAGGATTATGTATGACTACATAAGAAGGAGAAGAAGAAGAAGAAGAAGAAGAAGAAGGAGAGATTTATTGTTATTATTATCATGAACAAAATTTTAGGCGAAGAGGGGGGTTGTCAATCCATGTATTCTATTATTATTATTATATGAGCTTTTACCTACACATGTGTATCTCTCAACAGTATTCCTACTGTTGTTGTTGTTGTTGTTATCACTATTCTATTGTTATTACCTGGATTTATTTCGTCAAATCGATTGACCAGACTCCACCGCTGGACGTGCACATTTCCTGTAAAACTTTCGCCGCGTCGACGTTGATAATTTTCTCGCACGCTTTCAAAACCGAATCTTTCTTAATATTACCGCTCGTAGAAAGCATCAATTCACGAACGATCGCGCGTTTCGTTCGCGTTTCTTCCTTGGACGTGGCGTTGTTAATATTCATCACGCGATGAAAGCCAATAACGTGTCCTCCGATAACAATCAAAGGTTCCGAGGAGATGAGACGCAACAACTCGGGCTCGCGAAGCGCGTGGTATCGGGATTTGCAACGCTTCAAAACGTCTCGGATGTCTGATACAGACGGTAACAATTCAAGTTTCTTCGAGGCGGCAGAAGTAGAACCAAAGCATGGTTTTAGTATCGTTTCGCACGCTCGCCTCGCTGCTTTCCTCGCGTTCTCGTCCACGTCGGGTACTTCCGGACCTTTCTCGAGATATTCAAAAGGCGAGAAGTCTTTCCCTCTCTCGAAAAATCCCAAGATGCGTTCCCATCTGTCCTTCTGTTGCGTGACGACGCCATCGTGTTTTCGCGAGAAGAGATCATCGCGGCTAGGGTAGAACTCAAACAATGTTCCTTGGTTTGCCGGTCCGCGAACTTCTGCGCCGAGTTCGCTCAACGCTTTCTGTCGCAAACTTTGTTCTTCCTTAGTCGCGTAGTGACCGTCGTTCACTGGAATTTTCTTCCCTCGGGAGAAGCTACAAAGGACTGAATCTCGGACGCGTTCGTAGTTCCGGTCGCCGAATGAGCGCAACGCGGAGTTGACAACCCACACGCCGTTTACTAACGACGCTTTCGCGGCCACGGCGGAGAGTAACTCCTTCTCTTTCGTATTTCTAGGCGCGAGCTTTTTGATGCCGGAAAACTTCATGAAGGAAGTTCCAGATCGCGCGAAGAGTTCATCCAAGCGTTCGTCGACCGTTTTGAGTTTCAACACGTCTCGTATTTGGAACTCTTCGTTCACGAAAATGTCGTCGAAATCGCCTGATTTGTCATTCATTAAGCGTTCCTCTTCGTTTTCGTTGTTGTTATCTATCTCGTCGACGTCCATTCTATCGTGGCCGTCGTTTTCCTCTGCGTCGTCTTCGTCGCTGTCGCTGTCTTCTTCCTCGTCGTTCTCTGAATCTGGTAAGTCTCTTCGAGCGTTACCTCGCTGCGGGCAGATGCTGTCTAAATACTCTTTCGCGCCGACCATTCTATCGCCGCACCAATCCGACGTTTTCTTCGAGAATAAGTCCTCGACGACTATTTTCGTATACTCGCTGGACTTATACGTCGGTTCTAATTCACTCCACGTCTCTTTTTCACGCTCGGAGTTTTGAAACTGGTAGGAATTTTTTCTCCGTTCTTGTTGCCTTTCTGTTTCGTTCGCTTTGATGGAAACGCTCACTGGAACAATTTTAGTAGCAGTAGTAGCCGCCGTCATCGCCCTCTGTCTTTCATTTTCCAACGCGTCTTGCTCCTCTTTCGCGATTCTTCTCTCTTCCTCTTGCACCGTCTCCGTCGCCTCCTCGTGGTTTTCCTTTTCTTGTTTGACTTTTTGTTGGTGTTGCTTTTGAAGCGCTCTCTCCCCGACGATGTGCGTAAACGAGGGACGCATCTGGTGCGTCACGTTCGCCGGCGTCAAAAACAACTCTCCTTTCTCGTTCATCCTGGCCACCAAAATCGATTTCTGACCCTCGTGTTTCTCCCACGACGTTCGTTGTTCCGAGCGCAAGACGACCGTCTCTTCTTCCTCCTCCTCTTCCTCCTCTTCTCCTCCTCTTCCTTTCCTCTGCGTTCGACCGCGGTTCCCGCCGCCCTTCTTCTTCGCGACGACGACGCCGTCGTCCGCGGTCGGCACTTTCATCTCCAACCATCCCGCGACTGGTTTATGCGAGATTCTTTTGCACCTCGCCGTCGCGTACGGTCGGTTTGGAGGTCTCAGCGGGTACGACACGATCGCTTGGTCGATCGTTTTTCTTCGCTTTTTATTGTTCTCTCTCTTGTCATCATCATCATCCTCATCTTCGTCGCCAACAAAATCGTCGTTCTCGGAAAGAAGACGAGGCGTAAAGTACACCGGAATCCTTTTCACGACCCTGTTTTTTCGAAACCAACGCGAAAGGAACGTCGAGAACGCGGAAGAAGAAGAAGAAGAAGAAGAAGGAGTCGCGCGTCAGCGAAAAGAAGTGAATAGAGAGAAAAAAGACAGTTGTTGTGACGGCTGAAAGAAACTTTGAGATGTGATGAGAGGAAGAAAAATACTAAGAGAACAACACACAACAAAACAAAAACAACGCACGGGTTCTTATTCTTTTCCACCAAACCGACAGTCGCGGTGGTCTTTTTTTGCCGCCGCGACTGTTGCTGTTGCTGTCGTTTCGACATGTTTGCGAGAGAGGATGCGATGAAAGTGAAGCGCCTCCAAAGTCTCTTTTTTTTCGTAAGTGCTTTTTTTTTGCACACTTCAGTTTAGGGTCTTATTTAGGGTCTTAAACCCTAATCTTTGTCGAAACACCAACACCAGGGAAGCAAAATTGTACGCGAGGGGCGGCACATATACATTCGAGAGAGACGAACGACTTTTGCGCGGCGAGTATTGACAAAGCACACGCACGCGCACATAACCGAGCATCAACACTACTACTACTCTTTGAAGCGAGTGCTTTTTTCGTCGTAGTATCACGCGTAAAGAGAAAAGAAGAGGAGAAAAGGAAAGGACATTTTTCCCGCGATATATATAGAAAAGAGAGGCCGCGGACGTACCCTCGAGAGAGCGAGAGAGAGAACATCAAATCATGAACACCGAGAACGCGCCTTTATTGGCGACGACGACGACGAGCGCTCTCGAGAGCAGCAACAACAACAACAAAAGAAGGGACGACGACGCGGAAAATGAGCGCCAAGAGGAGAGAAGAACTGTGTTTCGCGCGTCTTCGTCGTTACTTAGCTTGAAACATTTCGGATTTGGATTCGTGTGCACGTGCGCGTTACTCGTCCTCGGATCCGCCGCACTCTCGTCCTCGAGAGCACAAAAAATGACGGTCTCCTCATCGTTAGGCGGGCACAAGGGGTACTCCGCGCCAGCGATTGCCAACGGCGGGGGGAATACCGTCGGGAACTTCAAAGACGTCGCGGCGGGTTTGTTGGGGAACGACCACTACGAATCGCTCGGGAAGAAGCACTTAACCAACGAGGAAGGCGAAATAAAAGGGTTGGTGAAACACGTGAACAAGTTAGTGTCGGCGAGCGGCGGGTCGAAGTTTCGCATCATCACTTTTTGCAACCACCAGTATTGGTTTTTCGCGAACTTGATGATGTTGTCTTTGAAGAACGTCGCGCCCGGGGTGCTTCCGTATTGGACCATCGTCGTCGCCGACGACCAGACCAAGGCGTACATTCAAGAACAAGCGAAGGAGTATCCTATTGATATTTTCGTGGATAAGAGTTTACACGACGCGTTGCACAAAGGGTCGAAGAATGCCGACGCGGACGAGTTGAAGTCGATGTTGAGTTGGAGAAGAGTGCACGCGTTGTATACGTTGGTCAACGCGGATTACACGGCGGTGTTTTTAGAGCCGGACGTGGTGTTTACCGGCAACCCGATGCAAACGATCCACGATCAGTTGTTGGACCACGACGTGGTCGTGTCTTCGGATTACGGATTTAAATCCGCCGCAAAGAAGACGGTCAACACGAAAATGATCATGGCGAAGCCGAGTAAAGAGGCGAAGAAGTTGTTAAACGTGTGGCAAAAAGCCGAGGCGAGTTACCGAGGCGAAGACGCCGAGAGAGGGTTCTTAGAAGAACACGTCATCCCGAAATTGAGCGAATTGTCGGCCAAAATCGGCGTCGCCGACCAAAGCGTCGTCCAAAACTACATCACGCACATCAACAAAAAGAAGGATAAAAACACGGCGTTCTTCGTCACCGGCACCGGATGCCCGGACGTGAATTTCAAGTTGAACTTTTTGAACCAAATTTCTCAACTCGTCATGCCGATTTCTTCCTCGGTCCAAATGACCGTGGATTACGAATCCGTCGCGGAAGGGTGCGACGTGGAAACGAGGAAAAAGATTTTAGGGTTACGACACGACGCCAATTCAGCCGCGTAATCGGTGTTATTCATCTCTCCTCGTCGTTGTAATACAAACAAAAAGAAGAACACATTTCATATTCAATCACACTTAATTGTTATTTAATTGGAGAACGAAAGAAAAAAAATTTGCCAGACACAGCTGCCAGACTGCCAGAGCAAAAAGAAAAAATCCGACTTTTTTCACAAACGAAAGAAAATATCAAGGGAACAACGAGAGACAATTTCTTTTCTTTACTCGCAGACGTTAAAAGAACAACAACCGCTGCTGTTTCGAGCGCGACTCGCGACGACAACTGCCCGACCTTTTACTCCTCGAGCGGAAAAAGAAGTTTTTACTCTTTGGCTTTTTTCCAAGAAACCGTTCTTTATAGTATCAAAGTCTCCTGAGAAGAGTCTGGAATCTTTTCTGTGTATAAATTCAAAACGAATTGCACAATTAGAATAAAGGGATCTCTCAACAAATTCTGATATCAACATCATGACACCTTTAATGAAATTCCTCCGCGCGAACGTCCTCGAACTGTCCTACCTGACGGAAAAGAGAACGTTAATTCGCGATTGGCGTTTGGCGTTACTCTATTACGCGTTGCTTGGTTTAGTCACCGCGTACGTCGTGACGTCTTTGGTCAATGGGAAATCGTACATCATGACGGAAGTGCCCACTGGGGTGGCGTCCGCGTGGGGGAAAGTCGGGAAGGAGTTTTACGACTTGCAAAAGGACTGGAATACTACCTCCGAGCAGTGTACGAATACGGCAGCCGGCACCGGCAAGTACATGTTCAATTATTCCGCGAGTTACGTGTATGACAACGTGAAATGCGGATATTTTAATGCGGACGAGATGATATCAAAGTTACCGAGCGGGAACGTGATGTTTTTTGCGACGCACGCGCACCAGTCTTTGGTGGCGAGGTACAAAGCGACTGAAGTAGTCGCGGCCGATGGAACGGTGACGTATACGTGTCCGCCGGGTTCGATGGAAACTAATTTTGGGGAAGCTGCACAGCAAGTTGTCGATGGCAGATGCACGCATTTGAAGGAGAATAACTACATCATTCCCGGTATGGAAGGGAGCACGATGGCGTTCGATCACTCGTACGATACGACTTCTGGAGAGTATTCCGGGACGAAACCGAAAACCTACGTTCAAAAGAAAGATTCGGACGTGAATGAGTACGAGTTTGCGCCGGGTCAGTCGGTTCAGTTGACCATGAAGCAGTGGTTGGAATTGGCCGGCGTGGATTTGGACAAACCGTTTGACCAACAACCCGGAAATTTTGAAGGGACGTTGGAAGGGTTGACGGGAGGCGGTGCCGATTATTCAGGAACGGGGACTGCGTTGAACAGTGCTGGAAAGTATCCTTACCCGCGTTTGTCTGGCGTTCGTTTGAACATTTTGGTGCGATATTTCAACTATGATTTGCACAAGAAAGTGCACACGGAAATGGGCGACGACGACGTGTACGCAATCGTAACCGTGTCGCCCGTTCTCGGATGGTTCTCAAAAGGCCAGGAAATTACGTACAGATCAAATCCAACTGATTTGACCGATCCGATTGACGCTGCCGACGGTGCACCCGAAGGGTATTACCAAGATATGTACAAGTATGGCATCTTGTTCGACATTCAACAAACCGGTTTGGTCGGTGCGCTGGATCCCGTCTTTATCATTTTAACTTTGACGTCTGGTTTGGTCCTGTTAGGCGTCGCGGGTACCATCGTCAATCTCCTGGCCAAGTTTGGCTTGGGTGACTTGTCCAAAACGTACAAGTCATTCATCCAAGAGGAGTGCGACATTCAATTGGAAGCGGCGAGATACACTGCGCAAAGTATCGTGGCGTCTAGAGCGTTTAAAGTTGCCGACAAAGACGGCGAAGGTCAGTTAGACTTTGCCGAACTCAAGGGAGTTGTCACGTCGTGCTTTTCCGATCAGTTCGCAAGCACAAACAGCAAAAGCAAGTTACAAAAAGAGCTCTTCAGCGACGAAGAAATTCACTCCATGACGCTCTTCTTGATGCGGGCTGCGGATCCTCATCTCGCGGATCGCATCATGGAAGGGAGAGAGAAAAATGTGGCGGAACTCGAGGCATCGACGCTTTCCTTGAACCAGTGGCAAGAACTTTCCACATCGGATTATATCGATCACGACAGTTTGAAGAATATAATCGCGAAAAACAAGGCGATGAAAAGGCTCCAAAAACAATACTCAAACGCGTAAAGTTTCTCTTTTTTAAGAAAGAGAGAGGAGGAGGAGGATGGACTTTCGAATGATTCGGATTATGACTACGATTTATAACTTTTGAATTCAATATTTTATTATTACGAAGCTTCTTCACTACTTTACCGCGGAAGCGTTGCCACGTCCGGGATTGCGGTCGCTTTGGAAACGCCGCCAACGCCTAAGAACGCATTCATTTCGCTCGTACTTTTGATTTGAATGTACTGACTCTCGTCGATCATATCCAACGCTCTCGCTTCCATCGCGCCAATCGCTATAGCTTTCAAAGCTGACATTCTCCAACGCATAGCTTCGCTCGTCGGCTCAAAACAATTTTTCGAGCCTATCAATGCTTCCGTGGAGGACGACATCAAACAGTCTCTCGCGAACCACGCGCGCGTGCCTAAACTTTGCGCCAATCGGTATAAAGCTATCCGTTTTTGGACGTCGTTTTCGTTTCCTCGAATCCCCGGAGTGTTTGCGAGCGCTTTCGCGATGGCTTCAGCCGGAGTACCGCGATACGACGAAGCCGAATAACAACTCATGCGGAGCTGCTTTTCGAATGTAATAGTACTACCATCTGTTCTGGAGGAAGAAACACTCATGGTAGCGGTACCGTCGACTATTTTAAGCTTTTTGAAGCGCGATTGGAGCAATTGGCTATTCTCCGTCTTCGTCTCTTGCATTATCTCCGCCGGGTAGAAGGACGCGTTCGCCAAAGCGTGAATTGAGGCTACGCACGACTTGTAGAACGATCGAGTCGTTAATATGTCCAAAGTGCTTAACATGAGTGCTTGAACTATAGCAAAAGAAGCAGCAGAGGAAGAGGGCGACAACGCAATTGCACAGAAAGTTCCCAACGCGTCCGCGGCAGCGGCGGATTCGTCGCTACTCCGTCTGTTCGAAGACATTGCCGTCGCATTTTCGACGAATATAGACGCGCACGTTTCAAAGGATATCGCATCCTCGGTATTGTCTCTTCGAATATCATTACTGTCAGATGCTGTTAACACTATCACCGCGCTACCGCACACCCTCGCCGCGCACGTTAAACTGGCAATGCGCATCGATCGTTCCTCCTCGCGTTTTTCGTTTTCTTCGTCGTCGTCTTTCTCATTTTTGAAAAGTACCTCTCTCAACTCATCGCTACGAAACACTTTCATCGCTACTCGCCTGTCTCGTTCACACAGCTCTCCCAAACTCTCTAGCGTTACCGCCAAAAGCAACGCGTCTTTACACTTCACGCTTTCGCGCGTGGTGTCCTCGAACGCCTCAATCTCTTTCCTCCTCACAATTTCTTCTTTGTCGTTTCCTTCTCTTTCTTCTCCTTCGGAGTAATCAGAAGACAACGCGGCGAGTGCAGTCAACGCTCGACTTTTCGCCACCGACGACGAGTGCGCGCACTTCCCCGTCGCCGCCATCCCCAAAACCATCTGTTTCACTCGCATCCTCCTTCTTTCGCCGATTTTCCCTCTTTCTCCCACCGCGGCGCACGCCGCCGTCTCCAACGCCGCGAGCACTCTCTCGTCGGAAGTTTCCAACATCCCTTCCAGAACGTCCGGAAGAAGCCGATCGAAAATCTCGTCCGCAGTAGCGCCGCTCTTCGCATCATCATCATCCGCGCTTCTTCCGCTTCTTCTCGCGCAATACTTCATAATCTCCATCAGCGCCACCGCGCACGCTCGACTCGTCAAAGTCGTCGCGTATACATTTTCCTCTTCTCCTTCTTCAAACGCGTCCTGTTTTGTTATTCCTTCCGCGAGCGCACCCAAGACTTCCTCTCGAGCGCACCCGCCGCCAAGACTTCCTCTCTCGTCCTCTGCATCATCTGGAAAGAGGAGCAGTTCTATCACGCGGTCGCACTTGCTCAGTTTTGCGACGAGTTCGCAGAGTACTTCCAGATTATTCGTATTATTCGTGTTGTTGTTCTCCCCGTTTTCTTCTTCCTCGTCGTCGTCGTCTTCATCTTCTTCTTCTTCTTCTTCTCTTCTTCGAGGAGCGGGACAACTGTAACTGTTCAGCGCTGTAAGGATGGTTCGGAACGAAAATTTGCGGACTATTTGCACGCAAACATCGTCGGACGGTTGATACGAGACCAAATGCACGTCTCTGGCCAAGTCGAGGAGCGAATCGGGGAGCGCGTTAAGGTGAGAATGAGTGGTCTCGGCGAAAGCGGCGACGGAAGCCATTGACTTTTTTTCCTCTCGATGTTGAGTTTTGCGTGCCTCGGGCACACTTCTTATTTGTGAAGATGTCGACGAACGAACGGCGTGAAGGCGAGAAAAGCGTGCACATGATATACGGTGTTTTTAAGGTAATATTAATTATAAGATTGACACGTGGAAGAATAAGACCTCTCACATTCTTCTTTTACATGACCATGCCGCCGTCGACGTGGATCGTTTGGCCGGTGATATACGCCGCCGCCGGATCCAACGCCAAAAATCTCACCATGCCCGCGATATCTTCCGGCTGACCGTATTTCCCGGCTGGAATTGTCGTCAAGATCTTTGCCTCGATTTCCGGCCCTAACTCTGCAGTCATATCACTCGCAATAAACCCAGGCGCGATGGCGTTGCACTGAATGTTTCTCCCGGCGTATTCTCTCGCGACGGTTTTCGTCAACCCAATCACCCCGGCTTTAGCCGCGGAGTAGTTTGCCTGCCCGGCGTTCCCGGTCACGCCAACCACGGAAGTGATGTTGATAATTCTCCCTTTCACTGGTTTCTTCTTCCCCATGATTTTACACGCCGCTTGCGTACACAAAAACACGCCGGTTAAGTTCAAGTCGATAACCTCTTGCCACTGGGCTAATTTCATGCGCATCATCAGCGTATCTCGGGTAATACCCGCGTTGTTCACCAAAACGTTCACCTCACCGAACGCGTCCACCGCGGCTTTAAACAACGCGTCGACTTCCTCTTGCTTCGCCACGTTCGCTTGCACCGCGATGGCGTCCCCACCGGACGCTTTGATGGTTTTGCACACTTCCTCGGCCGGTCCCGAGCTCGCCGCGTAGTTGACGACAACTCGGCAGCCTTGCGCGCCCAACTGCGTGGCAATAGCCGCGCCGATGCCACGAGAAGCACCAGTCACGACGCACACCGGACCATCCGCCGCCGCTTGGACAGTCATCGCGGACTTTCTGCCGCTGCTGCTGAAACGAAACGGAATCGAGGACGAGGATGGACTCATTTTTTTCCCCTGCATCCCTTGGGAACGCTTCGAGGCTAAGGACGAAGAACACGAGGAACGCGTTTTGGAGACGACGTTGCGTGCGATGTGGTGAGCGGAGGAGGACGTTGCGCGGACAGAAAAAGCCATGATGGTTGTTTCTTCGTATGTGCTGTGCTTTAATGAAGAATTCGTATTTTGGATAAGAGAGAGAAAAGTTCGTCCAAGACTGATTTTTTGTTTTGTGAAGTCAAAAATGTGTTCTTAAATTTCATGGTACAGCTATGTAAGGTAATAAACTCTCCTCTTGTTCGTAGAGCGACGACAACATTTCCATCCATCTCTCTTTCGTGGTGTTTCTTTTCAAATGCGCATCCGCAAACCTCCTCGTTTTTCTTTCTCTCTCTCTCTCTCTCTCTTCTCTCTCTCTCGCAATACAAACTTTCTCTCTCTCTCTTTCGTGTGTGTGTGTGTGTGACTAAAACGCTAAAAATTTTTACTCTCTCTCTCTCTCTTTATTTTAGTACGCTTGTTCGTCGTCGTCGTCTTCGTCGTACTCCTCCTCTTCCACCGACGCGTCTTGGTATTGCTGATACTCGCTGACCAAATCGTTCATGTTCGATTCGGCTTCGGTAAACTCCATCTCGTCCATGCCTTCGCCGGTGTACCAATGCAAAAACGCTTTGCGCCTAAACATGGACGAAAAGTCCTCGCCAACTCTCTTGAACATTTCCTGAATCGCAGTCGTGTTCCCGATAAAAGTGGCGGACATTTTCAAACCTTTCGGTGGGATATCGCAGATGGACGATTTGACGTTGTTCGGGATCCATTCGACAAAGTAGGACGAGTTTTTGTTTTTGACGTTGAAAAGTTGTTCGTCGACTTCTTTGGTCGACATGCGGCCTCGGAATAAAGCAGAGGCGGTGAGGTATCTCCCGTGTCTCGGATCCGCGGCGCACATCATGTTCTTTGCGTCCCACATTTGCGAGGCGAGTTCCGGAACGGACAACGATCTGTATTGTTGCGACCCTCTCGACGTGAGCGGCGCGAAACCAACCATAAAAAAGTGCAATCTCGGGAACGGCACCAAGTTCACCGCTAACTTTCTCAAATCCGCGTTCAATTGACCCGGAAATCGCAAGCAACACGTGATGCCACTCATGACCGCGGAAATCAAATGGTTCAAATCGCCAAAAGTTGGGTTGGTCAATTTCAACGTTCTGAAGCAAATGTCGTACAACGCCTCGTTGTCCAAAACCATGCACTCGTCGGCGTTTTCAACCAACTGGTGGATAGATAACGTCGCGTTATACGGCTCAACGACCGTATCGGAAACCTTCGGCGACGGCACGACCGAAAACGTCAACATCATTCTGTCCGGATACTCTTCGCGAATTTTAGAAATCAACAACGTCCCCATACCCGAACCAGTCCCGCCGCCCAACGAGTGGCACACCTGGAAACCTTGCAAGCAATCGCAACTTTCCGCTTCTTTTCTCACGACGTCCAAAACAGAATCAATCAATTCCGCGCCTTCCGTGTAGTGCCCTTTCGCCCAGTTATTCCCGGCGCCGGTTTGGCCGAAGATGAAGTTATCCGGGCGAAAGATTTGGCCGTACGGGCCGGATCTGACCGAGTCCATCGTCCCGGGTTCCAAATCGAGTAACACCGCTCTCGGAACGTATCGACCTACATAATATATAGTTGTGTGCGATAGAAGAGAGAAAGTGATGATAAATGTCAGCGCATGTGGCATCATTGATATGGATTCGCCAAACGCGACGACGATGCGCGAAATTTTCAAAAATCAAGGGGAACAAAAGAGAGCAACAATTTGGGGAGAAGAAAAACAAAAAATCAGAAACCCACCTCCGGTAGCTTCGTTGTAATACACGTTCACTCGTTCGAGCTGTAAATCCGAATCGCCGGCGTACGTGCCGGTAGAATCGATGCCGTGTTCATCGCAGATGACCTGTTGTTTTTTGATTCAGTGGTGGTTGGGAGAAAGAAAGAAAGAGTGTTCAGCGTCACAAAATTGGTCTCGTCCTTTTCAAAACGTTCACCCAACGGGAAGAGAGAAAAATGGAAAATGGCGCTCATCATCATCGTCGAAGGAAAGAAAGGAACAAAGTTGTTTGACTCTCGAAAAGCGTACCTCCCAGAACTTCGCCCCGATTTGGTTACCGCACTGTCCGGCTTGTATGTGGACGATTTCACTGTGATAACATAAAGAGAGAGAGAGAGAGAGAGAGAGACGTCAGAGAAATTCTTCTTGGAAACAACAAGGAGAGGAAAAGCAACGGAAAAAAAAAGAGCATTTTGCCCGTCGTGTGTAATGTGCCGAGGCGACCACGACGCGAACGAGAAAAGCGCGAAAGACAACGATATTCAAGCGCGACTAAAACTATATCGCATATTTTCTGCGACGTCAACGACGAAGAAGAGAGACGCACCGCATGGTGTTTGCTTTGGTGTTCTTTGCAAAGCAATTTGCGCGTAAAAGACGACTTTGTAAAATGAAGAGATTTTTGAAATTATTCGCGCAAAGAGTCCCAAACGAAATAAACCAAAATTTGGGCGAAAATGCAAAAAAGTGCCAAACGTGTCCTTCGTTTTCCCTTTTAATTTGCCTTTTCTCTGTAGCATTCATTAAACGAGGAGCAGTAATTTCTACGAAATGGACGGGTTTGCCCAGCTGTTGCTGTTCTTGTTCTTGTTCTTGTCGTTACGCGTGGTGGTGGTGGTGGTGGTTTTCGTTCGTTTTCCAAACTCCAGGCTCTTCTTCATGGCGAACGCGCCGAGGAAGTTGACGAGGCCGACGGCGAAGAGCGCTAAATTCGCGTGTTGCGAAAACAAAGCTAAGAAGAGTAAAGAAGTACCGACGAAGTAGCGTCCAGTGACCGTAGCTTTGTAAAAGCCAGTCTCGCCGTTTTCGGCGACCGCGCGATAGTAAAGACCAAAGGCGATGGCGGCGGTAGCGACGACGCGAAGCCAAACCGCCGAGGACAACGTCTCGCCGATCGGCACGACCGCGTGGAAAAGACGTCTCGGGAAGAGGAATAAACACACGCCGACAGCTAAAATATACGTCCCAGTGACCATCGCGGCGCGTTTGCACCGTTCCAGCTGCTCCGCGGATAAACTATTCTTTTCCTTCCGTTCGTAATACCGCTCCGCGTCGTCGTCGTCGTTCGAAGCGCCGCCGTAAAACTTCGAAAACGTAATCTCCCCGGTCCTCTCGCTCTTCTCCGCCACCATCGGTATTCCAGTCATCGCGCGTTTATCCTTCACGTTCACTCCGGTATCCAGTAAGTGTTCCGGAGGCGGCATTTGCGTTTCGTCTATTTCCAAAACCTCCGGTCGCATGTCCAACGCGAATATCTTTCCTCCTTCTAAATCATCATCTAAATCATCACTCCTCCTCTTATTCCTCCTCCTCACGATCGCTTCTCCTCTCAGCGATCCAAACACGACGATGTCCCCGTTTTCCGTCGTTATCGAGGCATCTTTTTCCACGTTTCCGACGACAATAACGTCGCCGCTGTGTTCCACGTGCGTTCCTTTTTCCAAAGTGCAGTTGTAATACAAAGGCGCGTTCTTCGATCTCGCCGGGGGAATCGGCGCTTCTTTTGCTTCTTCAAATCGTCCGGGAGACGAAAAACAAACAACCCGACGAGGCTTATGAGTCGTCGTTGTTTTCATCGCGGATGATGAGAGGACGAACACCATCTCTCAAAAGCGGTCCATCTTCAAGGGGAAAAGTTTGTGGGGATTCGTCACTTCGATGTCACGGCATCCTTTTCGGGTCTCGTCGTCGTTCGTTTGCCGAAACCTGTATCACAACAACAACAAGAGGTGGAAGACTACCGCGACTCGAAGGAATACGCTCGGTGTGCTTCTCTTTTTCGTCCTCGTTCTCGTTTCTGTCGCGTTCTTCTCGTCGTCTTTGTCGTCTGTCTTTTCCTCCTTCGAGAGGATGACGACGACGAACAACAACAACAATGAAGAAGAAGAAGCACAACAAAAGTGCGCGAAAATCCTCGACCATCTCCGCTCGATGAACGAATCAGAGAGAGAGAGACAAACGCGTTTAGATTTGAGCGAGTGCGGTTTGCGCGCGGTACCGAAAGAGGTTTTGCGGTTACGAAATCTGGAATTTCTCAATCTCGGGAAAAACAAGTTAAACGCGCTGCCGGATTCGTTCGCGAAGGATTTACCGAACCTGAAGATCTTATTCTGCCTCGCGAACGAGTTCAGGAAAGTTCCAGAAGTTCTGGGCGAGATGGAGCACTTGTTCATGCTTTCGTTCAAAGCGAATAAAGTGCGAGAGATACCGGAGCAGTCGTTACCGATTGCGTCTTTAGGATGGTTGATTCTGAGCGATAACGAGATTGAAGTGTTGCCGAAGAGTTTAGGAAAGTGTCGAAAGATGAGGAAGTTGATGTTAGCCGGGAATAAAATCAAGGAATTGCCGACTTTTATGAGCGAATTGGTAAATTTGGAGTTATTGAGAGCGAGCGATAATCGGATCGAAGTATTTCCGGAGTTTTTGTACCGGTTGCCGAAGCTGGCGTGGTTGGCGTTCGCGGCGAATCCGTGCACGGAAAAAGCGGCGGCGAACGCGATGGAGAGAGGTACACGAGCGGTCAAACGCGTCGTTAATTTTGAGGATTTAGGGGTGGATGAAGGGAAAAAATTGGGCAGCGGCGCGAGTGGGACGGTGTATCGAGGAGAAATGGACGGATTCAACGTCGCGATTAAAGTGTATAATAACATGGGGAAAACGAGCGACGGGAGGCCGGAAGACGAGATGGCCGCCGCGAGTTTAGCGACGTCGACAACGAGTGATATAGTCGAGGGAGAACAAGATGAGCAAGAGGAAACCGTTGGTAGCGGCGGCGTCATCGAAACGTTGGCGAAATTCACCACCAAAGACGGCAAACGCGGTCTCGTGATGGAATACTTAGACCCGACGGATTGGAAAAACTTGGGCGGGCCGCCCAGCTTCGAAACAGTTACCCGAGACGTGTTCGATGAAAGAGAGGGAAAATTCACCGCGCGAGAAATTCTAGCCGTCGCCGTTAACGTCGCCAAAGGTATCAATCAGCTGCACAAAAATGGCGTCTGCCATGGCGACATCTACGCGCACAACATTCTCATCGACCGCGACGAGGATTACCCTTCGGCGAAACTAGGAGATTTCGGTGCCGCGATGTTTTTCGACGACGACGAGAATCCTCAATTTTCACAAATGGTTCGCGAGAACGAAGCCAGAGCGTTCGGGTGTTTACTCGACGACATGTTAGTCAACTACGACGGCACGCGAGGCGGCTCAAATACCGTTATGATTCGCGAGAACATTGAAGCCGGCCAAACGCAATACGCCGGCAACAAAATATTTATGGAACCGAAGAGTTACCGACCATCGACGCACCTCGATAACGACGAAGGCAAAACCGAAGGAGAACTCACGCCTGCGCAAAGCAGAGAAGAACGAGAACGACGACGAGACGAACACTTACAAAAAAGAACCCACGAGCGGCGCGAAGCAGATAAAGGACTCGTCTCCATAAACCTCCCAGAAGACGGCCACGAAAAAACCATCGCATCTTTGCGTCAACTCGCGGACGACCTCATGCACCCAACTCGCTCGGTTCGTCCCAAAAATTTCGAAGCAGTCGTCAAACGCGTCCAAGAAAGCGAGAAACTCTTCTTCGGCGACTATTACGCGAAAAAACTCGAAAGCCTCCAGATTCTCCAGCGGAGAAGGTACGACGTCGATCTTCTCAGAGATAGGAGTCTTTTCTCTCGAAGGAAGGACCCTAAGCGCAGGGAGAAGAGAAACGATGACGACAAAGAGACAAAGTAGCACGTAGTAATAGTAGTAGTAGTAGTATGGTAGTAGTAATACCTCACCAGCATCACCAGCACGTATACGCGCGTTTTTATTAGTAGACGAGAGAGAAGTCGTTACAACAAACAGACGTCACTTTTTTTATTTGGTCGCACATACGCACGGTCGCACGACAGACATGTTCCGCGGAAGCCTCCAACGCGCCGCCAAAAGGTCTCTGTTATCGGCTTGTGCTGCGCATCGGCAGCGGGCGAGTGTCAATGCCGCTCGCTCGAGCTACGCCTCGCTCGTCCCGATGGTCATCGAATCCTCCCCGAGAGGCGAACGCGCGTTTGATATTTTCAGTCGATTACTTAAAGAACGCGTGGTTTTTTTAAACGGCCCGATCCACGACGACATGTCCGCATTAATCGTCGCGCAGTTATTGTTCTTAGAGTCTGAATCCGTCACGGAACCGATACATTTTTACATCAACTCGCCCGGTGGAAGCGTGACGGCGGGACTTGGGATTTACGATACGATGAATTACGTGCAAGCACCGATACACACGTTAGCGGTTGGGCAGTGCTCGTCGATGGGGAGTTTACTCTTGTCCGCGGGAACGCACAGAAAAGCGCTACCGAACAGTCGGATAATGATTCATCAGCCGAGTGGAGGTGTGCAAGGGACGCAGTCGGACATTGCCATTCAAGCGTCGGAGATTTTAAAGTTGAGAGAGAAGGTGACGAATATTTACGCCGAGCACACGAAACAGAAGAAGGACGTGATCGCAAAGGCGTTGGAGAGGGATACGTTCATGAGTGCGGAGGAGGCAAAAGCGTTTGGGATCGTGGACGAGATCATCGTTAAGAGAGAGTAAAATGAGCGCAGGTGTTCGTGCGTGTAGTTGATGTCATCTTTATAAATATGCGTGTTGTAAATATAAAATATAATTTTTATCATTCCTTGTCCTTACCTACCTACTGTGGTAATCGGGAAGGGAGAATACGTGGTCGATCTCGGTTTTTAATTCTTGTCTTTCCTCCTCGTTTTGAGCGGCAGCGACGGAGAATAAGTGAACGCTTCCCAAATTATCGCCAACGGCTAATATTGGCGACGCGTTCGTGTTGGAGTAACTGACCGCCGTGAGACGTATGGCATTTTTCTTCTCATTCGTTTCTCCTCGCTCCTTCGATTTTTTTTGCTGAATACCTATTTCGTCAAACTTCTCTTCAAACCACGGGGTAGTTACGGTCAAAGATGCATCGTTTCGAGCGTTGTCGCTTTTAATGTTACTGCCTTTTTGCGCCACTGCTCGCTCGCACTTCCAAATACGTAACGTTCCATCGTCGTACACCGCGGCGAGTTTCCTCCCGTCGTTTGTATCCCACGCGATATCGTTCACTGGCGGGAGCGATACGGAAGACGCCGTCGACCTACTACTACTACTACTGCTGCTGCTCGCACCATAACCGTTTTGAACTCGCAAAGGTACCGGTGCGAATGAAAATATTTGCGACGCATCAGTTTCTTTGAAGATTGATGAAGATGTTTCTTGCCAGAGATCGTTTGCGTTGTTCGCGTGTGTATCTCGAGCTCGCTTGACGGAGTTTGCTTCGTGTTCCAGATCCGACACCCGAAAAACACGGACTGTTCCATCAGCAGAAGCTGTCGCAAAGACGCCGGGAACTGACGGATGCTTCTTAACTTGATATATCGCCGCGTACAACGACGAAATCGAGTGCGCTTTTATCTTCTTAGTGATCGTAAACATTTCGCTGTGCCCGTCATTTTCATCGAGCGAGCGTTTTGCGCAAACGAAAATATCTCCGCGTATGGTTCCAACGAGAAGGCAAGATTGGTCGATGACATCTAAGCACGTCGCTTGAATCTCTCGAGGATCATCGCAGACGAGACTTTTTCCTAGTATTGTTTCGCCACTCGACTCCAGAAAACGCTTTTCGCCTCGATCTTGACCGTCGCGTAAGATGCGCAAAGTGCCTATTGATTCGCTAGGAATTAATGCGCGCGCGTCCATTTTGAGAATCGCACCATCTGTAGAGCAACTTACAGCGGAGAACTCGCAGTGACTTTCCTTGTCGACGTTATCATCTAAGAATTCAACCGCCCAAACTTTTTCTTTGTGTGAATGCTCCGGTCGCGATTCGTAAAGGAGTCCTTGGTGCTGGTGGGAGGCGCTACCCTTCTTGTCGCCTCGAAACGCGATATCGAGGCACCGTATACTACCATCGAGGCATCCACAGAGCATGCGCCTGCTTTTATTCCTCAAATGCTCTTCTGCGTCGTTGTAATGGACGCTCTGAAATGCTATTGAAGTCACGGAACTTTCGAGAGTGAGTGATACCTCTGGTTTCGTGGCGTCTCGAAGCGTCCAAACGTGTACGGCGCCACGTTTCTCCAGATCCCTTTTATTGAAGTATTCGAGGTTGCGTTTGTTCTCATCTACGTTCTCGTCGTAGTCATCACCACGCAAAACGATATTTCCTGCATCAACAGATCCGTGACAGATGGCAACGACGCCATCAAAACGAGGGTGGAATCGAATCGCGTTGACTCTCTTCTCTTTTCCAGATTCGGAGGATGACGCCGATGGATACTTGTACTCGCACAAACGGGTCAGTTGCTTCGAAGCATCGAAGGGTAGTTCATCCCCATCGTGAAGCGCCCCTCTATACCGCAACGTTTGCTCTAGCATCAGACTTGCCCGAATCTGGCGATCAGCGATGATTTCCGCCTGTTTCAAGAACGCGCGACCAACGCGTTTTCTCGCCCGTCCCGGTGCTTTCCCTCCTTCCTTCCGCGTTTCCTCTTTTTGCCAACACGTCTCACTTTCCTTGGTTTCCGGTGAATCCGTAAACGTTTCGCGAACAACACAGGGGGTAGTATATGTTTGAGTCGAGCGGTGCACGTGTATTTCGGGATCAAACGGAACTCGTTTCTTCTTTATTCTCGTCTTTTTCCTCCTCCTCGTCGCCGTCGGCGGCGTCGCGAATTCGATAGGCGCCAACTCGATGCGCTTCGATTCTCTCGAACTCTGCCTTTCCCAAAGCTTGGAAAAGTCAAAGTTGAAAATAGAATCGATATCATTATCATTCCCTTCCACTCTACTGTTTTCTTCTTCGTCTTCGCTCGAGTTACTCGTGCTTTCCTCGTCTTCGCTCGCGTCGAAAAAGCTTTCCTCCTCCTCCTCTTCCTCTTCTTCTTCTTCTTCTTCTTCTTTCCCACCACCATCACCGCGAAAGACTTCGTTCTTCTTTCTCGTCCATCGACACGGTTCCAACAGCGACCTCGGCGTCACGTCCTTCCCGTTCTCGTCGCGTATCACTCGCTCGTTCTCCACCACTCCTTTTAACAGACTTTTATTCGTCGCGGTATTATTAGTATTTTTGGTCAAACTCTTCCTCGTGCAGGAGGAGTGCGTGGAGGAGTTCCCGGAGGAGATTCTCCTTTCTCGTGGTCTTTCTCCTCCTCCTCCTTTTTTCCTTCTCTTTTCAGCGGCACTCTTCTTCACCACCGCGCTTCTGGAAGACAAAGAAAAAGAGGACGTCGACGTTTCGCTCGCGCGCCCTCCCGCCGGCGGCGCTGTTGTTGTTGTTGTTGTTGTTGTTGTTGTTTGCGACGTTCGTCTCATCGCATGTATTGCATGTGTTTTTTAAAGCAAGTTTGACCGCTTTTTTTGAAAAAAGAAAAAAAGAAAAAATTTGAAACCGAGAGCAACAGCTGTCAGTTCGAAAATTTTTGAAATCATCGAAACGCGATACAAAAAAAAGGGACGACGACGATACGGACGTAAACGACGGAGAAAGCCTCTCTTCCTCCCCTACGCGTCGTTAAAACTCGCGGTGGTCTCTGTCCGACGACGATAACCTAAAACAACCGAATACGTTTGTCGTCTCTCTTTGGGAACGTTTTGTATTTATTTATTTAAAAATTCAGTTAAAAATGTTTCCATCGATGATGGTGTCCGTGATGATGGTCGTTCGCTGCGGTCCTACGTCGTCTTCCTCCAGGAACAACAACGCGGGGAAGCGCCAGAACGGCGCGGGGGTTGTTCTGCCGCCGAGAATGCCAAAAGGTCGTCGGATTTTATTAGTTAAGACGAAACCACGGCAGCAGCAAAGAGTGCAATTCTCAAAGTCGTTTTTTGATTCCCTTTCGGGAGGAGGAGGCGTTTTTGGTGCAAAAACACCACCGCCACCACCGTCAAAGCGTACGACGACGACGAAGGAGCGGGACGAGACATTCTCGTTGAAAAAGACGAGCACAGACGACGAGGACGACGACGAATACACGGTGATCGACCCGCTCTCTCCATCGTTCCTGGGTTCTTTCCCGAACGAATGGCAAAACAGCAACGAGAAGTTGCGGTTGGTTTTAAACGCCTTCGAAGGGTGTTCCCGGACGGCGATGTTGTCGCTCGGACCGATACAGGCGTGCGTGAGCGCGCAGGCTTTGTTGGTGTTTGTGAGCGAGCAAAAGAAACAGAATAGATTGGAGAACTTTTTGAACGATTTTTGGCAAGGGAAGGTTGCGTTGGCCACGGAGCGAGTGAAGGGGAAGATGTCCGTGGACCGAGCGTTGTTGGAGAGGCACTTCGACAGAGAACGAACGGAGTACGAAGGAAAATTGGCCAATATGAGAGGAGAAAACGCGGCGGTTAAAAGTCGTGCGGAGATGACGCGTCGGGAGATGTTTGAGACGAAAGGGCTGGTGAGGAAAATGCAAGAGGATATTGAAGAGTTCAAGTGTCTCGTGGAGATACAAAAGGAAGAGATGGAACAGTTCAAGAAGAACGAGTACGCGTTGAAGTGCAAAACGGAGCAGCAGTTTGATTCGATGTACCAAACATTTACGAAAGATTTCGTTTTGTTGAGACACGCAAAAAAGCAACAGGCGAAGGCGCATACGTTTGAAATCGAACGACGCGACCGAGCGGAGAAGGTCTTAAAGGCGAAGACGGCGCAACAATTCGATAAAATGTACGAAACGCTGGTGAGAGATATCGCTATGAAAGATCACGAGATCGCACAGTTGCAAACGCAGTTGAGCGCGTACGAGGATGATTTGAAGGAGAAGGAGAAGATGATAGAGGGTATGGAGGTGAAGTTACGCATGGCAAACGAGGAGAAATCAAGAATAGAGCGAGCGTTGATTAGTGCGAACCATCATCACCAAACTGAAATCCAGGAATTGAACGTGATTATTACCGGTTTGTTGGATTCGATTCAAACGCTCGAACGCGAAGCGGCGGAAGAGGAGGTCCGCAAAGAACGCATTTGGAGCGAAAAGACAGCTGAAATCGAAAGTTTGAAACAGAAGGTGATGGACTTACGCATTGATCATTCCGTTGTCGAGCATAGAATGGAATTGGCGCGTCAGCAGTTGGAGAAGGAATACGAAGAAAAGAAAACGGAAGTTTCCGTGGAAGCGGATACGAGAATCGTCAACACCATCGAAAGAGTCGCTCGTGCGCAGTTTGAGAGATTACACGATATGACCGTGTTGAAGAATAAGTTTGTCCGAGATCACGAAAACGAGATGGAAGCGTTGAAAGCGTCGGTAGAGATTAAAGAGCGAGAGATTGTCGAGAATTCGAAGAAGGCGGAGGAGAAAATCGAAGCCATCGCGAGGGAACTCGCCGAGGCGAAAGATTCATACGCTCGCGAGTTGAACGTTGTTTCCGATTTATCGTCTTCTCGCGCGATAGAGATTGAAAAGCTGAAAACTGAAATATCAGACGCGAACGAGAAAGAGCGCGAGATTGTCGAAGAGTTGAAGACGGTGCAATCGGCGCTTTTTGAGGAGAAGGCAAAAGTCGCACGCGTTGAACAAGGCTCGAGCGAGACGTTGAAGCAAGCCGAATGGGATTTCTTCTCGGAGAATGCCAAATTAAAACAAATCGAGCACGAGTTGGAATTAAAGTTAGAGCACGCAAACTTAGAGAAGCATCAGATTGAGAGGGCGTTGTATTCCTCCGCCGCGCACGAAAACGAGCTTCAAGAGAAAGTCAAGAGCATGAAAAATTCAATCGCGAAAGCGGCGAAAGAGGTGGAATATACCGAAGCGAAGCTGGAACAATCCAACTTAGAGAAGTTTCAGATTCAAAGAGCACTCATCACGAGAACGAAAAACGAAGAAGAATTGCGCGAAGAAGTCGTAAATATGAAAAATTCCGTCGAACAATGGGCGAAAGCGGTCCAACTGTCCGAGGAGAAATTGGAGCAATCCAACCTCGAGAAATTTCAAATCGAAAGGGCGCTCATCACGAGAACAAAGAACGAAGAGGAACTCTCGAAGAACGTGCAAGATTTGACCGCGCGTCAGGTATCGTTCGAGACGCAGTTTCGAGCCGCGCGCAGAGCAGCAAAAGCGGAGAGAAACGCGCTGTACGCGCTCGCGAGAAACGAAAACGCGAAAGCGCATAAACGAAATTTTGTGACGGATACGAAAGATATAGAGAGCGAGCGTTATGCGCAATACGCGCAGATGCGCGACGACCTGGAAGGTATGCAAAGAAAAGTGAAACTGGCGCAAACCGCGTGCGAGGCCGAACGCCGTGCGCGCGAAGTCGCAGAGACGGAACGAGATTCTGCCTTGCTCGAACTGAGCGCGTCCAACGCTCGTCTCGTGGAAGAGCAGCAAAATGTCGGAAAAGAAGAAGCGTCTTCGTCTTCTTCAACATCGGGCGAGAGTAGAGAAAGTAGAATGGAAGCGCTCGTCCGCGAAAACGAAGAATTAATTGAACGCGTGAAACTGCTCGAAATCGTTGCTCTAGACGCTCGAGAGCAAGAAGCTTTGGCAGTTAATCGATTGGAAGCGATTGAATTGAAAGCTCGAGAGAGACGAAATCGCGTGTCGAGCGCGATCGACTCGCACGGCGAGATAGAGAAGGAAAACAGAGATTCAAACTCGGGCGCGAGAAGTTCTCATTAAATATCGTGTAAATTTATTTTAACAAACGTACGTACAGATCCCGTTCCTAAAGGTATCTACATCATATCGCAGTAACAATCGACAACACTTACAACACACTACTATTAAAATTGCTAAAGCATGAATAAACATTAATTCCCACCGTGATTGCCGTGGAAAAAGTTCGACATAAACCCGTGACCACCATGGCTCGCACCGTTATTGCTCTCCGCGTGGTGGTCTTCGGACACGACGTCGTCGCTATTCGCAGCATCCAAAACGGAATCATTTGATTCTCCATCAGAGCTTTCTTCCTCATTCGATGCATCGTCACCATCCGCCTCCTCGCTTGAAGACGCGCTTGTTCCTTTCTTCTTCTTGCTAGTGCTGCCGGCGGCAACGCCCGGCAACTCGAGATGGTACGAATGTGCCAACGCAATTGCCGCGCGTTGTACGACTGAAACGTCGTCCTTCTTCGCAACCGTCTTATCAAACTTCTGCAAAGTGACCGATGCTTTCGCAGCGGGGCGGTTCCCATGAGATACTTTTCCAGCAACTTCCAAGATACCGCTACCGCCGTGCAACGCGTCGCTCTCGGCGTCGCATCCACACACGGATAAGCCGACTCGCGCACACTGCTGGTTTGCTTTCGTGCGATGTCGTCGAACAGCCGCGTCCGAGGCCAAAATCGCGGCCGTAGCAATTCGCTCGGCTTTTGTCGCTGCCTGATCGTCTCTCGATTTTGGCGTCACGATGCGCAGTTTCTTCGTCGCTTCCAAAACGAGCATGACGTCGCGTTCAAGTTCCCAACTGTGGTGCGGCGCCTCGCCGAATTCTCTAGAGGTTTGGTAATAATCCGCCTTCTCCCAGTAGTGCCATTGCGATGACCCTGAACGTAAATCCGATTCCGTTCCGACGCCATAGACGGTTACTTGGTCGCAAATTTGCAAAGCTGCAAAAATAGCCAAAAATCCTGAACTCGGACTTCCTTTTCCGGCGTACTCTAGTTTGCGCACGCTCTCTAACGCGGTTTTATAATTTTGGAGCAATTTACCCGCCTGCGCGATGGACGGGTCGGTCATTTTCACAAAACTCACGTCGCCGCGTCCAGATTTTCGCAAACGCTGTTGCAACGCGAAGTGATCGCCCGGCACAACTCGAGTACCAACTAACGTTACCCCGAGCTCGAGCGGCATGACGTTGGCAACTTTATTACTATCGATTTGCGTGTTTGAATATCGTTGCGTCCAAATCGAGTTGAGCGTACGCAAGGTAGTTTTATTCCCGACAAAACGATCAAAACCAACCGTTGGAGCGTTGTTCATCCGAATAACCGCAGAGTGCCCGTCGATTTCTTTCCCGTTCAAGTCGAGTAAAAGCCTTTGCGAGTTACCAACCACCGCGCACGTTTTGAAATCGCGATTGTACCTCGGCGCAAGTTTCAGCATTTCTCTCGCGTGCTTCGCCCCTGTGTTTGCAACTTTATATAACGCTCGACCTAAACTTTGTGGAATGCCATATATGGACGGAAACGACAGCTCCGATGCCATATCGCGTCGAAAGACGTCCGCTTTTTTCATCATCAAGTCTTTCAAATTTGCCTCGCGATTGATGTCCTCCGCTCGATTTCGCAGTTGTTCGAGCCATTTGCTTTCAGCTGACGCCCCGGCAGACGCCGCCGCGCGAATTTCTTTCAACGCCTTCTCGTACGCCTCCGCAGTGACTTTATCCTCCTCGTTACCGATGCTCAAATCTTCGAGAGCGTGCGCCAACGCACCGTCTAAAAGCGTCGATCTATCAATCGTTGATATGAGAAAATCATCCATATCTGCCTCGCCGGTAATCTCTTCTCTTTGATTCTTCGTCATCTTCTCCTGAATCTCACTCGCGCGTTCTCTATCTGTCACGTCTAATTTCATTCTTTCCCTATCCGCATCAATTGTCGTTCCTGCACCCCCTCCGCATTTCGATTCCGCTTTCAACGCCGTCGCAATCAAATGATACGCCGCTCTCCTCGTGGCAATCCTATCCTTCGAGATCGACCTCGCCGCCACCACCGTACAATCAGTGCACCCTCGACTCTGCAATCTCTTCTGACACTGCGCGTTTTGCTCTTTAATCCGCATAACTCTAGAATAACACGCCGACGAGCACTGCGTGTAATCCGTCACGTGACACTTCGCCTTCATGATATCTTGCAACTCTTTCACCTTCTCGTTCGCCTCTCGCAACTGCGCTCGCAACGCGGCTATTTCCACGTCAATTTTCGACGAACTCGCTTTCTTCAACGCTTTCTCATCGCAACCGGCGATAGATTCGTCGATCGCTGTCTTGCTCGATTTCATCGACTCGCACTCTTCCGAGCAATCCGGACATTGTTGTCGTTCTCTCGTCGTCGTCGCGCAGTGACATCCATCCTTGACGTTCTCACTCATCATCGCATCACGACCAACACCACCGCCACCACCTCCGAAAGTAGTAGAAACGCGCGACGAGAACGCCAACGACGACGGATGATCGGAACGACCTTTACCACCATTTTCACCACCGCCTGTAGTCGCCGCAGTCGTTCTAAACACCATCAAAACCAAACCCAAAATCAGAAGCGACATCATCATCATCATCATCACCAAGCGCCTCGCGCGTCGCTCGCGTTTCGGTGTCATCCTGAACGTCTCTTTGTCCATTATTACTGCGAGACGAAAAAGCGACCCCCCCCCGTGCTCGTAACAGTAGGCAGCGCTCTGCTTTACTGCGTTTTGCGAGTCAACAACGCAGCAGGTACTTTTGGCGCACGTGTGCTTCAAAAGTAGGCAAAATGCAAAGTGTTTAGGGTGTTTGTACTGTTTTTATCGAAACGGCTGAAAACGCCTTTGTAAAAACGCTTGACTTTTCTTAACTTTTAATCACACACGAAAACACGCACGCAACAGCGCGTGGCGCATTTTTGTGAAAAGAGAAGAGAGCCAAATCCAGGGGAGACATACTATACGCGCGAAATTAAGATGAACTTTGACGACTTGGACGAGGTTTTAGACAAGCTTGGCCCGATTGAAATGTGGGAGGAGGACCATGGAAAAAAAAAGCGCGTGATCTCGCATTGTCGGGAACGATTTGATTTAGGTGTTCCAACGAACGGCGAGGAGGCGATGGTGACGAGCGAGCTTTTGGTCGCGAAAGCGATCATGGAAACGATGGAGATGAAGAGTGATTTGGAGAAGAAGAGGAGAGGGGCGATTGTGGAGATTCCGGAGGAGAAGTGGACGGCGATGGAGAAAGCGGCGAGTCAATTTGAATCCGACGTGTTGGTGAACAGCAGGGAGAGAGGGATTGGGAAGTATATCGATTTGAGCGCTACTGGGATGCGGTTGAAGTACGCCAGGTTTGGAGCCGAAGGGTGCGACAAAGTGGTGTTTATTTTACACGACACCGGGGAGAACGGGGAGTCGTATTACGGATTAGCGAAGCAGATACAAGAGAAAGGAGGGTTTACGGTGTATTGCGTGGATTTTAGAGGACACGGCGATAGCACGCATTCGCGGGAAGGACAGTACGACGTCCCGTCGTTCGTGGCAGATATAGAATCGTTCATCGTCGAGTTGGATTTGTATGCACACCCGGTTGCTTTAGTTGGTTTTGGTTTAGGCGCGATCATCGCGGCGGCGTTTGCTGGAGAGCACGAACACTTGGTCGCCGGCCTGACTCTGATCGAGTCGCACCCGAAGTGTCGAGAAGACGCGGTGGCATTTCATAGGTTCCAAAACGTCATATTCGGGTCTTTGCGAGAAGCAGTAACGTTTGAAATCGCACCCATTTGGCCTGATAACGAGAGACGAAACGGGAAACAGTGCATTAAACGCATGCTCTCTAAATTTCGGAAACCTAAAGGCGACGAAGTCACCGGCGTCATGAAGTTATTCAGCCAAAACATGGCGAAATACGAGTTTCGCATCGACCGTAAATTCTTATTCAAAGTCCCATCCGCGGACGAATACGTCCGAATTCTGGAAAACGTTAAGTGTCACGCCTCAGTTTACCGAGGCGAGCACTCCGAGTTCATGGACGAAAAAGATCTCCAGGACGTCGTGTCCGCCTTGCGCCGGTATTCGAAGAAAGTCATCCGCGGCAAATCCATCCCGGACGCCTCCCACTACGTCTTCGAAGACCAACCAGCTACTCTCCGCGACTACATCCTCCACTCCCTCCTCATCTCCGAACCAGACATGATTGTCGAAAACAACGCCTCGCGCACGCCAGAGTTCCTAAACTTGAAGCCGTTGCCGAAATACGCCACCGTCGAGGACGCCGTCCGAGCTTTGAAACCGAGGAAAATCCCAACCGAAAAAGACGTCGAAGACGCTTTAAAGAAGTTAAAGGAAGAGTGTGGTGGAAACGTCGACTGTTCCTCGGACGAGGAAAGCGAGGAGGTGAAAATGAATCGAAAGTACTCCACCGCGTTGGCGAATAACGATTCGCAGTATTTCGGAATGGTTGGTTGAATTTTTAGATTTTGGATAAAATGGAAATTTTTGTCCTCACAACAACGGTTCCTCCTCCTCCTCGCGCGATGATTGGTATGCCTCTCGTCGTCGTCGCTGATTCAAAACTCCTCCTCCAAAAGTCGTCTACCAGAACAAAATTGAATACTCGCTCTTTTTCTTTGAAACTCGCGCTCAAAAACCCGCGTCGATCTCGTCCGTGTTGTTCCTCTTTTGATGATGATGATGATGACTCAAAACCAACCCCTAATAACACCGTTGTGAATTTGGACGTCTCCGGGTTACGCCAGGAAACCAAAAGGCAAGAAACGAAAGCGTTGAAAAAAGTGGCGAATGCGACGACGAAATTACGACTGTCGAAAGAAAAAATGAACGAGTTGTTAGAAAATCCAAACGCGACGACGGAGATGTTGGAAGAATGTCCCGACGTGGATTTTTTGGAATCAGACGTGGAGGAGAAGAAAAAGCGGTTGGAGGAGGTGCGGACGCTGCTGGCAATGGTGGAGAACTTTACGGGAGGGAAGAAGAATAAAGAAGACGATTCGAAATGGCAAGAGTGCGCGGAGTTTGCGATGAAATTAGGGATATCGGACGCGCCACCGCCGAAACCTCCACGAGGGCCGAAGAAGGTAAAAAATGTGAGCAAAACCGGGCCTCGTCGACCGTATTTCGCGTACGCGTCGGGGAACGACGTAAACGACGACGAAGACATACCGACGACCGAAATCCGCGTCGGCCGCACGTCCGAAGACAACGACATCGTCTCCTTAGACCCAACCAACGACCCGAACGAGTGGTGGATGCACGCCGCCGGATGTCCTGGTTCCCACGTCGTCATCAAATCCACCGCGCCGTCCGACGCCGCCTTTTTCGACGCCGCGTTGCTCGCCGCCAAGTTTAGCAAAGCCTCTCGCGTTGGTCGCGTGAAAGTCTCCGTCGTTCGGTGCAGACAAGTGAGCAAACCTAAAGGTGCCAAACCTGGTTTAGTTCGGTTATCCGGTGACGTGAGGACGATGGAAGTGCGCGTGGATGAAAATCTCGATCGATTGGAGATGTTAGAGAGGACGAAAACATAATAACATCTCTCCGAAAAAGCTGTTCGTTTGTGTGTTTGGCTAGGTTTAGTTCGGTTCTCCGGTGACGTGCAGACGATGGAAGTGCGCGCGGATGAACATCTGAGTCGATTGGAGATGTGTAAGAGAGGACGAAAAAAAAGTTTTTTCTCCTTCTAAAAAGTTGTTTTGTGTGCGTTGGTTACGTCACAAAAATCTTAAAGAGATCTGATTCGTCAACACTTTTCGACGAGGCAAACGAACACACACACAAAAATGACTAAAATTGCCATCTTGTGCACGTCCGCGACGACGTTCGGCAAATCCGCGGAGAAGAAACCAACCGGCGTGTGGTTGGAAGAAATCGCCGTGCCGTATTATTCCATGATGGAAAAGAAATTTTCAGTCGATTTCTTCAGCGTCAAAGGCGGGGAAATCCCCGTCGACGGAGGATCGCGAGGCGAAGGGTTTTACACGCCAGAGTGCGTGAAATTCGATAAAGACGACACCGCGCAAGCTTTGATGAAGACATCGAAAGGTTTATCCGAATTAAACGTGGAAGAATACGACGGCGTTTTCTTACCCGGAGGCCACGGATGTTGCACTGATTTCTACCAAAACCAAGAGTTGGCGAAAACTATCGAGCAATTTTTAACGGCGAAGAAAGCCGTCGCGCTGGATTGTCACGCGCCGATTGCACTTTTATCGTGCAAAAAAGCAGACGGGACGACACCGTTGGTGAGTGGAATGTCCGTGACTGGCTTTTCGGACGAGGAAGAGGGGCAGGTTGGGATGCAAGAAGAGGTACCGGCGTTGATTGAGAAAGAGATGGTGGCGCAAGGCGCCAAGTACTCGAAGGCGGAAGGCGCGTGGGGCGCTCACGCGGTTGTCGACGGGACGTTGGTGACAGGGCAGAATCCAGCGAGCAGTAAAGTGTGCGTGGAGAAGTTTGTTGAATTGTTGGCGTTAACGCAAACTCAAGTAGTGAATTAAAACCTTAATTTGTATTTGTTTTTTATTACAGATGTTTTATAATATAAATGGGTAAATATTTTGATATAGTAGTACACTCTCGAAAACGAAGACGGGGAGGGGATACATTCCTTACCGCGTCGAAGAAGAAGAGGAAGAAGGAGAAGAAGAAGAACTGCTACTCTTTGACTTTTTCTTCTTGTAGTTCTTCGACGTCACTTTCAACAGCGTCTTCTCCACGTCCACGACGTTGTTTTTAATCGAAACGTCCCCAAACTGCAAATCGTCCATGAAGCCATCCGGTATTCGTTTCACGTGTCTCGGATCGATGAACGGAATCCACTCGTCCGGCGGATTCACGATCCTGGAAAACTGCGAAAACTCCCCGGACGCGACGCACGGCTCCTTTGCCGGACGGACGAGCTTCATTCCGCTGCACTGCTTCAACATCTTATCTCCTTTGCGATTGTTACATTTCGCGCACGCTGTCGTTAAATTCGTCCACGACCACTCGCCGCCTTTCGACGCCGGAACGATATGGTCGATGGTCAAATCGTCCCTCGCGCCGCAATACGTGCACGAATGATGATCTCTAATCAACACGTTCTTCCTCGATAACGCGATCGATCCTTTCTGTTTATCATACACTCTCGTTTTCACCACCGCGGGTAAATAAAACGCCGAATACGCCGACGCCACCATCTCTTCGTAATATTCCAAAACGTCCACCTTATCGAACATGGCTAAAATCAACGCCTTTTGCCAACTCACGATGTTGCTCGTTTGCATCGCCACGTCTAAAACGAGCACTCTTCGTTGGTCCAACTCTGAGGGCGAGGATATGATTCGGCTCTTTTCCACTTCCTCGCGCAATTCGTACATGTTTTCATTCAAGATCGTTGCATTTGTTCTCGACATGGTTGAAAAAGAGCTGCTCCTCATCCGCGTCGTCGTTTTCCCTTGCGTCGTTTGTTTTGCTCTTCTCATTTGTTTTTCCCGCGCGTGTTTTTGCTCGGCGGTGTTGCACTTGCTGTTGTTGTTGCACTTGCTGTTGTTGTTGCTCAAATCGTGACTAAAACTGCGCGTCGCTTTTATTACAACATCTTCTCTTCGCATCACTCGCGACGCTTCGTTTCGTCCTCTCCTCCGTCGTAACGACCACAACTTCATTCCATCGTTTCCCGAAAGGCGATGCGTGCTCGAGAGAAACATGACAATAGATACTACTCAAGCGCTTTATACAAAGACAACAACGCAGAGAAGAGAACAACAAAAACGACGCACAAAAATAGAAGCGTCTTCTGTCGTCGTCGCTCAAAGAGTTGGCGTTGTTGTGTGTATGCGTCGGGCAAAGGAAGCGTATATGGCCTTAGTTTAAATTTGTGACGTGAA